>ENA-OQCL01000426-OQCL01000426.1-human-gut-metagenome-genome-assembly--contig:-NODE-426-length-20423-cov-16.318240_pt1 | contig 20423 bp, 18 predicted proteins | sample MGYA00242502_ERZ504586 | MGnify/ENA primary metagenome ERZ504586 (study PRJEB26092, sample SAMD00036316) | human gut metagenome | host: Homo sapiens | study: EMG produced TPA metagenomics assembly of... | reverse complement strand
TACTCGTCAGTTTGAGGATGTCTCGTATGTGGCGACTACCGGTGCCTATCGTCGCGTAAAAGAGGACCTGAATGTTGGCAAGCTGTCCGACATCCTCGAAAATGAACGTACGAACGTTGAAGTTGATCAGGCCTATGGAGCTTGGTGGTATAGCTGCATTCCGGTGAAGGCTATCGAAAGAACGGCCTTCCCATGCCTTTTCTTATCCGTGCGACGACGTTGAGTTTGGCAGCGCAATAAGCCTGTCTACATGACCATGAATTGCATTTGCGTGTGGCATGCAAGCTTTGAGGGGCGTTTCCGCGCATCGGTTGATTGCTACCAGTACTTCCGCAACTTCTTTGCCATGATTGCTCTCGATGATTGTGCTGATGAGAAGATGTTTGTCCTTCGTATTCAGCGAGGGGTACGTCAGAACTTGCGCGATATGGACTATCAGGCTGCCGAGTTTATTCTCGATGGCTTTGAGGATTATCTGCGTGGCCCTGAGTATCTCCAGAAGCTTGATGGCGCCGCGACGATGATCGGCAAGGGTAAGTTAAACGAAAAACTGATTCCTGTTTCTGAAATGGATCCGGAGCTTCTTCGCAAGGGCGGGGTTACGGAGCAAATACTCGCTAATGTTAATCTGGAATTCCATCCCTCGAAATTTATGAAGTATTGGAGATCTATTCCTTACGACAAACACTATCTTCCCGATGCGCTGTTGCGCGGGAAGCCCGGTTATGTTGTTAAGAACGGCAGCTGTACGCTTGAAGGTAACTCGACACGTTGCAAGACGCTGGTCTTTCTTGATCCGACCCGCGAGAAGGGCTCGGTTCGCACGATGGATCGAGCACGGTTCAAGAGTATTCGCCGCCGAGAGCACGAACTGATGACGCGCTATCGTAAAGAAGGCAAGAGCGTCAGAGGAGCATGGAAAGATGCCATGCCGTACATGACTTCGCGAGAGTTCTGGGAAGAGTACTTGGGACTTAAATAAGAAGAGGTCCGGACTCAGTCCGGACCCCTTCTTATTTTGAATAGGTTTTATAGGCTTGTAGCTCCCATTGCTTTCGTTCAATCTTCGCAACCGAGTCGAGGATAAGCCCCGTTGCCAGGCTCAGTCCACACAGGAACATGAACGAGACGGCGAGCATTGCGGTGGGGAAGCGAGGGACTAATCCGGTCTGGAAGTACTCTGCGACGATTGGTATACCGAGAGCGAGCCCTATGATGGCAAAGATGATCGCGATAAGACTAAAGAACTTGAGCGGACGATAGTCTTTAAAGAGCGTTCCAATCATTGCGATGACCTTGATGCCGTCGCTGACCGTGTTGAGTTTGGATTCAGAGCCGGCAGGTCGATCTCGATACTCTACCGGCACGTCTTGAATGCGCCAGCGGTGGTCGACGGCATGGATGGAGAGCTCGGTTTCGATCTGAAAGCCCTCGCTCAAGACGGGGAACGTCTTGACGAAGGGTTTGCTCATGGCTCTATAGCCGGTCATCACGTCGTCAAAGCTGTAACCGTATATCCATTTAATCATGGCGCGAACAAGGTTGTTGCCAAAGCCGTGAAAGGCTCGTTTGTTCTCTTCGGCATAGGTGCCGTTTGACAGGCGATCGCCAACGGTCATATCCGCTTCGCCGTTAAGGATGGGATTGCAGAGTGACTTGGCAGCTTCGGCGGGGTAGGTATCGTCGCCGTCGACCATCAAGTAGCATTCGGCATCGACATCACGGAACATTTGGCGGCACACGTTGCCTTTGCCCTGCCTGGGCTCGTGGCGCACCGTAGCCCCGTGCTGCTTAGCGATATGCGAAGTGTCATCGGAAGAGTTGTTGTCGTAGACATAGACAACTGCGCCGGGCAGCTCTCGATGAAAATCGTCGACAACTTTGCCAATCGTCAGTGCTTCGTTGTAACAGGGGATTATGACGGCGGTATTCGAATAGTCCATGTAGGACCTCCTTTAATGACTCATCTGGTCGAAAGTATACCTATCGCCTGCCCCTTTGATTAGATATGGGTTAGTTTTCCAGATTTGTTGCGGTGGGTTATCGTTAACGTGGGAGGGCTATACTTTCCAATGTTATGTTTTACGAGACAAGGAGATGGTCCGTGGCTGACAATGTAGAGAGTCAGAAAGCGGTGGCTAAACCGGCCTCTCACGCTAAAAATGATTTTGAAAAGGACAAGTTCATTCTTAAGCAGCTTGTCACCAAAGATTTTAAAATTAAATATCGTCGCAGTGTTTTGGGCGTGGCATGGTCTGTGCTTAACCCACTGCTGATGATGGTTGTTATGTCGATTGTCTTTTCGACGATTTTTGGTCAGAGCCGCAATGGATCAATTACGCCTGAAATGTATCCGTTGTATCTGATTGTCGGTAACATTACGTTCTCCGTCATGTCCGAGTCGACGAACCAGGCGCTCATGTCCATCATTTGGGCGTCTTCTCTGCTTAAGAAGGTTAAGGTCCATCGCTGGGTGTTTCCGGTGCAGAAGGTGCTGTTTTCTCTTGTCAACTTTTCCTTCTCTTTGGTTGCTGTGGCTTTGGTTATGGTTTGGTTCCGTGTTGTCCCTACCTGGCATTTAATTCTGCTGCCAGTTTGCTTGCTGTTGCTCATGTGCTTCTGCATGGGCTTGGGCATGATGCTGTCGGCGCTGGCGGTCTTTTTTCCGGGATGTTATGCATCTGTGGACTGTTGTTATCACGGCCTGGATGTATCTGACGCCTATTTTCTGGACGACCGATTACATTAGCCAAATGGCACATTGGATCCAGGTGCTTGTGGTTGTGAATCCCATGTACAACTACCTTCAGTTTATGCGTGATATCTTCCTGTTTAATACCGTGCCTTCTGCGCTTACCTTTGGGCTGTGTGTTGTTTGGGCTGTTATTGCTCTTGCTATTGGCTATACCGTGTTCCATAAGACCGAGCACAAGTTTATTCTCTACATCTAAGGAGTGCTGTTCATGACTGAATCTGCTATTGATTACAGCAAGCAGCCCCTTGCTGTTGAGGTCAAAGACGTCACCATGATCTTTAATATGGCGTCTGAGTCGCTTACAAACCTCAAGGAGTACTTTATTAAGCTCGCAAAGCACGAGCTGTTCTTTGAAGAATTCCGTGCGCTTAAGCACATTTCGTTTGATGTGCATCGCGGCGAGGTCGTTGGTCTTGTTGGTACTAACGGTTCCGGTAAGTCTACGATGCTCAAGATCATCGCTGGCGTTTTGGAGCCCAGCGAAGGCGAGGTTAAGGTCCACGGCAATATTGCACCGCTGATTGAGCTTGGCGCCGGTTTCGATCCCGAGCTTACCGCTCGAGAGAATATTTACCTTAACGGTGCGCTGCTTGGATACACCAAGGAGTTTATCGACGCTAGTTTTGACGAGATCATTGAGTTCGCTGAGCTTAAAGACTTCGTCGACATGCCCCTGAAGAATTTCTCCTCGGGTATGGTTGCGCGTATTGCCTTTGCTATTGCTACGATTACCGAGCCGGATATTTTGATCGTTGATGAGACGCTTTCTGTTGGTGATGTCTTTTTCCAGCAGAAGTGCGAGCGCCGTATTCAGCATTTTATTGAGAGCGGTGACGTCACGGTCTTGTTCGTTTCTCATTCCATGGAGCAGGTTGAGCGCATTTGCCAGCGTGCTGTTTGGATCGAGAAGGGCGACCTGCGTATGGATGGTCCCGTGGATGAGGTCTGCAAGGCGTACCACGACCAGTTCAAGTAGGTTATAATTTATTGGCCGTGTGAACTTGTACCCGCTTGGACGTGCGGCCTTATGCTCCATTAGCTCAGTTGGATAGAGCAGGGGACTTCTAATCCCAAGGTCGACGGTTCGAATCCGCCATGGAGCACCAGAGAGTTTTTGAAGACCCGGTTATTGTGCCGGGTCTTTGCTTTTTGGGACGCGTGCGCGTGCAGTGCTCCCTCAACAATAAGTCCGATGCAACGATGCTGCACCGGACTTTCTACATCCCAGAATGGCTATCAGCCTTTGGCTGTTGGGCTCTTACGCCTCCGTGGGCTCCACGCCCAGCTCGTTGCGGACGAGCTCGAAGGCTGCGGCGATGGCCTTGTCCATGTCGTAGTACTTGTAGCCGCCCAGGCGACCGGCAAAGATCACGTCGCCCTCCTGCGCTGCCAGCTCCTCGTACTGCTTGTAGAGGGCCTCGTTCTTGGCGTCGTTGATGGGGTAGTAGGGCTCGTCGCCGGGCTTCCAGTCCGCCGGGTACTCGCGCGTGATGACGGTCTTGTCCTGCGTGCCGAACTCAAAGTGCTTGTGCTCGATAATGCGGGTATAGGGGATCTCGCGCTCGGTATAGTTGACCACGGCCACGCCCTGGTGGTCCTGCTCGTCGAGCGTCTCGGTCTCAAAGCGCAGACTGCGGTACTCGAGCGTGCCCAGCTTAAAGTCGTAGAACGCGTCGATGGGGCCGCAGTAGATCGTCTTGGTGGCGATATCCGGCTCGGCGGCGATCAGCTCCTTGTACTCCACGCCGCAGCGCACCTCGATGCCCTCGAGCATGTTAGCGACCATCTTGGTGTAGCCGCCCATGGGGATGCCCTGGTAGCGGTCGTTGAAGTAGTTGTTGTCGTAGGTAAAGCGGCAGGGGAGGCGCTTGATGATGCTCGCGGGCAGGTCCTTGCAATCACGGCCCCACTGCTTCTCGGTGTAGCCCTTCACGAGCGTCTCGAAGATGTCGCGGCCGACGAGCGACAGCGCCTGCTCCTCGAGGTTCTGCGGCTCGCCGATGTTCTCGGCGGCCACCTGCTCGGCGATCTTGGCCTTGGCGTCTGCCGGCGTGACGACGCCCGGCCACATCTTGGCGAAGGTGTTCATGTTGAAGGGCATGTTGTACATGTTGCCGTGGAAGTTGGCGACCGGCGAGTTGACGTAGTTGTTGAACTCGGCGAAGCGGTTGACGTAGCCCCAGACGTCCTTCATGGAGGTGTGGAAGATGTGCGCGCCGTAGCGGTGGACTTGGATGCCCTCGACGTCCTCGGTGTAGACGTTGCCGGCGATGTGGTCGCGGCGGTCGATGACCAGGACCGACTTGCCGGCGCGCTTGGCGGCATTGGCGAAGACGGCGCCCGAAAGGCCGGCACCGACGACGAGGTAATCGTACTGGGACATGGATATGCTCCTTTGTATGTCGATTGGACAGTTACTTTAGTTTAGGGACAAACATATCTGATGTCTTTGTCCCAGGGATTAGTGTAGCAGATGCTCTTTCAACAGCTCTAGCGCATGTACGTAGCCCTTCAGGCCCTCGCCGGTGATGGTGGCAAAGCAGGCCAGGCGGGCGTAGCTTACCTGGCGGAAGTCCTCTCGCTTCTCGACGGCGCTGATGTGGACCTCGACGGCGGGGATGGCGACGGCTTTGAGGGCGTCGAGGATCGCCACGCTGGTGTGCGTGTAGGCAGCCGGGTTGATGACGATGCCGTCGACCTTGCCGTAGGCCTCCTGAATCTTGTCGACGATGCTGCCCTCGTGGTTGGACTGGAAGACCTCGACCTCGTCAAAACCCTGTGCAGCGCCTGCCTCCTGGCAGATCTGGACCAGGCGGTCGTAGTTGTCGCTGCCGTAGATGCCCGGCTCGCGAATGCCGAGCATGTTGAGGTTGGGACCGTTGATGACGAGTGCTTTCATGGTTGCTTCCTTTGCGGTTGGTCGGGCGGTGAGGCGGAATGAAAAACCACCACAAAGGTGCCTGTCCCCTTTGTGGTGGTTTTTGTTAGAGAGCGGGTGGGAGGGTGTCGAGGACGGCGCGGGCGGTGTTGGCGGCGCAGTCGCGCGAGTCGATGGTGTGGTCGGCCCAGGCGCGGTAGCGCGGCATGCGCTGCTCGGCGAGCTTTTCGATGCCATCGCGGGCAGTGATGGGGCGTCCCTTATGAGCGAGTTCGTCGAGCTTGCGGTTAAGCATCACGATTCGGCTGTTCTGGTGCAGCAGCGGATAGTTCTCATCGCGCGTGACCACGCCGCCGCCGGTGGAGAGCACCAGGCCACTGCGCTTGGAGATGTCGGCTAGCGCCGCCGTCTCCTGCTCGCGGAAGGCCGCCTCGCCGCGCTCGACGATAAAGTCGGCGCAGGGCATGCCCAGGCGCTCCTCGAGGGCGCGATCGAGGTCGATGTGCTCGCGGTCCGTGAGCTGGGCGATCTGCTCGCCCACGCGGGTCTTGCCCGAACCTGGCATGCCAATCAGGGCGATGTTCTGCTCGCGGTGAGACAGGCGCTCCGTTACGTCCAGGATGCGCTCGCGCGGGGTGGCTTTGCCGGTGTAGCGCTCAACAGCCTGTGCTGCTTGTGCCACAAGCATGAGCAGGCCGCCGATGCAGGGGATGCCGCGGCGCTCGGCCTCGAGCATCAGACCCGTGCGGGCGGGGTTGTAGACAATGTCGATGACGCCCTCGAGCGCATCGAGGCCTTCGAGCGTGCAGGGAGCGTCGGGGCAGTGGGGGAACATGCCGGCAGGCGTGCAGTTGACGAGCAGCGCGGCATCGGATTGCTGCGCGATGTTGTCGTAATTGACCTCGCTCGTGCGACCCACGGGTACGACGATGGCGCCCAGATCGCCGAGCACCATACTGGCCGTAGTGCCCGCGCCACCGGTGGCGCCGAGCACAAGGACCTTCTTGTCGGCAACTTCAACGCCCAGCTCCTCGACCAGACACTGAAAACCAAAGTAGTCGGTGTTGTCGCCGCGCAGGCGGCCATCGGGCAGGCGCGTGATGGTGTTGACGTTGCCCATGCGCTCGGCCAGCGGGCTCAGCTCGTCCAGGTATTCCATGACGGCACGCTTGTAGGGGATGGTCACGTTGGTGCCTTCCCATTCATCGCCCGTCATAAAAGCCTCGAGATCCTCGGGCTCGCGCTCAAAACGCACGTACTCGAGCCCAGCGAGCTCTTTGTAGATGGTCGGGGTGTAGCTGTGGCCCAGCACGCGGCCCAGCACGCCGTAGGGGCGGGTCGCGACGGTATCGGTCATCTAGAGCACCTCCGTATAGCTGCCAAAGTAGGTGAAGCTCTCGCACACGTCGTCGATTGAGTCGAGCAAGTCGTCGAGGGCCTTGCTGCCAAAGGGGCAGTCCAGGTCAAAGTAGAACATAAACTCAAAGTCGTGCCCGGGGATGGGGCGGCTCTCGAGCTTGATGAGGTTGATGTTGAGGGCGTAGAAGCGCTCGAGTACGCGATAAAGCGCGCCCGGCTCATTGGCCGTGGTGATCATGAGCGAGGTACGGTTGGCACCGGGATAGACGCGCGGTTCGCGACTGATGACGACGAAGCGCGTGTAGTTGTTGTCCGAGTCCTGGATGTTGGGCTCCAGCACCTCGAGGCCATACAGCTCGGCACAGCTGCGCGAGGCGATGGCGGCGACATCGGTGCGCTCGGAGTTGGCGACCATCTCTGCCGACATAGCGGTGTTGGGGTACTTGGTGGCATGCAGTCCGTGGCCCTCGATAAAGCCGGCGCACTGGGCAATGGCTTGGCCGTGGCTGTAGACCTCGCGCACGTCGGCGAGCTTGGTGCCGGGTTTGACGAGTAAGTTGTGATCGATCTTGAGGCGCAGCGAGCGCACGATATGGAAGTCGAACTGCGCGAGCAGGTCGTAGACGGCGTTGACCGATCCGGCAGTTGAGTTTTCGATGGGCAACACGCCAAACTCGCAGAAGCCGTCGCGTATGGCGCGCATAACGCCCTCGAAGGTCTCAAAGAAGGCGATATCGGGCACGTCGAAGAGCTTGCACGCGGCGATCTGGCTGTAGGCGCCCTCAACGCCCTGGCAGGCAACGGTAGCCGTCTGGGGGAAGGGTGTGTCAAAGGCTGCGGCCGTGGCGCGGGCTTTTTGCGACACCGTGGTGCCCTTGAGCTCATTGATGTAGCGCTGCTGCTCGGCTTTGCTCATGCTCATGAGGAGGCGGAACAGTGTGATGGTCTGGGCCTCGTAGCGCTCGGGTGAGCGGCTGGCGAGGTTGTTAAGCTTGGAACGCTCGCGGGCGGGGTCGAAGACGGCCTTACCCATCTCGATCTTGGATTTGGCGACTTCGGTGGCAATGTCCATGCGCTCGACAAAGCTGTTGAGCAGCGTGGTGTCGATGCCATCGATGGCCTGGCGAATATCGGCAAGGTCCATGTAGGTCCCTTTCACGTGTTGGTGATTTTTCTGGGACGGGGATTAAAAAATCATTGTGTACCTAATGATTTTTTAATCCCCGTCCCAGAAAAATCACTGGGTGGGCGTGGGGGCCGGAGTTGGCCCCCGGAGATTTTTAGAGCTGGGCGGCGTCCTCGAGGAGGGCATCCCAGATGGCGAGGGCGGCGGCTGCCTCGGCTACGGGGACGGCGCGCGGGACGATGCAGGGATCGTGACGGCCGTGGACCGAGAGCTCGGCGTTTTCCATGGCGTCCATATCTACGGTCTGCTGCTCGCGACCGATGGAGGGCGTCGGCTTCACGGCCATGCGCCACATGACGGGTGCACCGGTGGAGATGCCGCCCAGAATGCCGCCGGCGTTGTTAGACTCGACCGCAATCTCGCCGGTCTCGGCATCTACGCGGTACGGATCGTTGTTCTCGCTGCCGCGCATGGCGGCCACGGCAAAGCCCATGCCAAACTCTACGCCCTTTACGGCGGGGATGCCAAACGCGATCTGCGCGATGCGGTTCTCGATGCCGTCGAACATGGGGTCACCGATCCCCGCGGGAAGCCCGTAGATGCCGCACTCCACGATGCCACCGATGCTGTCGAGCTCATCGCGTGCAGCCAGAATTTCCTCGCGCATGCGACCGGCAGCGGCGGCGTCAATGCAGGGCAGGTCGTTCGTAAGGATCGCCTTGCGGTCGGCCTCGCGATAGACCATGTCGTCCATGGGCAGGTCGGAGATGCCGCCGATCTGCGCCACGTGAGCCATGACCTTGATGCCACGGGCCTCGAGTGCCTGCAGCGCAATACCGCCGGCGATGCATAAGGGGGCCGTTAGGCGGCCGGAGAAGTGCCCGCCGCCGGCGACGTCATGCATGTTGTGGTACTTCACGCGCGCCGGAAAGTCTGCATGCCCGGGGCGGGGCTTGCGACGCAGCTCGGAATAGTCCTTGGAGCGCGTGTTGGTGTTCTCAATGATCGCAGCGATGGGCGCGCCGGTGGTGTGTCCATCGACCACACCGGCGATGATATGCGCGGCGTCGGCCTCGCGGCGCTTGGTTGCGGTCTCGTCGCGACCGGGGGCACGACGGTCCAAAAAAGTCTGCAGCTGCTCCTGGTCAACGGCGATACCCGCGGGGATGCCGTCGAGCGAGCAGCCGATAGCAGGGGAGTGCGACTGACCGAAAATGCTTAAGTGCAAAACGTTGCCAAAGGTCGAGGACATGCTACTCCTCCTCGAGCGTGACCTTGCCGCCCAGCAGACGGTAGTGGTCAAAGAAATCGGGATAGGACTTGTTGACGGCCTCGGCGCCGTGGATCACGACCTCGCCGGTAGCACGGCTCGCAGCGATGGCGGCCATCATGGCGATGCGATGGTCGTTGTGCGAATCGACCTCGCCGCCGGTAAAAGCGTCGACACCCTTGATGATGAGGTCGTCGCCGGCAATGCGCACCTGCGCGCCCAGTGCGGTGAGCTCGCGGGTGGTGGTGACCAGACGGTCGGATTCCTTGATGCGCAGGCGGGCGCAATCGCGGATGAACGTGCGGCCTTGCGCCAACGATGCCACGGCAGAGATAACGGGCACCAAGTCGGGGATGTCATGGGCGCTCATCTCAAAGCCGGCGAGCTTGTCGGACTGGACGGTGGCGGCGTTGGTGGAGCGCACGATGCGGGCGCCAAAGCGCGAAAGCGCGGCAAGCACGTTGCGGTCGCCCTGGGCCGAGCTAAGCGACACGCCCTCGACAGTGATGGGGTCGGAGCCGATGGCGCCGGCGCACAGCCAAAAGGCGGCGTTGGACCAGTCGCCCTCGACAGCCACGTTGCCAGGCGTGCGGTACGAGCCACTGCTCACGCGGAAGTTCGTGATTTCGGGTTGGCCGTCCTTGGCGGGGATGCGCTCGACGTTGACCTCGACGCCGAAGGCCTTCATGGCCTGGATGGTCAGGTTGATATAGGGACGGCTCTCGATTAGGCCGGTCACCTGCACGCAGGAGGGCTGGGCCAGTAGCGGGGCTGCCAGCAGCAGGCCGGAGATGTACTGCGAGCTCACGTTGCCCGGCAGGATAAAGGTGCCCGGGCGCATGCGGCCGCTCGTCTTGAGCGGAAAACCGCCCAGACCCTGCAGGTCGCAGCCGGCGGCAATGATCTCGTCGGAGAGCGGGGAGAGGGGGCGAGCGCCCAGGCGGCCCTGGCCCACAAAGGTGGCCTCTGCCCCCAGTGCGCAGGTGACGGGCAGCATAAAGCGGAGCGTGGAGCCGCTCTCGCCGCAGTCGAGCGTGCCGCCCGCAAGTGCCTTGAGCAGACCAAACTCAATACTCTTCATGGTGGGGTGCACCTGGAAGCCGTCCTCGACGGTCTCGATGCGGGCGCCCAGGGCCGTGAGGCAGCGCACCGTGGCCTCAATATCGGCGCAGGTGGTGTTGCAAGTGACGTGCGTCTCGCCGTTGGCGAGCGCAGCGCAGATGATGAGGCGGTGCGCCATCGACTTGGATGCGATGGCGGGGACGGTGCCCTTGAGCGGGGAGGGGGTGATGCGGGCTAGCATGCGGATGTGTCTCCCTTCTGGCCGAGGCCCTCGGCAATTAAATCATGGAAGGTGGAAAGCGGCGTGCGGTCGATGCTGCAGCGGCCAATACCGTGCGGAATCACCAGGTCGATAGTGTCACCGGCGCGTTTTTTGTCGTGCAGCGCCTCGGCAAAGATGGCGTCGGCCGAAAGCTCGCAGCGGGTTTTGAGGCCGTGGCGCGCGCAGAGTTCCTCGATGCGACCGGGCAGCTCGGCATCGCAAATGTCGTGCAGGGCCGCGGCACGCGTGATGATGCTCATGCCGATCGACACACAGTTACCGTGTCCCAGCTCAAAGTGCTCGCAGGCCTCGACAGCGTGTCCGGCGCTGTGTCCAAAGTTGAGGAGCTTGCGCTGGTTGGTCTCGCGCTCGTCGGCAACGACCACGGCGCGCTTGATGTCGATATTGCGGGCGATGATGAGTGCCACGCGAGCCACGTCCTGGTTAAGCAGCTCCAGCGTGAGCGGGGTTTTCTCCAGTTCGGCGAAAAGCTCGGGATCGGCGATTACGGCGTGCTTGACGACCTCGCCGCAGCCGTCGGCGAACTGCTCGGGCGTGAGGGTGGCGAGGCACCCCACATCGGCGATAACCACGCTCGGCTGCCAAAAGGCTCCGGCGAGATTTTTGCCGGCGGCCAGGTCGATGGCCGTCTTGCCGCCCACCGACGAGTCCACCATGGCGAGCAGGCTCGTGGGGATCTGCACAAACTTGCAGCCGCGCATGTAGGTGGCAGCCACAAAGCCGGCCACGTCGCCCACGACGCCGCCGCCGAGCGCCACGATCACGTCGGAGCGCGAAAGCTCGTGTTCGGCCACAAACTCAAGAATGGCAACGTAGGTCTCGGCGCGCTTGTGTACCTCGCCGGCCTCGAAGGTGCAAATGCTTACCTCATAGCCTGACGCCTCCAGGCTCTGCTTAACGGGCATCTGGTAGAGCGGGCCCACGTTGGTGTCCGTCACGATGACGGCGCGGGTGCCTCCGGCGGTGGCGCGAACGAGTGGCCCTGCCTGCTCCAGCAAAAACGTGCCCACGTGTACCTGGTAGGGGCGTGCGGTGTCGACATCGATGGTAATCGCCATAAGCTATGGTCCTTTCGACCTGGCGTGATAGGTGGTCTAGTGGGCGCTCTCGTCGTCGAGTGCGCGCTTGATGCGATCGCCCTCGGCAAGGAGATTCTCAAGATAACGCTGGTCGCGGTTCTTGAGCGCACGGCTGTAGGCGCCGAGCGAATCGATCAGATGGTCGATCTCGAAGGCGAGAGCGTCGGCGTCGTCAATCATGAGCTCGGACCACATCTGCGGGTTGAGGTGTGCCACGCGCGTGAGGTCGCGGTAGCTACCGGCTGAAAAGCCGTGGTGGACCTGGGCGGTGGGGCTCTTTACGTAGGCGTTGGACACCACGTGTGCGAGCTGGCTCGTAAATGCGATCACGCGGTCGTGCTCGGCGGCGGTGGTCACGCTGAACTTGCCAAACCCCAAGGGACGCACCATCTCGCGCACCTGGCCCAAGAGCTCCAGCTTAAGGGCATCGTCTACCGCAGGCGGAACGAGCACGAGCGGTGCGCCCTGGAACAAGTCGGCGCGGGAGTGCGCGTAGCCCGAGAACTGGGTGCCCGCCATGGGGTGTGCGCCCACAAAGTAAAAGCCGTGCTCTCGTGCGAGCTCAAAGGCACGCTCGCACACAATGCCCTTGACGCCCACGGTGTCGATTACCACGGGGCCCATGATGGCTTCGGTGTCGGTGGCGTCGGCGAGCGCCTGGGCGTGGGCCTCGAGCCACTCGATGCATCCTTTAGGATAGCAGGCAAGGACGATGATGTCGCACTTGCCGAGCGTCTCGTCGTTGAGCTCGCCGGCGACGGTACCCATGCTGGCGGCCGTCATCACGTCATCGTCGGGGTCCCAGGCAAGCACGCGAACGCCCGCCTGCGCATAGCCGCGGGCAAAGCTGCCGCCGATGAGGCCCAGGCCCACGATGCCGGCGCACTTGGGTCCACCCTGGTTGACGCGTGCGTTTCTCACCGTACCCATGGGTTACTCCTGAACGGTCTCTTGGCAGACGACCTCGCGGATGGCGCGGATGCGGCGCATGGTGTCGTCGAACTGGTCGGGGGTGAGGGCCTGAGCACCGTCGGACCAAGCGTGGCTCGGGTCGTCGTGGACTTCGATCTCCAGACCGTTGGCGCCGCAGGCAGTCGCGGCGAGCGCCATGGGCTCGACATAGCGGGTGTAGCCGGTGGCGTGGCTGGGGTCGGCGACGACGGGCAGGTGCGACAGGTGGTGCAGCACCGGCACGGCGTTGAGGTCGAAGGTGTTGCGGGTGCGGGTCTCGAAGGTGCGAATGCCGCGCTCGCACAGGATGACGTTGTCGTTGCCCTCGCTCATGATGTACTCGGCAGCCATGAGCAACTCATCGACGGTGCCGGACATGCCGCGCTTGAGCAGGACCGGGGTCTTGGTCTTGCCGACCTCCTTGAGCAGGGGGAAGTTCTGCGCGTTGCGGGCGCCGATCTGCATGACGTCGATCTTCTTGTCCAAGAAGACCTGCACGTCGCGCGGGTCCATGATCTCGGTGACGATCGGCATGTCGAGCTCGGCGGATGCCTCGCATAGCAGGTCCAGGCCGGCGGGGCCCATGCCCTGGTAGGCGTAAGGGGAGGTGCGGGGCTTGTAGGCGCCACCGCGCAGCATCGTGGCGCCGGCGGCCTTCACGCGGCGGGCGATGCGGATGAGGTTCTCGCCCTCGACGGAGCAGGGTCCGGCGATGACCTGGAACTGGTCGCCGCCGATCTTGACGCCGTGGCCGCAGTCGATGACGGAGTCCTCAGGGTGGAACTTGCGGTTGGCACGCTTAAAGGGCTCGGAGACGCGCTGCACGCGCTCGACGACATCCATGGACTCGAGCAAGAACGGGTCGATCTTGGTCGTATCGCCCACCAGGCCGATGATGGTCTCGTTCTCGCCGCGCGAGACGTCGGTCTTGAGACCCTTCTTCTCAATCCAGCTGACGATATGGCCGACGGCCTCGTCGCTGGCGCTCTGCTTTAAAATCGCAATCATGGTGTGCCTCTCACCTCGATGGATAGCTCTTGCAAAAACGGCCCGCATCGCGAGCCGTTATATATGTGCATGAGAGTTTATACTAATTGTTTCACTTTTGCGTTCTAAGGTGAGCCTCTGCGCCGTGTCTCCCACGTAATTGCAAAGCTTTTTCTATTCTTTTGTTAGCCCGTGGCGCACTTGGGTATAATGCCAACCGTTCGCCCTATTAGCTCAGGGGATTAGAGCGTCTGCCTCCGGAGCAGAAGGCCGTTGGTTCGAATCCAACATGGGGCACCCTCGAACGTAAGACCGTCCGAACCTCGCATGGTCCGGGCGGTTTTCTTATACCGACGCGACGTGATGGGACAAGGTATGGCAGCAACGGATATCGAGCTCGGACTCTCGACCGCCGAGGTCGAGGAGCGCATCGCCGCCGGTAAGATCAACCGCAACATGGAACTCAAGACCAAGTCGGTCCGCGAGCTCATCATCGAGAACCTCTGCACGCTGTTTAACTTGATCAACGTGGTTTTGGCGATTTTGGTGTTGCTGACCGGTTCGTTTAAGAACCTGACGTTCCTGTTCGTGGTGTTCTTGAACACGGCAATTGGCGTCATCCAGTCCATGCGCTCCAAGCGGATGGTCGATAAGCTTACGCTGCTCACCTCTAAGAAGGCCATCGCGGTGCGCGACGGCGCCGAGGTAGAGCTCGACCTGGACCAGATCGTGCTCGACGATATCATTCGCCTGGGGCGCGGCGACCAGATTCCCGCCGACGCCGTGGTGGTGTCGGGTGAGGCACTCGTGAACGAGAGCCTGCTGACGGGCGAGAGCGATCTCATCAAAAAGCAGCCCGGCTCCGAGCTCATGAGCGGCAGCTTTATCGACTCGGGCCTGCTGCGCGCCCGCGTGATCCATGTTGGCGCCGACAACTACGTGGCCAAGATCAACAACGAGGCCAAGTACGTCAAAAAGGTCAATTCCGAGATCATGAATGCGCTCAACGCCATCGTGCGCTTTGCGAGCCTCATTATGATTCCGCTCGGCCTGGCGCTCTTTGCCTCGAGTGTGAGCGAGCTGTGGGATGCCGCCGGTACGCCGGGCGATAGCGCGCTTTCGTGGTGTTTTTCCGAGCTGCTTGCCGGTCGCGTGCCTTCGTCGGCGCTGCTGTCTACGGTGGGCGCTCTTTTGGGCATGATTCCGCAGGGCCTGGTGCTGCTGACTTCGTCGGTGCTTGCCATCGCCACGGTGCGTCTGGCGCGCCGCAAGGTACTCGCGCAGCAGCTCTACTGTATCGAGACGCTCGCGCGCGTCGACGTGCTGTGCCTGGACAAGACGGGCACCATTACCTCGGGCCGTATGGAGGTCGAGGGTACCTACCCGCTGCCTGTTGAGGGCGTTGGCTTTGGCGCGGACTCGGACGAGGCAGCTGTCCCCGTCGAGACCACGGTCCTGGATTTTGCGCTCGCCAACGTGGCGCGTGCCACCTCGGCAGACGCCAACGAGACCTGTCAGGCGCTGCTCAACTATTACGCTGACCGCCCGGTCGAGGTTTCCGAGCCGCTGTCTGTCATTCCGTTCTCGTCGTCCAAAAAGTGGAGCGGTGCGTCGTTTTCGCAGGGCTCCTATGTGATGGGCGCGGCGCAATTTGTGCTTTCGGAGCGCGCCTTTGCGCAGGTCGAGAACCGTGTGGCCGAGCTCGCCGATACCTGCCGCGTGCTTGTGGTGGCCCGTGTGGATGGCTTTACGCCCGACGGCGATATGTTGGGCGAGGCAGAGCCTGTGGGCTTTGTGACCATTCGCGATGAGATCCGCTCCTCGGCCGCCGAGACCATCGGCTACTTTAACGAGCAGGGCGTGACCCTCAACGTGATCAGCGGCGACGACCCACGCACGGTGTCGTCGATTGCGCGCGTGGTGGGCGTTCCGGGGGCCGATGCCTACGTCGACGCCACGACGCTCGATACGCCGTCCAAGATTGATGCGGCGGTTGACCGCTATCACGTCTTTGGTCGCGTGACCCCGCAACAGAAGCGCGAACTCGTGCAGGCGCTCAAGCGTCGCGACCATACCGTTGCCATGACGGGCGACGGCGTCAACGACGTGCTGGCGCTCAAGGAAGCCGACTGTTCCGTGGCCATGGCCGCCGGTTCCGATGCCGCGCGCAACGTGGCCGAAATCGTGCTGGTCGACAACGATTTTGCCTCGATGCCCGCCGTGGTGGCCGAGGGCCGTCGCTCCATCAACAACCTGCAGCGCTCTGCGGCGCTGTTTCTGACCAAGACGCTGTTCTCGATGGGCTTGGCGGCACTGTGTATCGCGTTTCCGCCGTATCCCTTCGAGCCGATCCAGATGACGCTCATCAATTTCTTCTGCATCGGCGCGCCGGGCTTTGTGCTGGGTTTGGAGCCCAACAACGCCCGCGTGAAGGGGTCATTCTTGACCAACGTGCTCAAGCGTGCGCTGCCGGCGTCGCTGGCGGTTATTATGGCTGCGGCGCTCGATATCTTTGTGGCGCGCGTGTTTGGCTTTAACCAGCTCACGCTTTCGACCATGTGCCTGCTTACGTCGTGTGCGGCGAGCGTGAGCCTGATCTGGCGCATCTCACAGCCGCTCACTCCCTTGCGCGTGGTGCTCTTTGTATTTGTCGTCGTCGGCATCTTGGCGGGTGTTATCGGATTCCCGGAGCTGCTGTCCATCGCTAATCTTTCGACGGGCGAGGCCGTTATCTTGCTGGCGATCGTCGTCTTTACCTGCACGGTGTTCTTTAAGCTCGCCACGATGATGGATTCGCTTAAGCCGCGCCGTCGCCATGCTGCCACTGGCTTTGGCCGTGGCGTTCGCGTCCGTCTGGGTCGCGGTGGCGGCAAGGTGAGCTCGACGGGCTCGACGGCCCAGCGTTTTGCCAAGCGCGTCGCCGCCGATATGGCGCAGCGCCGTGAGGAGCGCACCGCTCGCGAGGCCGAGGTTCGCGCGCTCGAGGGTGTGGAAAAGGCCCAGCCCAAGAAAAAGAAAGGTGCGGGCACCAAACGTTCGCAGGTGACCAAGTCCGCCCAGGGCATTAAGGTCTCGATGCCGAGCAAAAAGAAAAAGCCTGCAAAGAAGGCCTAGCCCCAGTTGCCCCGGGGATGATTTTTCTGGGACGGGATTAAAAAATCATTAGGTACACAATGATTTTTTAATCCCCGTCCCAGAAAAATCATCCCCCCAAAAAGACTACCCTGGCGATGTTGAATTGGTGCCTTGCCCCTGTGGGGGCGTGGCGATGCTATGCTCTAACTTCGACTGTATGAATTGCTCCGAAAAGAGGAAGCCGTGATCTGCCCGCATTGCCTTAAGACCATAGAGGACGGCGCCTCGTTCTGCCCCTATTGCAACGCATACGTTGGTCCGGGCGACGGTCCCGAGCATACCGAGTTCGTATTCTGCGATGGTTGTGGCGCACGCCTGTCCCCGCATGATCGCACCTGTCCCAAGTGCGGGCGCCCCGCCCCGGGCATCCTTTCCAAAGACGCGGCTGCATCCGATCTGGCAGCAGGCCGCACGGCCGGCTTTCCGCGCTTGACGCAGGAGCAGATCGATACCGAGGTGCCCCATGCGCCGGCCTCTGCCGCCGCGGTGCTCTCGGATGCCGCCGACCCCAACGAGACCTGCGTGCTGCCTGCCTTCGATAAGGACTTTGGCATCCCCAAGGTCGATATCCCCACACCGGTGTCCCTGCGCGATGATGTCCAGCCCAAAAAGCAAAAGGCCAAGCGCAAGGTCCATCCCGACGAGGATGCCTATCACAAGCACAAGCGCCATATCCCCAAACCGCTTATCGTCATCGCGGTGCTCGCCGCCGTGTGCGGTGGTGCGTATTGGTTTGTGACTGCCGATCCTATGGGCGTCATGCCCGGCTTCTACGACCAGTTTGGCCGGGCCGCCAAGACCACCTTCCCGTCGCGCCAAAAGGGCGAGGCCACCGAGAAAGAGTCCAAGCAAGAGGATGCGTCCGAGGTCGTTCAGGAGGAGACCATCTTAACCGACGACCAGCTCTACGCCAGGCTCGATGGCCTGTACCAGACCATCGTGTCGTACAGCGACGATGATCAGATCGGCGAGGTCATCGATTCGTTTAATAACGGCTATCTGCGTACGCCGCTCTCCACCCGCCAGGAGTTGTCGCAGAGCGCTTATGCCCTGCGCGATCAGATTAAAAAGACCCAGGATGAGCTCAATAACCTCAAGGTTCAGGACGACACCGTCTATGCGGAGGACATCGATCATCTAAAGCAGCTTGCCCAGTGGATGTACGAGCGTGTCGACGTGATCTGCCAGAGCTGGGATATCTCGCTGTCCATTCCCGACGGCGAGTCGCTGAGCGCCCGTCAGAGCGAGATCCTGGCGCCCATCGCACAAGGCGGCAACAGCGCGCTTAACCAGTACGACGCCAACGTGAGCGCATGGAGACCGCAGCAACGTTCGTAATTTGTTGCCCTCCGGCGGCATAACCTGCGTGCGCAATTGATGGAAGCCCGTGCTTATTGCTACAATTTGACCAAATATGCTTTAAACGCACGAGGAAGGAACCACATGTTTTGGTTTTTAAGAAAGAGCTCTACACGCCCGAGTATCAGCTTGCCGGCGATGAGTGCGCGGTGATCGAGACGTCGAAGGGCACCATCAAGGTCAAGTTTGACGGCGAGGGTACAACTTCCATCTGAGCCTGGCCGCTCTGGCGCATCATCTGGGTGTAGAGTCGCATGGCGCGCGTGACCAGCGGATTGTCGTCTTCGCTGAGGCGTTCCTGGAGCTGGTCGATGTTGTAGAAGGTATCGCAGTAGATGCTCAGGCGCTGGTTGAGACGGCGGATGCGCAGATACTGCTGGGCGAGCTGGTAATCGGCCAGCGGGCTGAAAAATTCGAAGAGATAGCGGCTGGTCTTGCAGAGGCTGCGCAGATGCTCGATGGCGTCCAGATCGTTGAAATCGGTGGCGCAGATGGCGTCGAGGACGAGCCGGTAGCGATGCGAGAGCTGTTCGCGCACGAGGATCTCCAGCGGTGCTGTCTCTTTGGCGGTCATAAGGACGGCGATGGTCTGGTGCAGCGCTTCGTTGTAATCCTCTTCGCTGTCCTCGCGGCTGAGGTGGTCGCAGAGGGTCATGAGGGCGTCGTTTTGTTCGACGACCATGGCGTCGGCGAGCACGGCGAGCTCGAGCTTGCGGGAATTGTGGATGGTTTTTAAGATGGCATTGATGGCGCGCAGCTCTTCGAGATGGTCGTAAAGGGAGAGGTAGAGCCGCTCGGCTTTGCGGAATGGTTTCTGGCTGCAGTATGGCTCGATGAATTCGAGCAGCGCGTACTGGCTGCGCAGGGCGACGCGCAGCGCGCTCAGTGCGTCGCTGTCGTCGGGATCGTCGAGAAAGGTGTCGCGCGCTTTGACGATCTGTTTGTGCTGGCGCTCGATGAGCGTCGCGATGCCGACGCCGACAGGAACGCTGAAAAGATCGAGGGTTTTCATCTGGTCGAAGTCGATGCCTGCGATGCGGATGGCACGTTCAGGCGCATGTGGCGGCAGATAGAGCATTTCGCCGCAGCCTTTTTTGAAATGCACGTCGAGCCCGGTCATGGCGCGCACCCAGTCGCTGAGATATGGCTCGTGGCCGATGACGACGAGGGTGTCGCCGTGTTTGTGGCTGCGGATGGCGTCGGCGAAAGCGTCGAGATCGCCGTCCTCCAGAAATGGCTTGATCTCAGGCGAAACGTCTGGCATGTAACGGCAGAGCACCTCGGCGGTTTGCAGCGCGCGGGTCTTTGGCGATGTCCAGACTTCGCAGCTTGACTTGGCGTTGAGATAACGGGCCAGCGACGGATAGGTGTTTTCCAGCTTCTCGCGGCCAGCTGGCGTCAGAGCGCGGCGAAAATCGCTGCCGTCGGCGGAGCTGGCTTCGGCCTGGCCGTGGCGGATGAGAATGAGACGCATGGGGATTCCTTCTTTCTGTGTGTCGTTGTGCGGATGTATTGCTTTCAGTATAGCATTTTTGCAGCGGTGAGAAAAGAATCGCGCGGTGGCGGCGAGTGAGAAAAAATTTTTCTGGGAATTGGTGAAAATTTATCGCAAATATTAGACGAATTATTTGTGATTTTCCGCCATATTTGTTATACTAAATTGATAGACAGGGAAGCTGTGTCAAATGTTGTTAGGACACATCAAAGCGAATGTACAACCACTTGATAGGTGCATTGGCAAAGGAGACATGCCCGTGTCTGCTTGCAAAAATTTTTCCAATGCAGCTGGCCGGCGAAAGCTATGCCATGTCGGACGCGGCCCCCGGGATCGCCGGGTACGCCGCACATGTCACCGATTCTGTGGAAGACGTACTGGAGGAACTTCTGCGCAGCCTGCCATAACCTGCCTTTTGCTCCGCGGCAGATCTCAGCTGTTCTTCTTTATCTCTACAACTGCGTACAGATTTCCCCTTCCATCACACAGCTCCGTCACAATCCGGTCGGGCTCCTCCGCCAGCCTTGGATAAATCATGTCTCCGTATACAGCTGACTTTTTATAATCCACTCTGACCTGTCCGACACGAATTTTCCGCCGGTAAGCATTTCCAGTGCCATCTGCACATACTGGCAATTGTTTACATGTTCATTCGTATCAATATGGTATCTGCGTACAGGAAAA
>ENA-OQCL01000425-OQCL01000425.1-human-gut-metagenome-genome-assembly--contig:-NODE-425-length-20429-cov-5.298690_pt1 | contig 20429 bp, 20 predicted proteins | sample MGYA00242502_ERZ504586 | MGnify/ENA primary metagenome ERZ504586 (study PRJEB26092, sample SAMD00036316) | human gut metagenome | host: Homo sapiens | study: EMG produced TPA metagenomics assembly of... | reverse complement strand
GTCAAAGCGCGCTCCGTATCGTGCGTGCCGATGTGGTTCATCAGAATGCGTAAGACCTGCGCGGGTAGTTTTCCACGATGGTCTCAATGCGATCCATAATGAGCGACGCATGCTCACCGAGCAGAAACCCGAGGATTGCATCGCGAAACGGGTAGTTCATCACGCTGTCCAGCTGCCCGCCCAGCAGATACCGGCGGCGCACGCCGTAAGCCGTTTTTGTTGGAGGCGTCTTCCCACACTTCGCCGAGCACCATGGCGTTTTCATCCTGCGCTTTCGCGGCGCGGTTCAGGCGGTCAATAAAGCCGTCCGGCAGTTCGTCGGCAACGTCCAAGCGCCAGCCGGAAGCACCGGCCTCAAGCCAATGCCGGATGATGCCGTCTTCACCGTTGATATAGTTGTCATACGCGGGATTTTCCTCGCGCACATTCGGCAGCGTGATGAAATTCCACCAACATTCGTAGTCGTTCGGCCAGCTCCGAAAGCTGTACCACGGGTAATACGGGGAAGACTGCGAGCGGTACGCACCGCCGTCGCCGTAGCGGCCCTCGCGGTTAAAATAAATGCTGTCGCTGCCCGTGTGGTTGAAAACGCCGTCGAGCAAAACGTGAATGTTGCGCGCTTTCGCCGCCGCGCACAGCGAGCGGAAGTCTTCCTCATCGCCGAGCAGCGGGTCAATTTTCTCGTAGCTTGCCGTATCGTAACGGTGGTTGGAGTGCGATTCAAAAATGGGGTTCAGATAAATGCAGGTCACGCCGAGAGACGCTAAATAATCGAGCTTTTCCTCGATGCCCTTTAAGTCACCGCCGAAAAAATCCGAGTTTGTCACAATGCCCTGTGCGTTCGGCCTCCAGTCCGGCTGGTCGAGCCAGTTTTCGTGCAGCGTTCGGTCATCGGGCACATTTTTCTTCGTCTTGCCGGAGGACGCGAAACGGTCCGGGAAGATTTGATACAAAATGCCGCCCGCAAGCCAGTCCGGTGTTTTATATGCACCGTCGTACACGGTCAGCTGCCAGTCTTCACGTGCACCGGCGCGCGCCTCGCCGCCGAGGTCTTTTTTAGGACAGACCGTCCGCGCGCTGTGCGCAGCTCAAAGTGATAGAAGTAAAGCCCTGTTTCCTGCGGCGTGAAGTGGCACTCCCACCACTCATGGTCGTGCCGTTCATACCGCACCAGAACATATCAAGGCACTCAATGCGGTTATCCGGGTGCTGCACCAAAAGGTAGGAGGCAGAGCACTGCATGTTGCGCGGCAGCGTAATTTTAAAGTGCACACGCGTGCCGTCTGCCACAGCGCCCAGCGGGCTGCGGTGTATGGGATTTCTGGAATTAAATAGCGTCATCGGTAAACTCTCCTGCATGAAGAAGCAGGGCACTACGACCGCAGCGCCCTGCTTTTACGGATAAATTATCAGTTTCGAGGCGAAGGGCCTCTGCGTTTTACCGGGAGCTGCCGACCCCAGATTCCATGCGGGCTGGCGGCGTTTCCCATTTTTTGGATGCCGCGCGGCATCCCCGCGCCCTCTTTCGGGTGGGTTGCAAAACGTGGTACGCGGCGTTGCATCCATCATGCTGAGATGCGGCGCATCTCCTCCATGGCCGTTTCCGAGCTGGCGTGGGCGTAGTAGCCGAGCGTCATCTCGATGTTTGAGTGCCCCATGACGTATTGCAGGTTCTTGGGGTTCATGCCCGCGAGCGCCATCCTCGTGCAGAAGGTGTGGCGCATCGTGTGGGGTGTCACCACGTCTGGCAACGGCAGGCGGTCGCCCTTGCGGTACTTGCCGACCATGCTCCTGAACGCCGAGGCGTAGCTCTGCCCATACATCGGCTTCCCCTTCTTGTTGAAGAAGAGGAACCCCTTCCTGCCGTCGATGACGATGGGTTCTCTGGGCTGCTCCCTCGCGAGGACGCGGCAGAACGCCATGGCAACCTTCTCGCTCAGGTAGACCTCGCGCACGCCGCACTTCGTCTTCGGCTTGTCGATGTAGAGGCTGTTGCCACGCTTGGCCTTGAGGAGCTGGTGGTCCACGCGGACGACCCGGCGCGCGAGGTCCACGTCGTCCTCCGTCAGCCCGCACAGCTCCGAGATGCGCAGCCCCGTGCCGAGGAGGATGACCAGCTCGTCGTAGTAGCGGCTGAACATCACGTCGGTGCGTGCGAAGGCGAGCAGGGATTCCTCCTGCGCGGGGGACAGCGGCTCCTTCGGCCTCGTGTCGTTTTCGAGCACGTCGCTCATCTTGAAGTCGAAGGGGTTCTTGCGGATGAGGTCGTCCTGCACGGCGGTGTAGAACGCGGCCTTGAGGGAGCGCTTGTGGTTGCTGACGGTGGTGTAGGCGTAGCCCTTCTCCGCCATCCGCAGTACCCAGCCCTTGGCGTCGGTAGGGCGCACGTCGCATATCTTCCGAGCGCCCAGCCCGTCCTCCCGCAGGAGGCGCATAAGCTGTTCCCTTCCCGCTTTGGTGCCCTCCCGGACGTTCGGCTTGCAGCGGTTGTGCCGCTCGTAGAGCTGGCAGACGGTCATCTGTCTGCCCAGTGTGTAGATGCCGTCGTCGAGGTCGCGGCGAATCTCGCGCTCCTTCTCGCGGAGCGGCAGGCACGGACGCTTGCCCTTCGGCAGGCGGTCGGTCTCGACCAGCCGCCACGAGTACACGTAGCGCGTCTTGCCCATCGCGTCCACATACTTGAAGATGTACCTGCCGTCCTTCTTCTGGCTCTCGCCGGTGCGCAGCACGCGGTTCTTGTTGTCACGTCTTGTCGTATTCAAAGTCCATATAGCCCCTTTCCGTATAGGGAAAAGAGCCTTGATATGCTACATCAAGTATAGCATATTCAAGGCTCTTTTTCTACCCTCAGATAACATCGGTCGAGTCGATGAACTGCTCGAACTTGTGCCGCTTGATTTGGATGCGGCTGCCGTTCATAAGCACCCAGTCAGGCGTCGGCACGATGTCCGCGAGTCGGCGAATCTTTCCCTCGCCGATGCGGAAGTACCGCGCCGCCTCCTCGACGGTCAGGGTGTACTTCTCCCATACGGGGATTTCCTGTGCTGCCATACCGTCACCTCCCTTCCGTGGCCTCGGCCCCATCATGGGGAACCCGCCGCCCCCGGCGGGGCCTGCCCTTCGATTGGCATGTCGGCCCGGCATCGGGAACGGCGTCCCCTGTCAAACCCGGAGCCGCGCAGGCGGTGCGCAGCAGGCTTTACCGGGGACGGCGGTCCCGATATGCTTCCGCAGGTCAATCAAAGGGATGCCTGCATCCCCGCTTTGAAGAGCAGGGGATTCACAGCTTGCACCGCAGGATGGCCGCGAGCAGCCTTCCTTGCAGGTAGGTCTTGCGCAGGGTGTCCACGCCGTAGGTGACGCGGCCATCCGCGTCCACGAAGGCGTGGGTGCAGAGGCGGTCGATGTAGCCGTCGAAATGGTCGAGCACGTCCCCGGCGGCAACGGGGTCGCCGTCCATGGCGGCGAGCATGGTCTCATAGGTAATCATAGAGGCACGCCCCCTCTCCAAGGGACTCCCGCAGCCCAGCGAGCGCCGCCGAACGCCGCGCCTGCACGGTAGAGCGCGAGCAGCCCAGCTCGTCGGCGATTTGTCGGTCGTTCCAGCCCGCGAAGTAGTAGAGCAGGACGACCTCGCGCTCGGCCTCCGGCAGCTCCCGGACGGCCTCGGCGAGGCCATCGCCCAAGACGGCGACCTCATGCCCCGCCACGTCGAAGACCGTCTCCTCCGTACCGTAGGAGAACGGGCACGCGAGCCTGTCCAGCTCGGCCTCGCATAGGTCGGAGAAGAGCGTCACCCGCTTGGCTCTCCGCGCCTGCGCGCGCAGCACGTCGGTGTTGGCGTTGCGCAGCACCTTCCGGCAATAGGAGCAGAACTTGTCCAGCTTCGCCTGCTCGTCATTCTCCCTGCGTCTTTCCTGTTTTGAACCCATATCAGTGTTCCTCCTTTCATAAGGAACACGCTAAAACGGGGAAATTTGCCAGAAAAGGGGTTTGCGGAAAACTTTTCACTGTGGAAGGTGACGGCGCTGGCAAAAACGGCCTCTTCCGGCGTGTATTGGATAGGAGGGCGGGATACCTGTCCCCTCCGCGTGATAAGATTCAAGGTCAGGGGCGGGGCCGTCCGGCCCCGAGCCAAGGCCGACGGAAAGGAGCTTGATATGGCGCAGGATTTCGGCGACGACTTGGGCGAGAGGCTGTTCCGGCTCATCGGAAGGGCCGCCAGCTACGCGGTGCGCGACTGGATGCGGGAGCGCGAGTACGCGAGGCGGCTCGCGGAACGGGACGGCGGGCAGCGCGGCACGGAGAAGGCTGAGGAACCCGCCCAGCCCGAGGAGGTCTACATTCCCTTCGGGCAGGCGGACGACGCGGCGCTCTTCGCAAAGGTCTGTCAGGAGGAGGGGGTTCAGATGGACGCCCTCGCCGACAAGGAGGGCAACGGGTTCGTCCGCTTCCGCACGGAGGACCTTGAGAAGGTGCAGGCTTGCTCGGAGCGGTACGTGGACGCCATGACCCGCATGAACGCCGAGCGCGTGGCGCGCACCCTTGAGAGCGCCCTTCCTGTGACGGAGGAGCAGATGCGCGGCCTCACGCAAATCAAGGACCTCCCCGACCTACCGGGGCGCGAATCCGCGCAGCCGGTGAAAGGCCCCGGCCTCGGCGCTGCGGCGCGCGATGGGCTGGTGACCGCAGGGGAACTCAACCACACAGAGACCATCGCCCGCGAGGTCGAGAGGGCGCGCGGTGCGTGCCGTGACTTTGATGACTTCAAAGACAGGCTCGCAGAGCGCGGCATCGGCGTCACCACCACCAAGGACGGCGAGGTCATGTTCTACGAGGCCCGCCGCGACGGGCAGGGCAGCCTCATGCCCTTCGGACGGGATGAGGCCACCGGCAACCGCGACTGGGCGGTGGGCGCGAAGGCGCTCAAGGAGCGTTACAACATCGACGCCACCCATGACTGGTTCGAGAGGAACACGCCGCAGGCGGCGGACGGCTCCCTCGATATGGACGGGCGCACCCCGGACATCAATCAGGGCATCGACTCCCACGACGGGATGGATACCGACACCCGCACCCTGCGCCTCGAACGCGAGCAGAACGGCACCGACATCGCGCCGTCCAAGGTGCGCGAGGAGCAGTCCCTCTCCCTCAGCTCGAAGGCGGCGGAATGCCGCGCCGCGAGCAGGCAGCTTGAGCAGGAGAGCGGCATCGCCGAACGCGAAATCGACATCTCGGACAAGATGAGCCAAGTCAGGTAGGTGAGGGTCATGGCATCAGGCAACCCCGAGGTGAGCAAGCGTGTCGCGCGCTCGTCACTGGCTACCCTTGTCCTCTCTGCCCTCGGTTTCTACCTCGGCGACCGCTACGGCGAGGCGCTGGCCTCCTACCCGGGCCAGTTCTTCGAGCACTGGGGCGACGCCTTCACGCGCATGTGGGTCCTCATCCGTGAGGAGCCGCTGCATGTGGACGTCTCCCCGACGCCGTTGCTCGTCGGCCTCGGCATGGCGGTGGTCGTCTGGCTCTTTTGGCTGCGGTACGTCGCCTTTATCGGCAACTACCGCGCTGGCGAGGAGTCCGGTTCGGCACGCTGGGGCACCCTCAAGGAGGGCAGGGCGTTCCGCGACGCCACCAACGAGGACAACAACCTCATCTTCACTAAGAACTACGGTCTGGCTCTGCACCGCCCCAAGTTCGACCCGGAGCTGGACCGCAACCTCAACGTCCTCGTGGTGGGCGGCTCCGGCTCGGGCAAGACGAGGAACTATGTCACGCCCAACATCATGCAGCTCAACACCAGCTACTTCATCACCGACCCAAAGGGCACCCTCCTCAAGGAGGCGGGCTTCCTCTTCGCGGACAACGGGTACAAGGTGCGTTCGTTCAATACGATTAGCCTCTCCGAATCCATGCACTACAACCCGCTGAAATACGTGAAGACGGACACCGACATCCTGTCGTTCGTGAACTGCTACATCATGAACACCAACGGCGACGGCAAGGCGGGCGACCCTTTCTGGGAGAACTCGGAGCGGATGCTCTACACCGCCCTCATCGCGCTTCTGCGCGACTGGTTCCCGCCGGAGGACTACAACCTGCCGGGCCTGCTGACCCTGCTCTCCATGGCGGAGGCGCGGGAGAACGACGAGAACTACAAGTCGCCGCTCGACCTGCTCTTCCTGCAAATTGAGGACGGCAAGCGGTACGTGCAGGACGGCGGCGGCAGCCAGCCGCAGGGACCGACCGGCCTCTCGCGCGGCTTTGGCGGTGGCGGCGGCACGAGCGGATGGTCGTGGCAGCCCACGAACCTCAAGCGTAACTCGGACGGGAAGGAACCCGGCAAGTGCGGGGGCCTCTCCCCGGACGAGGACTTCGCCCTCATGAACTACAAGAACTTCAAGGTAGCTGCGGGCAAGACCCTGAAAAGTATCATCATTTCCTGCAACGTGCGCCTCGCGCCCATCGCCACGGCGGGCATCCGCGAACTGCTGTCCTACGACGAGATGGACATTGACAAGCTCGGTGACCCCGGCGAGAAGGCCGTCATCTTCGGCATCCTCTCGGACACCGACAAGACCCTCTCGTTCCTGTTCGCCATCCTTATGTGGCAGACCATCGACCAGCTCTGCCGCAAGGCCCTCACCGACTATGGCGGCAAGCTGCCGACGCCGGTCCATTTCATCTTCGACGAGTTCGCCAACATCGGCACCATCCCGCAAATCGAGGAGACCATCGCCGTCACGCGAAGCCGCAACATCGGCATCACCATCATCCTGCAATCCATGAGTCAGCTTGAAAGCAAGTACGACAAGAAGGCGCAGACCATCGTGGACTGCTGCGACACGACGCTGTTCCTCGGCGGAAAGTCGAACTCCACCAACAAGGAAATCGCCGAGATGATTGGCAAGCAGACCATCAACCAGATGACCTACGGGGAGAGCGCGGGGCAGTCCAGCTCATCCAGCAAGAACCTGCAAATACAAGGCCGCGACCTCATCGACGCGGCGGAGATTGCCAAGATGAGCCGTAGGAAGGCCATTCTTCTCATCGCGGGCGCGAACCCCCTGATGGACGACAAGTACGACCCAGCCGCCCACCGGCGCTACTGCTACATCGTGGACAAGCGGAACAGGAAGCGGCTCCATAAGGAGAGCTTCGACTTCAAGCTCTACATGGAGACCGGCGTCGGGGAGCGCCCATAGGCTCCTGCATCCGGTATAATGCGGTGCAAGGCTCGGCCTTGAAGGAAAGGACAGGTGGTGAAGATGGGATGGAATCCCTTGTTCGGCTCGCCGTGAAACCCTTGGCGTACATAGGCTCCGCCGTCGTCTTCCTCGGCCTCCTGTATCTGGGCATTCAGCTTGGGAACGGGAGCCGTGGGGGCGGCGGGGAGCTGCGCAAGGCCGTCGCGATGATTGCGGCGGGTGCCGTGTTGCTCGGCTTCGCGGCCATCTACGGCTTCTCCGGGTTCTGAGGAACCACACACACATCGACAGAAAGGAAGTAAACCATGTTGGATAACGCAGTTAAGATGCTCACGCAGGGCGTCACCTTCCTCGGCGGCGTGCTCGTCGTCTTCGGCCTCGTCAACCTCGGCATGACCATCAAGGACGGTATGCAGGGCGGCGGCGGCCAGCTCTCCGGCGCTATCGCCATGATTGTCGGCGGAGCCATCGTGGTCGGCGCGGCCATCTACTTCGGCTCGCTCGACACCGGATGGGCCGCTGGCATCTAAGGGGGTGACGGCAGTTGCTCTCGGTAGCGGTGCATAAGGACATCGGCGAGTACCAGCCCAAGGTCGTCGGCAAGATGACCGGGCGAACCCTCGCCTCCATCGCCGGGGCGGTCGGCGCAGCCGCCGCAACCGGCCTGTACCTGTACTTCGTGCTGGGGCTGAACCCCGGCGACTACATGATGGTCATTTACGCGGTCAGCCTCCCGTTCTGGTGCTGCGGGTTCATCCGGCCCCACGGGATGCCCTTCGAGCAGTTCGTGCCGCTGTGGTTGCGGGCGAACTTCGGCTCCGACCGCATCTTCTACGTCCCGTCGATGGCCCTCGCCGGACTCATCGACCGGGTTGACAAGCCGAAGCGGAAAGGAAATGTCTATGGTAAGAGTTACCGGAAACAGAACGGTCTCCGGGGAATCGAATCCTATTCCCCCCGCGCAGGCCGCATCATCGCCTGACGGGGAGGCGGGCGTCTGCCCGCAGTGCGGCACGCGCCTCGGCGCGGATGCGCTCTTCTGCCCCTGCTGCGGGGCTTCCATCCCCGAGGGCGGCGCTCCTGCCGCCGGGGAACCTCTCGATGTGGCCCTCACGGAAGAGGAAGCCACCGACGCCGGTTTCGACATCGAGGCGTTCGTCCATACCTCGGGGGAAGGGTTCGGCGGCGGGCGGCAGCAGCCGTCCCCGGATGCGGGCGACATCGACCTCGACGCCCTCTCCTCCCTCGCGGGTTCCCCGAAGCCCAAGGGCCGTAAGCTGACTCGCAGGGAGCGCAAGGCCGCGAAAAAGGAGCTAAAACGCCTCGCCAAGGAGGCGAAGAAGGCCGACCGCGAGGCCAAGCGGAGGTACGCTTCCGTCAAGAGCCAGCTCAAAGACCGCGACAAGGAGCTGTCCGCGAAGACCGAGGGCTTCCGCCGCAGGCGCGAGCGCGCCAAGACTGTCGTGGAGTACATCGGTTACAACAAGATGTTCCAAGACGGTATCTGCGAGGTGGAGGAGGGCCTGTTCTCCGCCTCCATCGCCTTCGACGACACAAGCTACCACTCGGTGCGCGACGAGCAGCAGAAGGCCATGTTCTCCGCCATGTGCAGGCTCTACGACTCCTTTGGCGCGGACACCCTCGTCCAGATGAGCGTCGTGAATACGCCTCTCCTCAAGGAGGAGGTGGGCAGCCGCCAGTTCTTCGACGTGAACCGGCAGGACAACGACGCCGCCCGCCACGACGCGGCGGTCTTCAACGACATTCTGAACGACAAGCTGAGGGAAGGCGTCTCCAACATCCGGCGCAGCCGCTACCTCACCTACTCGGTGACGGCGGACACGGCGGACGACGCGACCCGCAAGCTCTCGCGCATCGAGACCGAGTGCAGCCGCCTTCTCAACTCCATGGGTTCCACGGCCCACTTGATGAACGGCACCCAGCGCCTCGCGGTCATCCACTCGCTCTTAAACCCCTTCAAGCCGTTCTATTTCGACTACCAGCGGGACATCTCGGCGCGCAGCGCCCAGACCACCAAGGACTGCATCGCGCCGGGGCAAATCGACTTCAAGCCGGACGGCGTTTACAACGACTGCGTGAAGCTCGACAACGGCGTCTACGCGCAGGTGCTCGTCATGAAAAAGTTCGGTTCGGAGCTGTCGGACCGCGCCCTGGCGGACATCGTGGACCTGCCCATCCCCATGGAGGTCACGTGGTACGTGCAGCCCATGGAAAAGTCGAAGGCCGTCAACTTCGTGCGCACCCGCTCGGCGTGGATTGACAAGGAAATCATCGAGGAGCAGCGCAGCGCCGTGAACAAGGGGTACGACTTCTCCATCCTCCCGCAGGAGCTTAAATACTCCAAGGAGGAGACGGAGGACGTGCTGGACAACTTGCAGAACAAGAACCAGCGGCTCTACGTGTTCACCGGCCTCGTCTACACCTACGCCGACAGCAAGGAGAAGCTGGACCAGCAGGTCATGCGCATCATCAGCGTGGCGCGCCAGTCCTCCATCGAGGTGGATACCTACGACTACCGCCAGCGCTGGGGCCTCAACTCCATCCTGCCGCTCGGCCACAACCACGTGGAAATCAGCCGCATGTTCACCACGGCGCAGGTCGCCATCCTCGTGCCTTTCGCCACGCAGGAGCTTGACGACGAGGGCGGCAACTACTACGGCCAGAACAAGCACTCCCGCAACCTCGTCATCTGCAACCGCAAGCTGCTGACCAGCCCCATGGGCTTTGTCTGCGGCAAGACCGGTTCGGGCAAGGGCATGTTCGTCAAGACCGAGATGACCGGCACCATCTTCTCGAACCCCACGGACGAAATCTACGTCATCGACCGCGCGGGCGAGTACACCGAGATAGCGAGGCGCTTCGGCGGTTCGGTCTACGACTTCGGTGTGGGGACCGGTGTCCACCTGAACCCCTTCGACACCACGACGGTTTCGCACACGTCCCGAGCCGAACAGCTCTCCTTCAAAATCGACGCCACCTTGGCGCAGGCGGGCGCATCGGCGGAGGAGTCCGGGCAGCCACTCTCCGAGGTGGACCAGTCCATCATCCAGCGGTGCGTGGAGCTGGCCTTCGACCGTGCGGAGGAGCGCGGGGACGGCCTGCCGCCGACCTTGCAGGACTTCTACGACATCGCCAAGGAGCAGCCGGAGCGTCAGGCGCAGGTCATCGCCCTCAAGTACGAGCGGTTCGTCAAGGGCACGATGGACTTCTTCAACCACCAGACCAACCTCAAGTGGGACAAGCGCATCATCGACTTCAACCTCAAGAACCTGCCCGACTCCATGCTGGTCTTCGCCCTCATCAACGTCTGCGAGGCGGTCCGCAACCGGATGTACTTCAACGCGCAGCGCGGCGTGCGCACGTGGCTCTACGTGGAGGAGATGCAGTCGCTCTTCGCCTACCCGACGGTGCTCAACTACTTTAGCCGCTTCGCCAACGAAGGCCGCAAGTTCGGCCTGCTGCTCACCGGCATCACCCAGAACGCCACGGCGATGCTGGAAAACGAGGCGGCGCGCAACATCGTGCTCAACGCGGACTTCATCATGCTCCTCAAGCAGTCGCCGCTCGACCGTATGCGCTGGACGGAGCTGCTGAACCTCTCCGAGCAGGAGGAGGAGTGCATCGACGAGAGCGCGGAGGCGGGCGACGGCCTGCTGCTGGCTGGCAACGCGCGGGTGCCCATCCGGGGCAAGTTCCCGAGCGGCAACGTTCTCTATGACCTGTTCTCCACCAACCCCAACGAGGCCAAGCAGAAAAAGAAGGGGAAGCGGTAACGTCTGGAACCGCGTGCCATGGAAAGGACGGTGACCGCCTCCTATGAAAGCCTCGGATTTCGTATCAACCTCTTCCGAGAGGGCTGAGAACGCCCGCGACCTGCTCCGCACGGAGGAGACGGATGCCGTCAACTCCGGCATCGTGGACAGCGCTGACAAGGGCGCGTCCGCCGTGAAGAGGGCGGCGAAGGGCGGCGCGACGAACGCCACCCTCGCAGCCGTCACCAAGGGCCGTTCCAAGGCGTCGGGGCCGGAGGCAGCCGATGGGCTGGACGCATCCGCCGACAGCCCCCGCGCTGGCCGCGCCCTCAAATCCCGGCTGAAAGGCGGTGCGAAGGGCGCGGCCAAGGCCCTCGCCGCAAGCGGTTTCCATAAGGAGCTGGAAGGCACCGAGCTGGAAGGCGCGGATGACCTCTACTACAAGGGGCGGACCGTCTACGGCCTCGCCAAGAAGGCCAAGGCGCGCCTGACCGCCACGGACGGCAAGCGCGCCGTCTCCGTGACGGGCAAGCGCGGTGCGAAGGCTGCGAAGGACTCCGTGGCGGTCAGGCGCAGGGCGCAGATGTCGCGATACTTCAAGCAGAACGTGTATTCGTCCGCCGCCAAGGCGAAGACGGCTGCCAAGGCGGGCGGCTCGGCCATCCACCGCATCGCCGTCTCCACGGGCGGCGGTCTGCGGGCCGCCATCGGTGCCGCCTGCGGCGCGGTCGCCCCCGTCCTGATGGGCATTATCGCCCTCGTTCTGCTCCTCTCCGCCATCGGCGGGGCGCTCGGCGGCAAGAGCGGGAACGATGAATCCGGTTCAGCCTCCCTCAACGCTACGGAGAGCCAAGTCGCCGCGTTCTTCAAATCGCAGGGGCTTGACAACATCCATACCGCCGCCATCATGGGCAACATGTACGCCGAGAGCGGCATGAACCCCTCGTGCGTCGAGACCGGCGGCACGGGTATCGGCATCTGCCAGTGGTCAACCGGGCGCGCCACCGACCTGCGCAGCTACGCCGCATCGCAGGGTAAGGCGTGGACCGACCTCGGCGTCCAGCTCGACTTCTTCTGGAACCACGACATCTGGCAGACCGATTGGGGCAGCAGCTATACCATCGCCGAGCATAAATTCGACGGGGACCCCGCCGTCGGGGATACCGTCAGCGGCTCCAAGTCCGGGTTCATGGACACCGACGACCTCACCGAGGCCGTCAAGGAGTTCTGCTATGGCTGGGAGCGCCCCGGCATCCCCCGCATGAACGACCGTCTGGAAGCCGCCCAGCGCTACTACGCCGCGCTCGCCGTCGGCGGTGGCGGGCAGGACTATGAGAGCGCCGAGCAGTGGCAGAAGGACATCGTGGACGCCTGCTCCCGCGTCGGCTGGCCGGGAGCGAGCAAGTGCGCCACGTGGACCAACCGGGTCTATGCCGAGGCTGGTCACGAGACCTACGGCAACGGTAACAGCGTGCTCGGCAATCAGGGATATGGTGCAAATTACTATGAATCCCGCGCAACCACCGACCTCAGCCAGATTCAGGTGGGGATGCTGCTGTCCGCACAGTATGGGTCGAATACCGAAGCGGGCAACACCTACGGCCACGTCGCCATCTATATCGGAGACGGCATGGTCATGGACAGTATCAACACCGGCATCCGCACCACGACCCTCTCCGAATGGGTGGCGGATTACAGCCGTGGCTGGGTCGTCTGCGGCTACCCGTGGGATTGGCGCTGAGACTTACAGGAAAGGATATGGTGATATGGGCAATCTGAAAGCATTCATCGAGGAGCACAGGAAGGGCACGGCCATCGCCTTCATCCTCCTGCTGCTCTTCGTCTCCGGCTCCGCCATAAGCGCGTTCAGGGTAGCGCAGGACCGGGCGCAAGAGGCTGCACAGGCCGAAGGGAGCGCACAGGGGCAAGACCCGGAAGGAAACAACGCACCGCAGGAGGACGTTGAACTGACCGAATCCCAGCGGGAGGCCATCGCCGGGTACGACGACGATACCCGCGCGTTCATTGAAACGCTCTCGGCGTCCGTCTGGTCTGCGGGCAACGGCAGGTACACCCTGCGCTTCTCCGACGACTCCTATGTGGAGACCGTAGACGGCGAGGCGGTCACCCACAGCTACGCCATCGAGCGCATCGACCGGGAGAGCGACGGGTATGGCGGCACCATCGCCACCATCGTCTTCGAGAGCGACACGGGGGTCCATGTCGCGACCTACACGGACGGGAAGGGAGCCGCCGTGCAGCCCGGTTCGGGCGGCGGGCAGGCCGATTCCACGGTCATTGCCTCCCTCACCAGCGCCTCCATGTTCACCGCGAAGGACACGCCCTATGAGCGTGCAGAGGCCGTCGAGGCCATCGCCGTGCGCGGCCTCAACAGCGAGGTGATGCAGCTCCTCGGGGACGACGCCGACGCCCTTGCCGACGAGATGAGCCGCTGGTGTGCAGTCCACTACCCAACCGCCACCGAGGCGGTATGGGACGGCAGCGCCTTCGTGGACTGGGACGGTTCCCTCGTCTCCACCGACTTCACCCTCAACGACGACGCAGCGACCGTCCTGACGGTCGTCTTCCATACGGACAGCGGCGCTTTCGAGTTCGACGGATAGGCCATGTGCCCCCCGTCCCATAACCGCAGAAAGGAGTGAAACCTTGAAACAGACCATCGCAAAGGCCGTCCCGAGGCTGCGCCGCCGGACGCTCAGAATCGCGGCCATCGCCTCCGTCGCAACCGTCACCATGGCGCTGCTCTTCCCCGTCACGGCCTATGCCGCGCCGCCGGATTTCAGCATTTGGGACATCGGGACGAGCCTCAAGAACTTCATCTGTTACCTGCTGCTGGAAGGCTCCGCCTTCCTGCTCAATGGTTACAGCTTCATCATCAGCAGCATCGGCGTCGAGTCCCTGCTGACGCAGCCCTTCGACAGCTTGTTCGGCGCAGGGATGTATACCCTCACCACAACCGTGTACGATGCGGCGGTGGTGCCCATCGCCGAATCCATCCTCGCGCTGTTCATGCTGGTGCAGCTCGTGAAGATTAGCCAGCGCATCGACGCCACCGCCACCCTGCCCGCCGTCAAGGACATCGTGTTCCTTGTGGTCGTCTACGTGCTCATCCACTGGTTCATCCTGAACGCCCTCGACGTGGTGCAGGCGGTCTACCAAATCGTCGCCGACGACATCATTCCTGCCATCAGCGGCGCTTCTTCCGGGACGGCGCTCTTCCAAGAGCTTTCAACCGACTCCATCGCGAAGGATGCTTGGGATGCGGTGCCCCTCGGCGGGGCGCTCATGCTCCTCATCGTCTCGTTCTTCGCGTTCATCATCGGTGCCATCACTTACATCATCGCCATCGTCATCGCGCTGGCGCGCTCATGGCAGCTCTACATCTACGCCGCCTTCTCGGCCATCCCCGTGTCCCTGCTCGGCTTCGACGAGACCCGGCAGATGGGCATTGGGTTCCTCAAGAACTTCGCCGCCGCCTGCTTGGCTGGCGCGGTCATGATGTTCCTCTTCGTCGCCTACCCCTATGTCATCGCCGGTCTCCTTCCGACCGACCCCAGCGGCGGGCTGATGGCCCTCGACCTCCTCGCCCTTGCGGGCAGCGGAGGAACCGCAGCAGCCACAGGCGGCGTCTCCGGCGTCCTCGTCCTGCTTGAGTTCCTTGCAACGAGCCTCATCTTCGCCCTCGCCCTCATCAAGAGCGGGAGCTGGGCGAGGGAAATCCTCGGCGGCTGACGGACGGGCGACAACCAAGAAACGTAAGGTGAGCGCGGCCTTTTCCGGCTGCGCCCACCCTTATATACGATAGAATCAAGGCAGCGTTCGGAACCTTGGAAAGGAGCTTTGCCATGGCCTATCATCACTTTGACGACGTGCAGGAAGCCGCCCGGTTCATCGCGGACATCGGGTTCTCCATCGCGGGGACCTCGCAGGGGGACTTCACGTCCGACCATGTGAAATACCACTGCAACCTGTCGATGGGGGATTCCGCCTTCGGCACCAGCTTCCAGAGCAACCCCCAGTACCATGACGAGCCGACGGTCGTGGACGTGCTCTCTTCGCTGTGCCTCGACGCCAGCTCGGTCGATGGGGTGCATATCGACGATTTTGCGGACGAGATGGATTTCAAAAAGCCCTCCGAGGCCATCCGTGCCTATGAGGGGTGCAAGAAGGCGCTCGACTGGCTCAAGGACGGCCTCGGCCTCGACGGTGAGGACATCGCCCAGCTCGGCCAGACGCTCGACGAGAACGAGGAGGAGGTCAAGGAGGCCGTAACGGCCATCCGCGATGAGCGCGCCGCCGAGCAGGAGCGCACCCATCCCGAGGTGCCGGAGGGCTTCGTTTCCATCGAGTCCTTGCAGGCGGGCCTCGACCTCGGCGATTACGGCGACCAGCTCACCGAATACGAGGGTTACATCACCGATGCCATCCAAGAATGCGCGGACAGCAACATCGACATCTACTATCACGACCTGCTCAAATGGTTACCGGACAACTACGAGTGGATTGAGGAGGCTGAGGCTGCGGGACTCCTTGAGGGCACCAAGGGCGACATCTTCAAGATGACGCAGATGGCGCAGTACGAATGCTTCTCGCAGGACATGTACGACCATCAGGAAGACATCTGCAAGAACTACGTCCTCGAATCCCTCAAGGACGCGGGCGTCTACGCCGTCTCCGACAAGGTGGCCGACGCCCTCGATACCATCGACTTCGCGAGCGCCAACCGGTTCGAGGAGCTGACCGGCGAGGCGGTTGACCTCATCAACAACGCCATGGACGAGGACATCGTGGCGGGCGTGTTCGACGAGCTTGCCCCCAGCTTCTACACCGTCGGCGACGACCTCGTGGATGACTACAACACCATCCGCGATGCGAACGGCTTCAACTTCCCCAACCACTGCGCCATGAGCGCGGACGTGGTACGGGAGGTGAACCGGAACGGCCTTGAGGCTGCCATCCACGATTTCTGGAAGCCCGTGGTCACCGAGGCCGTCGAGGACGAACCGGGCATCCATTATGTCGTCGCCCCGCAGCGCCCGTCCCTCAAGGATACCGCGCAGGAATGCCGCGCCTCCGCCTCCGGGCTGGAACAGGCCGCGCCCGCCCATGACGAGCCTGCGCGGGGCGCAGACGGCGAGGAGCACTGACACAGGCAGGAAGCGTGCGGGCGGCTGTGGCCGCCCGCTGCACTTTAGAAGGAGGATTCGGGTATATGGCATCCAAACCGAAGGAGCGCGTCATCTACGACAAGCACGCATTTGCAGGTGAAGACGGCATCGAGCTTGCCGCCGCCGACCTCATGGCCCGCAACGGCATCACGGCTGAGGCCGTGCGGGAACAGTACACCGATGATGAGCTTTCCGCCCATGCCGCCGAGATGCGGGAGTGGGCCTTTGACGACGAGATGACAGGGCTTCTGGCTTACTTTGGCGGCTCCCCATCTCATGTGACCGAGGCGGTGAGTGAGAACGGCGGGAACCCGCTTCTCCTCTCCGGCTATGATGTTGACGGAAAGCAGTGGTTCAACGCCTGCAAGGACTTCAATGAACTCCTGAGCGGCTACCCGTTCAGCGAGACCGGCATCAGTCGGGTATGGGACGAGAACGGCGGCCTCTTCATCCAAGGTGATGACCACCCCGGCATTGTCGCCGAGCTGCGCCAGCTCACCGACGTCGGGAGGAAAGCCTATTCAGCCTACAACGACCTCCTGAACGGCGTGCCCGTGGAGGCGGATTTCGTCGAGACGCCCCGAGGCATCTGGTATGACCCCGACCTCTGCCAGCCGCCGCGCTACATGGAGCGCGCCCACGGCGCTCGTGCCATGGAATATGAGCTTGACCCGAGCCTCGCCCCGCTTCCGCTCGAACGCATCGGGTTCGAGGACGAGATTTGCGAGTTCGACGGCAAGCTCAACTTCTATATCCCGGTTAGCTTCGACGTGGACGCCGTGTTCGGCATAGACGTGAGCTACCTCGGCAACGACGACTGGCTGAGCATCTACGCCGATTACGATATGGAGGCGGGTGAGGCGGCAGACCACCTCGACATCTCCCTGATGAATCGCGACACGCACATCGAGTACCTGACCTATCCCCTCGACGCCGCGCAGCGCGAGATACTGCGCGGGAAGATGGACGCCTACTGTCTCCGCGAGACGGGCATGGGCCTCGATGCGTATGTCCAGTCCCTCGCCGACGAAGAGCCGCAATCCCCGAGCCTTGCACAGGCCGCGCGGGAGGGGCGCGCTTCCAGCGCCGCCTTGGCGGCGGATGAACCGGCTGACGCGCGCGATGCGCAAGAGCGTTGAGAAAGGGGTGCATCGGCATGGCGGAACCCACGCGCGAAGCGTACATGGAATGGCTCAAATCCGAGGTGGAGAAGCATTGCAATCGGGACGGCCTCTTCGAGGTCTACTGGGACTACCGCGACAGCATCTCCCCGAACGACATATTGGAAGCCGCACAGGGGTATGCGGACATGGGATACACCACCCCGGAAGATTACCTTGAGGAACTGGTGCTCGGCGACAACGGGGAGTCTGATTTCTACGCGAACTACCTCCTGCCCGACCTCGACGATGCGCCGGAAGAAGTACAGGACGGCTGGTATGCGTCGCAGAGCATCTGGGACGACCTTGAGGAGGCGGGGTATCGCGGCATCGACGCCAACCTCGGCCAGCTCCTCCGGCATTCCGATTTTAAGGTGAACGTCTTCTTCGCCACGGAGGCGGAGAGGAACCATGACTTCGCGAGCATCGTTGACAGCTTCGGGAACGACTACCGTGACCCGAGGCTCGAACACGTCGAGGCGGAGGACTTGGACAACGCCCTGTCCTACCTCGTCAACCAGCAGGGGCACAGCGTCGCCGAATTGTATAGCCCCCTGCCCGAGGGCAAGGGCGATTCGCCCTTCATCGAGTCCGTGCGGCAGGAAATCAGCGAAAACAGCAGCGAGGCCATGAGCAACCTCGCCGTCCTCCTGCGCATGGACGGCAACGAGATGCTGCGGTTCCTCGATGCCCGCGACAAGGGCGAGAGCAGTCTCGTGCTTCCGAAGGAGTATGCGACCGTCGGCATCTTCAACCAGTGGTCCGGCTGCGGCGGGGTGCTGGACATCCAGCTTGAGAAGGACGCCGTGCTGCCCCTCTCGATGGCATGGGATTTCAGCATCGAGGGGAATGGGTCATCAAACCGATGGGGCGGCTACACCGTCGATGAAGTCTACGGCCTCGTAGGCAGCATGTGGCAGTCGAACTTCAAGATTCAGGAGGGCACCCAGCCCGCCGTCAAGGAGGATTACGCCCTCGCCTTGGAGCAGGCGCGCGCCGCCGCGAAGTTGCGGGATGAAGCCGCCCATCAGGAGGAACCCCGCCCGTCCCTCAAGGACGCCGCCGAGCAGAGCCGCGCCTCATGCAGCGCGCTCTCGGGAGGGCGTGAAGAAACCGCACCTATCCGGGACGAACAGATTAAATAGCAGGATATATCAATAGGAAGGCAGGAACCTATCATGGAAGAATACGACAGCCGCATCCCGGAAAAACTCCAACTTCTGCGTGTGGGCCTCGGCGGCAGGGACGACCTCGCCGTCTTCGCGTACTATCCCAGCTCCCAGCAGACCAACTTCGCCAACCCGAGCTTCTGCCTCGCCCCGGCAAGCGATGAACCCGGCACCATGGATGTGCATGGTGCCATCGAGGAGACGCTGCACGACCTCCTCGACCACGGAGCGACGGCGGACGATGTGCGACAGGTAATGGGTCTCGTGCAGGAGGACGAGCTGGACGAGACGGCGCTGGAATACAACGAGTACATCCCCATTGACCTCGGCTGGTGCATCGACGGGCAGCTCCTCGCTTTCGAGAAGCTGGACCCGGAGGCTTCGGATGTCCGCAGCTTTCTCAGCGACGAGCAGATAGCCCATATTGAAGATTGGTTCGACGTGCTCCCGGACGGGGAGTGCCTTGCCAAGGCGGAGCAGGTGGCGCATGACCCGACATACAAGGGCGGCGGCACCAAAGTAGAAGGAGGAACAAACATGAAGGCCATGCTCATCCCCGTCGATGGCGAGCCGACCATCATCGGCATCCACCCGGACAAGACTGGCTCCACCCTCCGCGACCTGCAAAAGCTCGTGGGCGGCAACATCGACGTCTTCGACGCCATCTTCGGGGAGGACATCAGCGTCTACGTCAACGACGAGGGGCTGTTCACCTGCCCTCCGAACCGGGCCGTCTACGCCACGAGGGAGATGGCGGAGGCCGGGTATCTCTCGCAGGTGGATTACAGCCGCTCCGTTAGGGAGGGGGAACTCTACACCATCCTCTTCGGCGACCTCGTGGCCGTGGGGTTCGACTCGGAGACCGGGTATAACCGGGACCTCACGGACGCGGAGATGCAGGCGGTGAGCCGTTACTTCACCGAGGTCAGCGCACCCGGCAGCGGCCTCCGGGAGGCCATCGCCATCCGCACGGGAAAGCATCATGACAACCCCGTTCAAGAGGAGCGCGCGGGACTCAAGGAAACGGCGGACGCCGCCCGCGCGGCGGCGGGACACCTCGACGCGGAACCCGGCCATGAGGCTGCGGAACGCGATTCGGATGCAAGGTGAGCGCCATGTCCATCCGTGATAACGGCATCGACCTCGACGCCATCCGGCGCATCAACGCCTCCGCCGTCAACGAGGACGGCACGGTGAAGTCCTTCAAGGAACAGCTCTTGGAATACGAGTACGGCTACTACAACGCCTTCCTGCCGTTCATCGTCTGCGCGGATTCCCATGTCATAGAGCAAGCCGGTGCCGAAAATTACCCCATCATCATGAACGCGAGCGTGCTCGCAAAACTGAAGCAGAAGCACGACCTCGTTCCCATGGAAATCGCCGAGTTACCCAAGCTGATGGGCGAGGATAACGTGCTCATGCTTGACTCGTATACCTTTCCTCGCGGCGGACTCTGCATGTACCTCGACGCGCGCGGAGTACACGATGAGCCGCTGTTCGTGGCCTTCCATCTGGATGAGAAGAGCGGTGAGGTGTCCGTCAACCGGCTCGCCAGCGTCTACGAGCGCGCGAACATCGAGTTCACCATCACTAAGACTTGGGAGATGGGTCTGAACCTCTATCCCAACGGGAAAACAAAAAACTGGCTCAAGTCCCTCGGGCTGCAATTGCCCGACAACCTAGCCAGTCTCTTGACGGGCGACTACCGCTCCGTCTCGAAGGACAGGCGGGTTCCCGCACAGACTATTATACCAGAAGCGCAGGTAGATGGCAAGACCTCCGAGCCTGCCTACTCCCTGCGCTCCGCCTCCGATGCCGCGCGTGCGTCCTCCGACGCCCTGTCCGGGCACGGGGAGCGCGGCGGGAGCGAAGTCTTCCGTGGTGATGGTGAAAGCCGATAGGATGCTGGCAGCCTATATTGATAGAAAGAAAG
>ENA-OQCL01000424-OQCL01000424.1-human-gut-metagenome-genome-assembly--contig:-NODE-424-length-20520-cov-3.362870_pt1 | contig 20520 bp, 25 predicted proteins | sample MGYA00242502_ERZ504586 | MGnify/ENA primary metagenome ERZ504586 (study PRJEB26092, sample SAMD00036316) | human gut metagenome | host: Homo sapiens | study: EMG produced TPA metagenomics assembly of... | reverse complement strand
ATGGCGAAATCGTCGTCGCTGTCGAAGCTGCTGTCGGCTTCTTCGGCGATGAGGCTGTCGTCGTCAGCTGCGCTGGAGAATTCTTCGACGGTGACGCTGGTTTCTTCGGCGAGCGGCTCGTCGTGGATGATGGCGTTTTCGCTGCCTGCGATGAGGATGGCGTCGATCTTTGGCTCTCCAGCAGCAGGCGTTTGTTCGTTGATGTCTTTCATGGTGGATTACCCCTTTTGCTCTTCTTTTGGTTTGTTATCCTTAGCTTTATTTTTGTCAGATTTTGGTTTTTCGCTCTTGTCTTCTGCTTTGAGATCTTTCTTTTCAATCTCTTCGATGGCGCGTGGCACGTCGATGTCGATGCCGCGCTTTTCAAAGGCTTTGCGCGCCGCATCAATGAAATGCTCCAGCACATGCACGCGGGCATAGCGCTTGTCCATGCTCGGCATGACGACCCATGGCGCGACGCTTGTGGAGGTGCGCACGATCATGTCGTTCATGGCTTCGACGTAGTCGTCGAATTTGTCGTGGTTGCGCCAGTCTTCGTCGGTGATCTTGTAGTGTTTTTCCGGGGTGTTTTCGCGATCTTTGAAACGCTTGAGCTGCTCTTCCTTGTCGATGATGAGCAGGAATTTCAACAGGATGTAGCCGTCTTCGATGAGGGTTGCTTCCATTTCGTTGATCTCATCGTAGGCATCCTGCCAGCGCTGTGTGGAAGCGAAGCCTTCGATGCGCTCAACCATGACGCGGCCGTACCAGCTACGGTCGTAGATGGTGAGATGGCCAGGCGTTGGGAAGGTTTGGTAGAAGCGCCAGAGATAGTGATGGGCGAGTTCGTTTTCGTTGGCGCTGCGGTGGTGGCAACGCTGTAGCTGCGCGGATCCATGAGTCGGGTCAGACGTTTGATGCAGCCGCCCTTGCCGGATGCGTCGGTGCCTTCGAAAACGACGATCGCCGGGATCCTGTGCAGATAGAGCTGATAGAGCAGATCGGCGGCTTCTTTTTGCAGCGGACGCAGCTTGGCGCGGTATTCTGCTTCCGGCAGGGTTTTCTTGAGATCGACATTGGCCAGCGGATCGTAAACGACTGGCGGCAGCGGTTCGGCGCAGGTGGCCGGTGGTTGTCGAGATGCCACTGCAGGCAGCGGATCAGCGTGGCGAGGATCTGCTTAGACGCGAGATTTTTGTCCGATGCGTCGATCACGCGCCAAGGGCAGGAGAGCGAGGTCGTGTTGTTGATGATGCGTTCAAAATGCTTGTTGAATTTGTCGTAGTGCTTCAGCTGGTAGTAGTCGAAATCCTCCAGCAGGAAGCTGCGGCTTTTGTCTTTGGCCATGGCGTCGAGGGCGTCTTCCATTTGCTTTTCACTCTGATCCAGGAAAAATTTCACGACCAGACAGCCGTCGCTGGTGAGCAGGCGCTCGGTGAAACGGATATCGCGGACGGCGTGCATAAATTCCATCTCGGAATAATCCGGATGGCGCATCAGCTCGCGATAGATGCTGTGGTCGAAAATGCCCATGCGACCGTGGATCGGGAAGGCCTGGAAGAAGCGCCAGAGCATTGGGTGCTTCTTGTCGACGTCGGTGGCGTCGTCGAATTGAGTCAGGTGGTAGTAGCGTGGGTCCAGCTCGCGCACGAGATCGTTGAGGATCTGGCCTTTGCCCGTCGCCTCCCAGCCGGAGAGGATGATCAGGAGACTGAGGTCGGTGTCCTTCATCTCGCGCTGCAGCGCACCAAGCTGACTGCCGAGTTCTGACGTTTTCATTTGCAGCAGTGGATCGTCTTTGGAAAATTTCATTTTCTTTAACATAATATATCATTCCCTTTTCACGTGCTTAAAGAAACAACGTCTTGCTTTCATTATATCATAGGCGCTGGCGTTAAATCAGAGGAAATGTAAACAAAAGTGAAAAATTTATGTAAAGTCTGACGAATAGGCGTGTGCAATGGAATAAGAAAATTTGATGGCGCGCACGCTTGCGGCAAGCGGCGAAAAAATTGTCTCGCATGCAGGCGGTTATGTGAGACAATTTTGCTGAAAATGCAGGATTTGTCTCACATATTTGCAGCGCGCGGCGGCTGCGCATGAAAAAAACAGACGCTCGCGGTGAGCGTCTGTTTGTGAGGATCGGTGATCAGTCGTCTTTGCCTTCGTCGAAGATTTCGTAGACGATCTCTGCGGAATCCTGCTTCTTACGAGGAATGAAGGAGCAGACGATGGCGAGCACGACGGCTGGGATGACCCAGGAGAGACCGAAGCTTGCCAGTGGCAGATTGGCTTTGAATTCGAGCAGGCTGTCGATCCAGTCGGCGGAGATGCCAAGGCTGCCGACGGCGGAAAGGCCGTCGATGAAGCTGATGAGGAAGGCACCGATGAGCGCGCCAATGTAGGCGTTTTTGTTTGGAATGAAACGGTCGAGGCAGTTGCAGATGACGAGGGCCATGAGCACTGGATAAACCATGTTGAGGAATGGCACGGCGAGGTTGATGATGGTGGTAACGCGAGCACGGAGATCAGCAGCGCTGCGATGACGGTGAGGGTGACGACGAGTTTATAGGAAAGCTTGCCGCCGGAAAGTTCGTTGAAATATTCGCCGGTGGTGACGGTGAGGCCGATGGCGGTCGTCAGGCAGGCGAGGATGACGGCGATGGAGAGGCAGTATGCGCCGATGCTGCCGAGGAGGCCGCTGGTCATGCCGATGAGCAGCGCGGAACGGTCGATGTCTGCAGGGAAAGCGCCGGTCGCGCCTGCGCCGCCGTAGGTGAGACCGCAGTAAACGAGACCGAGCAGCACGGCTGCGATAACGCCGCAGCGGATACTCATGGAGAGCTGTTCTTCACGGTTGTTGTAGCCGCGGGCGACGATGTTCGAGAGTGCAACGCCGGCGAACATGGAAGCGGCGAGCGCGTCCATGGTCTGATACCCTTCGGTGAACCCGCCGGCGAAATTGTAGGCTGGTTCTGCAGCTGCGCCAGGTGTGCCGATCGGATTGATAACGGCAGCGACGACGATGGCGAAGAGTGTCAGGAGCAGGAACGGCGTGAGATATTGGCCGAGACGGTCCACGACCTTGGAGCGGTTGATGGTGAGTGCCCAGACGATGACGAAGAAAACGATGGAGCTCACTTCGATCGGAATGCTTGGCACGATCGTTGCGATACCAACTTCGTAGGTGGTGGCAGCGGTACGTGGGATGGCGAACATTGGCCCGATGGAGAGCACGACGATGAGCCCGAGCAGACGGCCGAATGGACGGCCGACGTAGCGCGCCAGAGTCATGATCGTACCACCGGAGCGCAGCGTTGCGTAAACGGTCATCAGCGGCAGGCCGACACCTGTGAGCAGGAAGCCAATGAGCGCTGGCAGCCAGGTTTCGCCGGCATGCAGACCGAGGTATGGTGGAAAGATCAGGTTACCGGCCCCGAGGAACATCGAGAACAGTGCGAACCCGACCACGATCAGGTCAGTCATTTTTCGATTCATTTCAGTAAATCCCCCTTTAATATACGGCGTTAAAAATCGCCGCTGTAATATAACACTTATTTTACGAAGAAATGACAAAATGTGCAACCTTAAATCGAATTGTCATGCATAACACATTGTAATAGATGGGGTTGCGTCCCGCCCTGCTGTTCGGTTATACTGGTGGGACTGTGATTATAGAAAGAAGGCAATTTATGATACAGATTTCTGAAGCGATCCTCCATGTGTTTGACGCCATCGGTGTGCAGGAGGTGCTCTCGGCGCATCCGCTGAATCCGCACAATGTTGTGATGACGGAATACATCAGCCACCACATCGAGCGTGGGCTCGCAGACCCGGCGGCGAGCCACGCGCAGTTTGCGGAGAACAGTCCGGTGCCGCGGCGTGTGCGCGAATTTGCGCAGGGCGGCGAAAACCTCGTGGATTTTTCGCAGTGGCTGGCGGGGCTGTTTTTCAGCGAGCTGCGAGAGCTGGAGGTGCAGGAGAATTATCATCTCATTCTGGCGCGCTTTGTCACTGAACTCGGCGTGCCGTATCTGGCGATCCTGGCGCTGGCGGACAAGCTCGCCTATACCCACGCTGTCGAAAGCGACGACGCAGGCAATCTCACTGCGTCCATTGCGCTGCATCATTCCATCATGCCGCAGCCGACGCAGCGCGTGAAGGGCTACGCTTTTGTCAATCTTGAGGATTTCGGCGTGCGTCTTTGCGATATCAAACTCAAGCACGACAAGGAAACGGTGCGCATTTTTGAGGAGATCGTCCTCGGGCTGATCGTGGAGCCGTCGAGCCGCGAGAGCTATCGCCACATTCGTCAGATGACGCTGGCGGTGGCGGACGATTATTCGCAGGACGGTGTGGAGGCGCTGGCTCGTGCCAAGCATTTTCTCGCGGAAAATGCCCACGAGAGCGACATTGTTGAGACGCGTGCGCTGGCTGAAAAAGCGTTCCCGGATTCGATCCAGATGCAGAACGCTTTCATGGGCGAGGTCAGCTACGCGAATCTGCCGGAAAATCTCGTGCTCGAGCGCGAGTTTGCGGCGAAGCAGGCGACGACTTATAAGCTCGTTGCCGACGGCGATGTGAGCCTTACGCTGCCGGCGGAGTGGTACGAGGATCCGGAGCGCGTGGAGATCCGCATGGAGCAGGACGGTACCACAACGATCACGATCCGCGGCATCGAGCATTTGACGAGCAAGTGATCGCTGGCGAAAAAGGCGCTTGTATTGACTGGCGGAAAATGTTATAGTTAAGACAGGCAAAAGAATTCGGATACATTGGAATCCAAAAGAAAAGACGTGAGCAACTTCGCTAAGCTCACGTCTCTTCATTTTGGTTGGGCTAGTCAACGATTACAGGATGCTGTCTAACCACTTGCAAACGATATAGGCGATAACGCTTGCCATGACAGTCCCTACGAATTCGGAAAAAGCCATTGGAATCCCTCCTTTCTGCCAACAGAATTGGACAAAAAGGCGTTGACAGAAGAAGTATAGCATACCCACGAGGGATACACAATGGCGTTACACACAGCGCGTTCATCGAAAACGATGGACGCGCTTTTTTTCTGCACATTTTCTCCACATGCGTCTTAGTGTCGCTTTAGTCTGGGAATCTATACTGGATGGAGAGCGGTCTGGAACGATCCTGGCCGCACGAAAGTCAAGGAGGTGTCCCCATGATCAAAGTGGAACATTTGACGAAAAAATATGGCGAGGTCCTGGCGCTGGACGATCTGTCGTTTGAGATCGAAGAAGGCCAGGTCTATGGTTTTCTCGGACCGAACGGCGCCGGAAAATCGACGACGATGAACATCATGACGGGCTGTCTGTCGGCGACGGCTGGCAGTGTCACGATCGGCGGCCATGATGTGTTCGAGGAACCGGACGCCGCGAAGCGGCTCATCGGCTATCTGCCAGAGCAGCCGCCGCTGTACATGAACGAGACGCCACTGGAATATCTGCGCTTCGTCGGCGAAGCAAAGGGACTGCGCGGTAGCGAACTTGCGGCGCAGATCGACGAGGTGGCTGAGCAAGCTGGTACCAGCGGCGTGATGCGCCGGCGCATCGGCGATCTTTCGAAGGGCTACCGGCAGCGCGTCGGCATCGCTCAGGCGCTTCTGGGTGAGCCGCGGGTGATCATTCTCGACGAACCGACGGTGGGGCTGGATCCGATCCAGATCATCGAGATCCGCGACCTGATCCGCAGCCTGGGCCAGTCGCACACAGTCATTCTGAGCTCGCACATTCTTTCGGAGGTGCAGGCGATCTGCGACAAGATCCTCATTATCGCCCACGGCCGACTTGTCGCGTTTGACACGCCGGCGAAACTGGAAGAGCGGCTGGCAGCGACTGGCGAGCTTTCGCTGACGACGGATGTATCGCTGGATGCTGCGCGAAAAGCGCTCGCTGGCGTGAAAACGCTGGCAGAGGTGCTGCCGCTGGTGGGTACCGATGGCTTCACACATCTCAGACTGCGTGCGTCGCAGGAAGATCTCTACGCGACTGCGCGCGAGGTGTTCTTTGCGTTTGCGGAACGCAGGCTGGCGATCCTGGAGCTACGCCTGAACAAAGCGAGCTTGGAGGATGTTTTCCTCGAGCTCACGGATACAGACACAGAAACGGAGGTGACGGACGATGCTGGCGATCTTTAAGCATGAGCTGCGCGCGCTCTTCCATTCTTTCACGGCGTACGTTTTCGGCGCATTTTTGCTGGTCGTCGTGGGGCTGGGCGCGCTGGCCTACAATCTGCAGGCGGCAGTGAGCAATTTTGAATACGTGCTGAGCTTTGCCGGAATTATTTTCGTGGTCATTGTGCCGCTCTTAACAATGCGCGTGATCGCTGAGGAACGGCGGCAGAAAACGGACCAGTTGCTCTACGCGCTGCCAATCTCGACGACGGATGTGGTGCTTGGAAAATACGCGGCGCTGCTCGTCGTTTTCCTTGTGCCGCTGGCGGTGATCGCGGTGTATCCGCTGATCTTCTCCTGCTTTGGCGAGGTCTATCTGCCGGTGAGTTATGGCTCGATCTTTGCCTATTTTGTCATGGGCGCAGCGCTGATCGCTGTGGGCGTTTTCCTTTCTTCGCTCACAGAAAACCAGGGCATGGCGGCGGGACTTGGCGTGGCGGTGATATTGTTCAATTACTACAGCGTGAGCCTGTCGGAATATGTGTCGCAGACAGCTGTCGGCACGCTCAGTGCGCTCTGTGTATTGATCCTGGCGCTGGGATTTCTGGCGCGCTGGCTGACGAAAAACGTGCACCTTGGCTATGCTGTCTGGCTGGTGTTGACGGCGCTCTGCTGCATCGTTTACGTCGCCGACGCGACGGCGTTTGAAGGACTGCTGCCGAAGATCATGAAGACGCTCTCGCTGTTTGAGCGGCTGAACACCTTTGTCAACGGCGTGTTCGATCTGACGGCGCTGGTCTGTTTTCTCTCAGTCATCGTCGTTTTTCTGTTTCTGACGGTGCAGTCGCTGGAGAAAAGGAGGTATAACTGATGAAACGTCCCGATCTCAAAGCTTTTTTCCAGGAATTACTGAGCGCGTTCAAGGGCAGCGGCAGCGGACGCAATGCGTTTCGCGGCGGCGGCTACGCGATGGTGATCACTGCGATCGTGCTGGCCATCGTCCTACTCGTGAACGTCGCTGTTCGCGCTGCCGACGAATCTCACGCAGTTTGACATGAGCGCGTCGAAGCTCTACTCGATCACGAGCAACACGAAAGCGGTTGTGAATAATCTCGAGGACGATGTGACGATCTACTGGATCGTGCAGGCCGACGAGGAGGATGCGATTACCGAAGCGCTGCTCGATAAATATGACAGCCTTTCCGACCACATTTCTGTCGAGAAGAAAAATCCAGACGTGTATCCGACGTTCGCGGAGCAGTACACCGATGAGGATGTGGCGAACAACAGCCTCGTCGTCGAATGCGGCGACCGCAGCCGTTACATCGCTTACGAGGATATTTATGTGACGGATGCAGATCTCTACTCCTATTCCTACACCACATCCTTCGACGGCGAAGGCGCGATCACCTCGGCGATCGACTACGTTGTCACCGACGAGCTGCCACAGCTTTACGTGCTCGAAGGCCACGGTGAACAGGAGCTGCCGCAGACTTTCGCAGATCAGATCACCAAGGAAAACGTTGAAACGACGCAGTTCTCCCTGCTCACGAACGACAGCGTGCCGGAAAAAGCGGACGCTGTGCTCATTTACGAGCCGCAGTCGGATATCTCCGAGGAAGAAAAGACGAAGCTCGCAGATTACGCTAACGCTGGCGGCAAGCTCCTCGTCATCGCTGGTCCTGTGGATGGCGTGAGCCTGGATAATCTCGAAAGCCTGCTCGCTGATTACGGCGTCACCACAGTGGACGGCGTAGTCGTTGAAGCGAGCACCGACCATTACACGGCGCAGCCGTATATTCTGCTGCCGGATATGCAGCAGGACGGCATCACCGATGCGCTGATCCAGGAAAATTATTATCCGAACATGCCGATCGCTCAGGGGCTCGTTGTCAGCGAGGATGCAGACAATGTCGTCGAGGTTTTGACGACCTCCGACGAAGCCTTCAGCAAAGCGGCTGGCTACGATCTCACAACCTATGAGAAAGAAGACGGCGATACCGACGGGCCATTCGCGCTGGCAGTGTCCATCGCCTGTGAGAACGAGGGGCAGATCGTCTGGTTCTCCTCGGCGGCGTATCTCGAGGATATGTACAACGCGCTGTCCTCCGGCGCCAATGTGGATATGACGATGAACGCGGTTTCCGAGCTCATCGGTGAGCGCGAAGCGATGGCCATTCGCAGCAAATCGCTGAACTACAACTATCTCTCGATCAGCGGCAGCACAGCGACGCTGCTCAAGGTGCTGATGGTCGGCGGATTCCCGCTGGCATATCTCGGCATCGGCACAGCGGTCATTTTGAAGCGAAGGAGGGCGCAGCATGAAGCGGACTAAACGACTACAGATCCTGGCAGGCGTGCTCGTTATCGCAGCGCTGGCAACGTTCGGCGTGCTCCATTACCAGGAGCGGCAGGAGGAGATCGCCAACACCGACGAGATCATTCTCAGCGTCGACGCCGACAGCGTTACGGCGCTGTCGTGGAGCGTGGACGACGCGGATTTTTCCTTCCAGAACGACGACGGTAGCTGGACATATGATGGCGACGCCGATTTTCCTGTCGATCCCGAGCAGATGGATGTGCTACTCTCGTATTTCACAGAGCTGGGCGCAGATTTCATCATTGAAAACCCGGACGATCTCGCGCAGTATGGGCTGGACGATCCGACCTGCTCCATTGAGATCACAAGTGGCGACGAGACGCAGACGGTCCTGCTCGGCGATTATAGCACGATGGATTCACAGCGCTATGTCTCCATCGGCGACGGCAACGTTTATCTCGTGGCGAGCGATCCGCTTGCAGCGTTCGACGTGGATATCAGCGCCTTCATCGACAACGACGACATCCCAGGCTTCGGCGATGTGGACAGCATCAGTATCGAGGGCGTGGACAACTACGAGATCGTTTACCAGGAATATTCAGAGGACAGCACCGATACCTACAACAGCGAGGACGTTTACTTCAAAAAGACGGCGACGATCTTTCGCCGCTCGACACCGAGAAGGTCGATCAATATCTTTCGGCGCTCTCTGGCATGAGTCAGGATACTTACGTGACTTATAAAGCTACGGATGAAGAGCTCGCGACCTATGGCCTCGACGATCCGGAGCTTTCGGCGACGATCGCCTACACCGTCACCGAAGAGAACGAGGACGGCGAGCAGGAGGAACGCTCGGAAACATTTTCCTTCGCGCTGAGCCGCGACGCTGAGACAAAAGCAGCGCCTGCTGAGGAAACAGACGAAGCAGAAGAAACGACCGACACCGATGCATCCGACGACAGCGAGGAAGCAGTGGAGGACATGACCTACGCCTACGTGCGCATTGGCGATTCGCCGATCATTTATCAGATCTCCGAATCGAGCTGCGAGGCGCTCATGGCCTGCAGCTACAACGATCTGCGTCACGATGCTGTCTACAGCGGCGATTTTTCCGACATCACCGGCTTTGATCTCACGCTCGACGGCAAAACCTACAGCATCACCTCTGAGGAAGAGGACGACAGCCGCACCTTCAGCTATGACGGCGAGGAGATCACGATCACAGATTTGCAGACAGTGCTGGAAGCAGTCACCGCCACCGGCTTCACGGATGAGAAAGCCAGCGGCGAGGAAGAACTCGCGTTGACGCTGCATTTGGACAACGAGAGTTTCTCGACCTTGGAGCTTGTTTTCAACCGCATCGACGGCACAAGCTGTCTCGTGACGATCGACGGCGAACCGACAGCGACGGTGGACCGCAGCGCTGTGGTCGATCTTGTCGAAGCGTTCAACGAGATCGTACTCTAATGAAAAATAAGAGCACTTTTCCTTCGCGAGAAAAGTGCTCTTATTTTTTACCAGAGATAGGTGTCGTTTTCCGGCTGTGTTGTGGCAGGAGCATGTCGTAAGCAAAATGGCGTGACGACTGTCAGCAGGAACAAAGGAAAAATGTATTTTTTCATGGGAAAACCTTCTTTCAGTATTAAAATCGCACACGGAAGAGGATCGTGCGGTCGTCGGCAGCCTGGGCGCTGATCTGTGCGTGGTGACGCTCGCAGATGGCTTTCGCGATGGAAAGCCCGAGCCCAAAGCCGCTGCCCTGGGTACGCGCCGGGTCGGCGCGGTAGAATCGGTCGAAAAGACGGTCTGTGGCGAGCGTTCCCACAGCGGCATAACTGTTGGAAAGCTCCAGCAGCGGATGCTTGCCGCCGGAAAGCTGCAGGTGGATGGCGCCGCCGTCGGCGCAATATTTGCAGGCGTTGTCCAACAGGATCGCCAAAAGCTGAGCGAGCGCGCGGGCGTCACCATTCACACGCACAGCCGGCGCGATCTCGCTGGAGAGCGTGAGTCCGCTCTGCTCAGCGAGGGCGGCGAAGGCTTCTGTCGTTTCCGTGGTGAGGGTGCTGAGATCGACAGGCTCAAAGGCAGCGCTGCCGGCGCGCTCGTTCATGCGCGTGAGGGCGACGAGATGGTTGACAAGCTGGGTCATGCTCGCTGTTTCGCTGCGAATATCGTCGAGCCACGGGCTAGGGCCCTGTTCGTCCTCGATGATGTCGAGATTGGTGCGGATGAGGGTCAGCGGCGTTTTGAGCTCGTGGCTGGCGTCGGTGATAAATTGCTGCTGCCGCTCGACGCATTTCGGCGACTGGCCGCACAGCGCGTTTGGAGAGCAGCGTCACCAACAGCAGAACGATTAGACTGCCGCCGGCGAACACCGCTGCCACGGCGTAGAGCAGACGATTCGTCGCCGCCAGTTCGCCGTCGGCGCTGACGAAGATCGCCAGTGTGCCGCCATCGTCCGATTCGGTCAGAAGATAGCGAAAGCCGTCGCTCCAGCCGCGCGTGTCGCCGTCGGCCAGCGCGGCTTCTGCGAGGGTAGCAGCGTCCTCGCTTTCGATGCTCGCGATCGCGCGGGCGTCGACAGTGGTCACAGTGCCGTCGGCGTCGAAGCGCACCGTGAAAAAGCGTGTGGTGAACGGCGATTCCTGTGTGATGCCGACCGGCGGACCAGCCGGTCCCTGAGCGAGACTGTCGTAGCCGGGAAAGCGACCATCGTTTTCTGCGATGATATTCGCCAGATCGTCGAGGGCGTGCGTTGTCTGCAGGCTGGTGAGCGTGAAGATCGCGCCAAAGAGCACAACGAACACCGCGAGAAATGAGCACATGCAGATGCGTATGAATTTTTTGCGCAGACGATAGATCATGATGTGCTCGCATCCTTGCTTGCTTCGAGGATGTAGCCGGCGCCGCGCACAAATCGGATGCTCGCCGGCGCGCCTAAGGCGGCGAGTTTTTTTGCGGATGTTGGAGATGTGCACCCAGAGCACGCTCATGCTGACGTCGCTCTCCCAGCCCCAGATGTGGGTGAGCACCTTGTCGGCGCTGATGATCATGCCGGCGTGGTTCATGAAAAATTCCACGATCTGGTATTCCTTCGCGCTCAGCGACAGACGCTCGCTACCGGCGCTGAGCTCAAATGTTGAGCGGTCGAGCACAAGTCCGCAGGCTTCGAGGAGATCCGGCGTGTAGGTGTCCTTGCGGCGCAGCATCGCGCGCACGCGGGCGAGCAGCTCCGAGGTTGAGAAGGGCTTGGCGAGATAGTCGTCGGCGCCAGCGTCCAATCCCTGCACGCGCTCGGCGACGCCGTCCTTTGCTGTGAGAAAGAGCGCCGGCGTGGAAATGCCGCGCTCGCGCAGCGCTTGCAGAACGCTCACGCCATCGCGGCCAGGCATCATGATATCGAGCACGAGCCCATCGTATTCGCCGCTTTCGGCGAAAGCCAGCGCGTCGTCGCCGCGCGCGACAGCGTCGACAAGATAGCCTTCTGTTTCAAAAATATGTGCAAGCGACCGCAGCAGGCGCGGATCGTCTTCGGCGATCAGTAAACGCATGGAGATCATCCTTTCGTTGGTTTCATAATTCAAGAGTAGGCGGCGAGCCTAAAATCAGCCTTAATTGAAACTAAAGAAATAATGAAAAAAGCTGTCGGCAAAAAAATTAAGAGCACTTTTCTCACGTCGGAAAATGTGCTCTTATGTCGTCAGAATACACCAAAATTGTCCAGCAGCCACATGCTGCCGTAGGCACAGGCGCCGCCGATGAGCGCGGCGACGATGGCCATCGCTGCTTTTGAGGCGCGGTGCTTGACCACGTTGCGCTCGGCACGCACGGCGCTGAGCGTGGAAAGATCGGCGCCCTGCTGGAAAGCGAGGATCTCCTTGTAGGTCTGGATGTCGAACATCGTTTTGTAAAGCTCGACGCGTCCGCAGAAATAGCCAGCCACGCCGACGATCAGCGCCCAGATCAGACAGCCGATGTAATCGAGAAACGCGTAAAGCGGCGCGATCGAAAGCACGGTGACGATGCCGAAGATCGCAAAGCAGACCGTGTCGCGGTTAAAGCCTGCGCGTTCTTGTGCATTGATTTCTTCTTTCATTTCTTCCACATCTCCTTTAATGAGCTCGTCTAGGGAGACGCCGAAGGTCTCAGCCAACAAGAGCAGCGTGTGGATATCGGGATAGGTTTTATTGTTTTCCCAGTTTGAGATCGACTGGCGCGAGACGAAGATCTTCTCTGCCAGCTCGTCCTGAGAGATGCCGAGTTCCTTGCGATGTGCTTTGAGTTGTTGTCCGAGTTCCATGGTCGTGTGCCTCCCTGTGTATTGGTTTGTGCTCATTATCCCAGAGGGGAAGAAATGCGCCATCAAAGCGCTGGACAGCGGCGGTTTTTCGCCTGTCAAAGCGCTTTGTCAGAGCGCGGAAGCCGCTCAGCGCCAATGGATGCGCGATTCCTCGAACGATCCTGCTGGGCTTTTTCTTCTGCCGGATGGCCCAGCGGGAAGAGGGCGAAGGCGTGCAGATTTTCCGGAATGTCCAGGATCTTTTCCACAGCCGCCATGCGATCAGCGAGCGGCGCAATACCGATCCAGGTGCCGCCGAGTCCAAGACTGTCGGTGGCGAGCCAGATGTTTTCCATACAGATCGCGCAGTCGATCTCGCAGAACTGCGGCACACGTACGTCCGTGCGGTAGCAGCAGACGATCGCCGCCGCTGCGTCTGCGGTGAAAGCGCCGTAAGGAGAAGCGCCGGCGAGATCCTTCAGCGTCTGGCGGTCGCTGACGACAGTCAAAATTCCCACGGCTGCTGGTTCGTCGCCGAGGGCGCCTGCATGCCAGCGCGCAAAATGGTGAGCAGCTCTTCGCGCGCGACAGGCTCAGCGGTAAATTTGCGGATACTCGTGCGATGGAACAATTCTTTCATAGTGATCAGTCCTTTCTCCCCTTAGTATATAGAAGTTTTCCCCAACTGTGCAAATGTTTTTCTTGAGAGATTTTCGCCGGCATGGTATAATGATGATATCAAAATGATATCACACCGATACAAAGTCGGTGAAGGAAAGGAATGAACAACAATGACAAACGAGATGCAACAAAATGCCGGCATGGAAGAACGAAAGATGACGACGATCAACGGATTCCTCATGCTCTTCGTGGCGATCGCGCTCTTGGCCGCTGCGGCGGCATCGTTCTTTATGATCGGCGGCGGCGCGGGGATCGCGCTTTGCGTGGTGCTCTTCATCGCGGATTGCTTCGTGCTCGGCGGCTTCGCTGTGATCCGTCCGAATGAAGCGATGGTGCTGACGCTCTTCGGGAAATATTCCGGCACCATCAAGGGCGAAGGATTTTACTGGTACAACCCATTCTGCAGTCCGGTGCGCTACGGCAAATCCTCGAAGATCAGCCTCAAGGCGATGACCCTCGAAAGCGGTCAGCAGAAGATCAACGACGAGCTCGGCAATCCTGTGATGATCGGGATCGTCGTGATCTGGCGCGTGACCAACACCGCCAAGGCTGTGTTTGACGTGGACGACTACGAAGATTATCTCGCCACCCAGAGCGACGCGGCGCTGCGCTCCATTGTGCGCCAGTATCCGTACGACGGCTTCAACAACGACGCAGAAAAATCGCTGCAGGGCTCCAGCCAGGAAGTCGCCGATCGTCTCAAAGAAGAGATCCAGTCGAAGGTACACATCGCCGGTCTTGAGATCCTCGAAGCGCGCATCACCCATCTGGCCTACGCGCCTGAGATCGCCAGCGCCATGCTGCAGCGTCAGCAGGCAGCCGCCATCATCGACGCCCGCGCCATGATCGTTGACGGCGCCGTCGGTATGGTGGAAATGGCCCTCGAAGAGCTCGATAAGAGCGATATGGTCAGCCTCGACGACGAGCGCAAAGCGGCGATGATCTCCAACCTCCTCGTCGTGCTCTGCGCAAACCACGATCCACAGCCAGTGGTGAACAGCGGCAGCCTGTATTGATGGAAAGCTAAATGGACCAGGAAAGGTGGCCCATGCTATGAAGAAAGAGCGATCAGAAATTTTCACTGATGCACAGCGTGCTACTGCATTTAATGAACTGGCCAAAGAACTGCCGCTGAACAGGCGGGAAAAAACGATGATTGCTGTGATGGCAATCCTTGCGCTGATACCGGTGATTCATCTGCTGGTGATTTTACGTCACTGAGACCAGTGCCATCAGTGCGTATTCAGAAAGATGGATTTTTGCCAATCCTTGCTGTCTGCAAACGCTATTGTTGTGCCGGCGGCGGTGGTAAAACTTTTAATACTGCAAGCAACCAATTTCGTCGAAGCATTATTTTTAATTACGCCCCGGCAGAGTCGGTGATTCATGCCTATCGTCTTTGGCTGAATGGGATGGGCATCGTTTGTGTCGCTCTGATTGGCTATGCTTTGGAAGTGGATATTCGCCAAGCGCAGGGTGTCGCCACCAGTACCAGCGGTTGGATACTTGTTGGACTTGTGGTAATTGGTGCCATCGGTACCGGAGTATATTACCGCATGGACTGCGGAACGGATCTGGTTGCTGAGGATAATAGGAAATGAAAGGAGGCGCGCGTCATGAAATGGACAACAAACGCGGCGCGGCGGTCATCGCTGGAATGGCCGAAGCGGGTGCCGCTGTCGACGCTGGACAAGCTCCTCATGCTGCTGACGCTCGCTGTGATGCTGGTGCCGTTGGTGCATCTGGCGATAAACTACGCCGCGCTACCAGCTGAGATCGCCACGGATTACAATGCAGCCGGCGAGGTGATCGACCGGGATGCGAAATGGTTTCTCCTGATCCTGGCAGGCGCCGATGTGCTCTGCACGCTTTCGGTGCTCATCTGCCTCTTTTTCCCAGGCGCGATCAATGTGCCGCCGGCGCTTTTGAAACGTCCGGCGCTGGAGATCATCCGCGGCACGCGGGTGTACATCAATCTGACGGCAATCTGCTGCGCGCTCTTTCTGGGCTACATGCTGGAAGTTTTCCTGCGCTGCGCCGGAGGCACGCCGGCGACGATCAGCGGCTGGGCGGTTGGCGCCTTTGTGGTGCTGATCTTTGGCAGCATGGGCGTGTATTTCTACTGGCTCTGGAAGGGCGACGGTCCGGAAAAAACGGCGGTGCCGCCGCGCAGCAAGCTGAACACAGAGGCCGGAAAGATCATCGGCCAGTGGCCGAAACGGCTGCCCCTCTCCCTGCTTGATAAGATCATGATCGGCGTCTCGGCGCTGCTCGTCGTTCTCGCGCTGGCGCGTTTGGCGATGGTCTATGGTGATCTACCGGAGATCATTCCGAGCCACTACGGTCTGAACGGCGAAGTGGACGGCACTAGCGGAAAATCGACGCTGCTCATCCTTGGCGGCGTGGATGTGCTTTGCTGGGCGACGGTGGTGGCCGGCAATTTCTTCCCGCAGGCGATCAACGTGCCGGTGTTTTTGCTCAGACGTTCCGGCGAAGAGATCATTCAGGGCACGCGCGTGTTGTTGAATGTGATCGCCATTCTCTGCGCGGGACTGTTCTGGTATCTGCTGGAAGCGACGGTGCAGATCGCGCTGGGAAGCGCAGCGGCCATATCCAATATTGTGATGTTTGGTTTTATGGGCGCGCTTATTCTGGCGTGTCTGATCTATTTCTTCTGGCTCTGGCGCGCATAATGAACTGAGAGAGGAGGCGCAGCGATGACACAGACTGGCAAGAAAGATCGCAAGCAGATCGTGCTGCGTCTTTCCCCGGAATTGTACGATGCCCTCGCCCATTGGGCAGAGGATGAATTCCGCTCCATCAACGGTCAGATCGAATTTCTTCTGACCGACGCTGTGCGCAAAGCGGGGCGGGAAAAGAAACCGAAAGAGTGAATGGCTTTATTATAGAAAGGATGTATCAATATGATGATCGTTACCACTGAATCGATCCACGAAGAACGTTACCAGGTGCTCGGACTTGTGCGCGGCTGCTCGGCCTACAGCAAAAACGCTGTGAAGGACATTGGCCAGGCGTTCAAATCTGTCGTCGGCGGCGAGCTCAAAAGCTACTCCGACCTCATGGAAATGGCCAGCGCCACCGCTACAGAAAAGATGGAAGCGCAGGCGGAAGCCATCGGCGCAGACGCGATCATTGGCGTCAGCTACGCGACAATGAGCATGACCGACGGCGCACCAGCGGTCATCGCCAGCGGCACCGCTGTGAAGCTGGCGTGAGTGGCGATGGAGAGAATACAGAAGAGAAATGCTCTGGATTGGGAATGATCCAGAGCATTTTGCGTTTTTGTGCCGAAATGGGAACGAAAATAGAGAGCGCTTTTGCATGAAAAACTGATTCTGTGCGAAAATCTGTGGATTTTCGCAATTTTTTAGTGTGATTTTTCGGTGCTTTTTTGCACTAAATCTGACGAATAATGAGGGCAGGGGGATGTGTCCTGTATGGGATTCACTTTTCTTTTGGGCGACGAACCGGCACGATCTTTGAGAAGGTGTAGTCGTGGAGGTTATTATTTCTCTTCCGGTGGCCAATTGAGTTGCACGAGTGGGATGCCGGCTTCGGCGAAGAGTTCTTTGGAGAGTCCGTCGGGGTAGTCGCCGCTGTAGACGACACGTTCTATGCCGACGCCGATGAGGATGCGGGCGCAGAGACTGCATGGGCTGTGGGTGCAGTAGAGGGTGGCGCCGGCGATGGAGACGCCCATGATGGCGGCCTGGATGACGGCGTTTTGCTCGGCGTGGAGGGCGCGGCAGTATTCGTGACCTTCGCCGGAGCGGAAGCCCATGCGCTCGCGGGTGCAGCCGCCGAGGTCGGAGCAGTGGGCCATGCCGGCGGGCGCGCCGTTGTAGCCGGTGGTGATGATGCGGTGGTCTTTGACGAGGATGGCGCCGACCTGGCGGCGCAGGCAGTTGGAGCGTTTGGCGATGATATGAGTGATCTCCATGAAATAGGTGTCCCAGTCTGGGCGCTTGTGCATGGTGGATTCCTCCTTTGGGTGCGGGATGTTGTTGGCTTTATGGTAGCATGTGTGGGCGCGGGATGCAATCCTGGCGGGAAAATGTCGTGGGATGGTGGAGTGTGTGGTGGGGTTATGCTATAATGAGGAAAAATAAACGAATATGCTACGATTAAACTATAAGTATATCATATAAATGAGGTGTATGAATGAAAAAGATTATGTTTGTTTTCGGGACGCGTCCTGAGGCGATCAAGATGGCGCCGCTGGTGAAGGCGATGGAAAAGGCGGAGGATCTGGAGCCGTTGGTTGTTGTGACGGCGCAGCATCGCGAGATGCTGGACCAGGTGCTGGCGCTTTTTGATGTGACGCCGAGTTACGATCTGAACCTGATGAAGCAGAACCAGACGCTGATGGATATCACGGTGGGGGTGCTGCGCGGGATTGAACGTATTGTGATCAAAGAAAAGCCAGATCTTGTGTTGGTGCACGGGGACACGACGACGACGTTTGCGGGTGCGCTGGCGAGCTTTTATCAGCAGGTGCCGGTTGGTCATGTGGAGGCTGGACTTCGCAGCGGAAATATGTATTCGCCGTTTCCGGAGGAAGCGAACCGCAAGCTGACGGGCCAGTTGGCGTCGGTGCATTTTGCGCCTACGCGGCAGGCGCGGGAAAATCTCCTGCGCGAGGGCGTGGACGCGGATGCGGTCTACACGACGGGCAATACGGTGATCGATGCGCTGCACCTGACGGTGCAGAAGGATTTTTCCTTTGACGCGGAACTGGCGGAGATGCTGGATGTGCCCGGTCGCAAGGTGCTGCTGACGACGCATCGTCGCGAGAATCTGGGCCAGCCGATGGTGCAGATCTTCCGCGCGATCCGGGCGCTGCACGCGAATTTCCCAGATGTACATTTCTATTTCCCAATGCACAAGAATCCGCGTGTGCGGGCGCTGGCGCATGAAGCGCTGGATGAGCTGGAGCGGGTGCATCTTTTCGAGCCATTGGACTATGCGCCGTTTGCAAATCTGATGGAGCGGATGGACCTGATCCTGACGGACAGCGGCGGGATGCAGGAGGAGGCGCCGGCGCTGGGCAAGCCTGTGCTGGTGCTGCGCGATACGACGGAGCGTCCAGAGGCTGTGGAAGCTGGGACGGTGCGCTTGGTGGGCTGCGACACGGATCTGATCGTGGAGACTGTGACGGAGCTTTTCACAAACGATGCGGCGTATGCGGAAATGAAGCATGCGGTGAATCCGTATGGCGATGGAAAGGCGTGTGCGCGCATTATTGATGCGATCCGCTATTATTTTGGGCTGGTGCCGGAACGTCCGGTGGACTGGCGCTGAGAGAAATTGTCATAAGTCGGTATACTTTTCTGAGAATTTTATCTATTCCATGAAATAAGCAAGTCTTATGTGTAAATGGTAACATATGGATGGTGATAACATTCCCATTTTGTTATACTTATCTTGTCAGATTGAGAAATGTCTCACAAGGAGGCGATTGAATGTCGATGCATTACCGGCGCCGGTCTAAGAAGGATGCCGAGGGTGGGGAAAAACTCCCAGAGCCCGATGTACCGCGCGTTCAATATCGCTTTGAGCTTTGGGATCTCGCTGGCAGTCTCACTGTTTATCATGATCAAGGTCGGAGCATGGCTTGACGCTCGTTTTCAGATCGGCCCCTACGGCACGTTCGTGTGTGTGCTGATCGCGATCGTTGCGGGCTTTCGAACCCTCTACAGAGAGGTGCTACGCTTAGAGGAGGAAGACGCGCAAGGGATGGAGAAAAAATGATGGATCATGCTGTGCTCGAGTTTGTGATTGGTTTTGTGATAGGCGCTGTGGTTTGCCTGGGGAAGGAATTCCTTTTTCAGCGCTTTATCCTTACAGGCAACAAGTTATTACAGACACTGCTTTTCTGGTCGCGTCTGGTGATCGACTGTGTGGTGATGGTGGCGATGTATTTCGTCTCTGTTGCGGCGCTGGTCGGCGCGGCGATCGCGCTTCTTCTGACATTCGGCGGCGGCTTTACCATTTTGCTCGCCGGCATTACGGCTTTGTGCGGACAGGGGCTTGCGGCACACATCACGCTTGCGCTTTTCATTAGCTTCGTACTCGCACTCGTCGACTTTCCGCTATGTTGGTGGAAGGAATTCCGCATCAACGAGCGCTACGGTTTTGAAAAGACGCCTGCCAAGCAGTGGCTTGTCAAAGCGCTCAAGGAATTGTTACTGGGATGGTGCTCTCTGGCGCCCGTGCTGGTTGCCGTGCTGGTCATCTGCGAAAGCGCGTCCTACCACTGGTGGTCGTTTGCGCTGCTTGCAACGGCGGCCTGGTACATCTGGCGCATTTCTCTTGCGCCCAAGATCATCGGTTTTTCGGCTCAGACCAAGCCTATGCGTGAGGGACCGCTCAAGGATCGTCTCACCAAGCTATTCAAGCAGCTTGAACTCGACAACACCGAGATTTACACCATGGCTCGTCCCAAGAGCTGGCGCCACGGCAACGCGATGCTCGTCAAGCGCCGCGGCAAGTCGCGTCTGGTGATTTTCAATCACGTGCTGGCTCGTCTCAAGGAAGAGGAGATCTGCGCGTGTGGCCGCCTGTGCCATCGGCCGCATCAACCGTTGTCACAATGCCGCGCGTCTCGTGTTTTTCCATCGGCATTTCCTCGCTTTTCTGGTGGGGGCCTGGCGTTTCTCTCGGAAAAGACCTGGTTCTATGCGTCGCTTAACATCGAACCGTCGCTTGCGATTCCCAACGGTGCCATCAATCCGGGGCTGCTCTTTGCGATCTGCATCGCCGTTGTTCCGGTGGTGCTTTATCCGGCTGTCTTTGTGATTCACGCCTTTACGCGACTGCTTGACTACGACGAAGACGCCTACGCCGTTGCAATGGTGGGCTCCAAGCCGCTCGTGCGTGCCATCGCCAAGCTGCACCGTGACTATCGCAATTCGCTTGTGCCCAACATCCTTTATTCGCTTGCCAACCATCGTCGTCCGCATGTGACGCACCGCATCCGCGCGGCTCTTCTGGTTGAGCAGCGCGACCGCTTCAATCAAGCTTCTGCCGTCAACGACGAGCGCCGCACTCAGGCCACACGCTTTAAACATGGCGATTGAGCGCCGACGCAAGCTGCGCGACGAAAAATCTCGA
>ENA-OQCL01000423-OQCL01000423.1-human-gut-metagenome-genome-assembly--contig:-NODE-423-length-20547-cov-10.059696_pt1 | contig 20547 bp, 15 predicted proteins | sample MGYA00242502_ERZ504586 | MGnify/ENA primary metagenome ERZ504586 (study PRJEB26092, sample SAMD00036316) | human gut metagenome | host: Homo sapiens | study: EMG produced TPA metagenomics assembly of... | reverse complement strand
ACTGAGAGGGTAAATATGACCATACCAAAGGACAACAGCCAACTGGAAAACGCCCGGCGGTTGCGCAGAGAGATGACGCCCCACGAACGAAAGCTCTGGTATCTTTTCCTCCGCAAATATCCGGTGAAGATTTATAAACAGCGAATCATCGGGAGATTTATCGCAGACTTTTATTGTGCTTCTGCCAAGTTGGTTATTGAATTGGATGGTTCTCAACACTATGAGCCTCAGGGGATGGCCTATGATTCTGAGCGTTCCGCATTTTTGACAGCGCTTGGATTGGAGGTTCTGCGATTTTCCAACCGAGACGTCGACAGGAAGTTTTCGCGGCGTGTGTACACAAAATTGATATTACCATTCAAAAAGCGCCTGGTAAAGGGCCCTCTCAGTCACCTTCGGTGACAGCTCTCCCAGAGGGAGAGCCAAGGGGAATGCCTGCAACTGCGCCATACGGTCATAATAGTGTAAGAAATGGAGCGTATCTGCACCGATACGCTCCATGAACTGTCTTACGAACATCCCGAGAAGGCGCGGAACCGTTTTTGTGTTTTTCCGCCTGCTTTCCGCGGGAGTATGTTTGTTATTGTGCGTTATCTTCCGGAAACGGGAACATTGCTTTTCAGGATAACGTCATGCGAACCGCCTTCAACTATGCTTGTTGAAGAAACGAGCGTCAGCTTTGCATTTTTGCGCAGGTCTGCAAGGTTCAGCACGCCGCAGTTGCACATTGTTGAACGAACTTTGCCGAGGGTGACTGCAAGATTATCCTTAAGACTGCCCGCATAGGGAACATATGCATCAACGCCTTCTTCAAAGCTGAGCTTTGCCGCGCCGCCCATGTCGTAACGCTGCCAGTTGCGTGCGCGGTTCGAGCCTTCGCCCCAGTATTCCTTATAGTAGTTGCCGTTAATGCGGATTTTCGGAGTGGGGCTTTCGTCAAAGCGGGAGAAATACCTTCCGAGCATCACGAAATCCGCACCCATTGCAAGCGCGAGGGTGATGTGGTAATCGTGAACAATGCCGCCGTCGGAGCAGATGGGAACATAAATGCCCGTTTCCTCATAATACTCATCGCGTGCGCGCGCAACATCGAGCATTGCGGTCGCCTGTCCTCTGCCGATGCCCTTCTGTTCGCGGGTAATGCAAATCGAACCGCCGCCGATACCGACCTTTACAAAGTCCGCTCCGCATTCCGCAAGATAGCGGAAACCGTCGCCGTCAACAACGTTGCCCGCACCGACTTTAACGCTGTCTCCGTATTTTTCGCGGATGAAGTCAATGGTCAGCTTCTGCCACTCGGTGTATCCCTCGGAGGAGTCTATGCAAAGTGCATCAACGCCTGCTTCAACAAGCGCGGGAACGCGCTCCGCATAGTCGCGGGTGTTGATGCCCGCGCCGACAAGGTAACGCTTGCTGCTGTCGATCGATTCGAGCGGATTAGCCTTGTGGTTGGAATAGTCTTTGCGGAAAACGAAAAACTTAAGATGCCCCCTGTCGTCCACAATGGGAAGGGAGTTGATTTTGTGATCCCAAATTATATCGTTTGCAATCTTAAGGGTAATATCCTCGGTTGCATAAACAAGGCGGCTGAGCGGAGTCATGAACTCGGAAACCTTCATGTCAAGAGGCATTCGGCTGACGCGGTAGTCCTTATCGGTAACAATGCCGACGAGCTTGCCCGTGCCCGTTCCGTCCGCCGTGATTGCAACGGTGGAATGCCCGGTGAGTTCGTGAAGCTCAAGAACGTCTTTAAGCGTTGCATCGGGACGAAGGTTGGAATCGCTCTTCACAAAGCCCGCCTTATGTCCCTTTACGTTGCGCACCATCTGAGCCTGATCCTCAATGGATTGGGAGCCGTAGATGAAAGAAATTCCGCCCTCCTGTGCAAGCGCAATCGCCATCGTATCGTTTGATACGGACTGCATAATTGCGGATACCATGGGAGTGTTGATCGAGACGGCAGGTTCCTCACCTCTGCGGAATTTAACAAGAGGGGTGCGCAGGCTGACGTTTGCGGGAATGCATTCCTTGGAGGAATATCCTGGAACAAGCAGATATTCGCCGAAGGTGCGTGAAGGTTCGCTGTAGATGAATGCCATAACAGTTTTTTCCTTTCTGTTTATAAGTTTCCGGTTTTGTTCGGCAGTCCTTCCGGGCTTTTTGCGGTCCTTCCGGGCTTGGTATTTTCAGCCCTTTCGGGCTTTTGCTTCAGGAATTTGATTATTCGTTCGATCGACTGCAATGCGGTCGGTAATTTCAGCAGTTCGTTAACCTTGCATTCCGTGCATTCAGCTCGTGTTCCGCGCAGTCCACAAGGTTCGTCATGAGCATTGCAACGGTCATCGGACCCACACCGCCGACAGCTTTTGTGATATAGCTTGCTTTTTTTGGAAACATTTTCAAAGTCAACATCGCCGTAGAGCTTGCCGTCTATATTTGTCTGTCCGATGTCGATAACAACCGCACCGTCCTTGACCATATCCGCCTTGATAAGCCCCGCCGAACCCGCAGCAACGATAAGAATATCGGCATTTTTGGTTATGTCGCCGAGATTCTGAGTCTTTGTGTGGCAAACCGAAACCGTTGCGTTGCGGTTCAGCAGACAGATTGCAATCGGTCTGCCCACCAATACGGATTTGCCGACGACGACCGTGTGTTTGGACATTATGTCTATGCCCGTTTCATCCAGGATACGGATAACAGCGCGCGGGGTGCAGGCAATGACGGCAGGCTCGCCGTTCAAAAGCTTGCCCGCGTTGCAGAAATGCAGACCGTCAATATCCTTTTCGGGGTCAATGGCATCAAGAACGGTTTTTGTGTCCATGCTGTCCGGCAGAGGCATCTGAACCAGGATGCCGTGAACCGATTCATCCGCATTAAGCTTTTGAACAAGCTCTATCACCCGCTGCTGCGAAACATCTTCCACAAGATGATAGGTCACGCATTCCATGCCGAGTCTTATCGCGGCATTTTCTTTCAGTGTGACATAGCGTTTGGTCATTTCCTCCGTGCCCACATGAATGATGGCAACACGCGGAATAACACCTTTCGCCTTAAGCACCGCCACCCGCGTTGTAAGTTCCGAATAGACCTGCGCTGCAATTGCGCGGCCGTCGATTATCTGTGCGCTCATATTTTCCCCTTTCCGTCTGCATTTTCCAATCCGACCGCATTATTCGCGGTTTTGTGCGGATTGAAATTGACTCATTATACACCAAACGGCCCAATAATTAAAGCCCGATTTTTCGGTCTGGTGCATATATTTCCGCAAACCGCGCCTCATTTATGCGAAACGGCGCGATTTGCCCGGCTTGCCGTGTTTTCGGAATGTCCCGAACATTTCGGGTTCTTTGCGGGAAGAGGCTTGTGTTTGCCGCGCTTTTCCCGCAAAGTCCGTCTTCGGGCGAAGCGTTTTAAGTTACAGTCTGAAGTAATCCACTGCACCGCAGAAGATCGCCGATTCGTCCTTTCCGGGTACGTTTTTGTAAAGATTTTTTCCGTATCTTTCGCTGTGTGCCATCTTTCCGAACACTCTTCCGTCCGCAGAAGTGATGCCCTCAACGGCAAGCACGGAGCCGTTCGGATTTATCTCGGTGCGCATGGAGGCTCTGCCGGATGCATCGCAGTAAACCGTTGCAATCTGTCCGTTTTCAACAAGCCTGTTCAGCAGCTCATCGGGGCAAACGAACCTTCCCTCGCCGTGGGACACGGGAACGAGTGAAACTTCACCCGGTTCACGGTACATAAGCCACGGGGACAGGTTGGAAACCGTGCGGGTATGCACAAGGCGCGAACGATGCAGCCCGATCGTGTTATATGTCAGAGTGGGGCAGTTTTCATCCGTGTGAATGATTTTTCCGAAAGGCACAAGTCCGAGTTTTATCAACGCCTGGAACCCGTTGCAAATGCCGAGAATCAAGCCGTCACGACGGTTGAGCAGCCGTTCGATCGCCTCCGCCGCACGGGCATTGCGCATGAAGGATTCAATGAGCTTTGCGCTGCCCTCGGGTTCGTCTCCGCCGGAGAAACCGCCGGGAATGAACAAAATTTGTGAATCCTCCAACCTGTTCGCAAATGCGTTGACGGACTCTTCAATGCCCTTTGCGGTGATGTTGTTGATAACAAGCACTTCCGCTTCCGCTCCCGCAAGGCGCATTGCCCGTGCGGAATCCATTTCGCAGTTCGTACCGGGGAAGACCGGAATCAGCACACGCGGGCGCGCATATCTGCCGTTCGGCTTTATCATCGGTGCATTCCTTCGGAAAGAACCGATTTCAACAGGTGTTTCGTCCGTTGTTTTATGTCTGTAAACCGGTTCAAGATTTTTTGTCGTAAATTTCGAACAGCGGAGCAAGTGCAACGTTTTCGTCCCTGTATTCGAACGCAAATTCCGACATTGTTGAGCCGAGTTCGAGCCCGTTCGGGATTTGCTCCGTGCAGCCTTCCGCAATTTCAAGTATCAGCGCGCCGTAATTGCGGCGGAACAGTTCTTCCTGCGGGAATTCGGGATTCAGGCGAACGCCGATTCCGTTGCCGAGAGCGGCTTTGAACAGGCCTTCCGCCGCGCCGCCCTTATCGACTGCCCATGCGGAAAGCACGCTGCCGCCGCGTATCAGGCGCGTTGCAAGCGCAAAATTGGTGCGAAGAGAGTCCGCTGCGGGAAGACCGTTTTCGTCCGGTTTCGCCGGCAGGAAAACAAGCCTTGAGCTGGGCTTTTTAAATTCCGGAGAGATGATATTCCCTGCCTTATCCGCTGCAATTGCAAACGAAACAAGCGTCGGCGGAACCGTTATGTTTTCGAAAGTTCCGCTCATTGAGTCCTTGCCGCCGATTGCCGCAAGCCTAAGCCCGAGCTGTGCGCGCAGCGCTCCCAACAGCGCGGCAAGGGGTTTGCCCCAGCGCACGGGATCACTGCCGAGCTTTTCAAAATATTCCTGGAATGTCAGCCAGCAGTTTTCTGTTGATGCACCCGCCGCAACAAGCTTGGCAACGGAAGTCACGACCGCGCAGTACGCCGCGCCGAACGGATCTTCCGCCGAATAATGCGGGTCAAAGCCGTATGCCATGACGGAGCAGGTGTCCGTTTCGCTTCCGCGAACGGGCAGCTTTGCGGCCATTGCCTGAGTCGGCGTCAGCATATTCTTTCCGCCGAAAGGCATAAGCACCGTTGCCGCGCCGATGGTTGAATCAAACCGCTCCGCAAGCCCCTGCCGAGAGCAGATGTTAATATCCGAAACACATTCCGAGAGCCTTTCCGCAAAGGAAGTTTCGGCTTTTTTTCCCGTTTCGGGACAGTTTTTTCGAGCGAAGCAATCCGAAAGGCCGCACTTTTGAACCTTGGCGCGCATTTGCTTCACCGCACCGTTCGTGTTCAGGAATTCGCGGGAAAGATCGACGATTTTTTCCCCGTTCCAATGCATGACCATGCGCCCGGTATCCGTAACGCGGGCAACAACGGTTGCTTCAAGGTTTTCGCCGTTTGCAAGTGCAAGGAATTTTTCGCAGTCCGCCGCCGCAACAACAACCGCCATGCGTTCCTGAGATTCGCTTATCGCAAGCTCCGTGCCGTCAAGCCCGGCATATTTTTTCGGAACCCTGTCAAGCTCGATATCCAGTCCGTCCGCAAGCTCGCCGATTGCAACGGAAACGCCGCCCGCACCGAAATCGTTGCAGCATTTTATCAATGTTGAAGCTTCCGGGTTCAGGAACAGCCTTTGCAGTTTGCGTTCCTCGGGCGCATTGCCCTTTTGAACCTCCGCTCCGCATGTTTCAAGTGATGATATGTTGTGTGACTTGCTTGAGCCCGTTGCACCGCCGCAGCCGTCGCGTCCCGTTCTTCCGCCGAGAAGGATAACGACATCGCCCGCAGCAGGTTTTTCGCGGCGGACATTCCGTTCGGGCGCCGCACCGACAACAGCACCGATTTCCATATGCTTTGCAAGATAGCCGTCATGGTAAACTTCATCCACAAGACCCGTTGCAATGCCGATCTGATTGCCGTAGGAGCTGTAGCCCTGCGCCGCCGTTGCAGCAAGTTTTCTTTGGGGAAGCTTGCCGCGGATGGTGCTTTCAATCGGGGCAAGCGGGTTTGCGCCGCCCGTCACGCGCATTGCATGATAAACATAGCTCCGCCCCGAAAGGGGATCTCGTATCGCGCCGCCGATGCAGGTTGCCGCACCGCCGAAGGGTTCGATCTCCGTCGGGTGGTTGTGCGTTTCGTTTTTAAACAGCAGCAGCCACGGCTCCTCAACGCCGTCGGCATCGACCTTTATCTTCACGGTGCAGGCATTGATTTCGTCCGACTCGTCAAGATTGCGCAATTCGCCGCTTTTTTTAAGTGCCTTTGCCGCAACGCAGGCAATATCCATGAGGCATACGGGCTTTTTGTCCCCGATGCTTTCGCGAAGAGCAAGGTAATTTTCGAATTCGCGCCGAACGCGTTCATCCTCGAATTCAACATCCGTCAAATGCGTGTTGAAGGTTGTATGGCGGCAATGATCCGACCAGTACGTGTCGATAACGCGGAGTTCGGTCAGCGTCGGCTCACGATTTTCTGTTTTAAAATAGACTTTAAGGCACTCCGCATCCGCCTCATCCATTGCAAGCCCGTAAAGCGCGATAAGCTCCTTTGCGGGGGTGTCAAACAGCTTCACGCGCGGCGGCTGAGCAGGCTCGTCGCAGCGCATTGCAAGCGTGTCACAGCATTCAAGCGCGGCTTCGCGCGAATCCACGGGGTTGATAATGTATGCCTTTATCCTGTTCAGTTCTTCGGATGTAAGACTGCCCGAAAGCATGTATACGGCTGCCGAACGCACTGCCGGCCTTTCGCACTGCGCAACAAGGCTTATGCACTGCGCTGCGGAATCCGCCCGCTGGTCGAACTGCCCCGGCAGATATTCAACCGCAAAAACTTTTGCACCTGCCGCATTGCCGCAGATTTCCGCACGGAATTCAGCTTCCGTATAGGTTCTGTCAACCTGCGGTTCGGAAAAAACGGTTTCGATGCAGGCGTTGAACGTCGCTTCGTCCACACCCTCCGTGTCATACCTGTTGATGATGCGAACCCCTTCAAGCGTGCGGATCCCGAGAAATTCGCGAATATCCTTCGCAAGCCCTTCCGCCGCTTCCGAAAATTCGGGGCGTTTTTCGCTGTAAATTCTGTAAACCATTCTGTTGTCTCCCGTTAAATTTCCCGTATTCCGTAATGTTCGTTCTTTCGGCAAATGCCGGCGGTGCCGGCGTTTACCCGTTTTTTAAACGGCTTTCGCGCAATGCGGAAAGTCCGATGTCGCTTCTTGAATATTTTCCGTCGAAATGCACTCGTTCGGCTGCCGCATATGCCGCCCGAACCGCCTCTTCAAGCGTATCGCGAACGGCCGTGATGCCGAGCACGCGCCCGCCGCTTGTAACAAATTCGCTGCTGTCGGGTGTTCTGAGTTTTGTTCCCGCATGGAAGATGCATACCCCGCAATCTGCTTCAACATCGCCGTCAAATGTGATGAGTTTGCCCTTTTCGTATTTTTCCGGGTAGCCCCCGCTTGCAAGCACAAGGCAGCAGGAGGATTTGTCGGAAAGCTTGATTTCGCATTTGTCAAGCGTCCCCGCCTGCGTCGCAATCATTATTTCAAGCAGGTCGCCTTCAACAAGGGGCAGCACCGCCTGCGTTTCCGGATCACCGAAACGGCAGTTATATTCAATAACACGCGGGCCGTTCGGTGTGAGCATAAGCCCGAAATACAGGCACCCGCGGAAAGTCCGTCCCTCGGCATTCATTGCGTTCAGCGTGGGAAGGATGATGCTTTGCATAACCTGTTTCTCCGCCGCTTTTGTGTAAAAAGGATTCGGTGCAATAACGCCCATGCCGCCGGTGTTCAGTCCCGTGTCGCCGTCGCCCGCACGTTTGTGGTCCATTGAAGAGGGCAGGGGAACAACTGTTTTTCCGTCCGTAAACGCAAGCACGGAAACCTCGGGTCCGGTCAGGAACTCTTCAACAACGACGGTTGCGCCGCTCCTGCCGAATTTGCCGCCCCGCATCATGTCGTTCACGGCTTCAACCGCTTCCTCGTGAGTTTTTGCAATTATAACGCCCTTGCCGAGAGCAAGCCCGTCCGCTTTGACAACGACGGGAAGGCTGTGGTGCGCCGCATATTCGGCCGCAGCATCGGCATCCGAAAAGACCTTGTATTCGGCTGTCGGAATGCCGTATTTCTTCATGAGTTCCTTTGAAAAAGCCTTGCTGCCCTCGATTATTGCCGCAGCCTTGCTCGGGCCGAAGCAGGGAATGCCCTTTTCGCGCAGCATGTCGCAAAGCCCCATAACGAGAGGGTCGTCCGGAATCACGGCAGCAAAGTCAATTTCGTTGTTCAGCACAAAATCCACAATTTTTTCCAAATCCGTTGCGGCAATGCCCGTGCAGGTCACCGGGCATGAATCGCCGCCCGCATGTTCGCGGGAAATTCCGCCGTTTCCGGGAAGCGCATATATCTTTCCCGCTCTGCGGCTTTGAGCAAGCCGCCTGATTATCGCATGTTCGCGTCCGCCGCCGCCTATGACGGCAATATTGAGTTTATCCTTTGTTATCTGCATTTTTTACTCTAAATTCCGTTCCTTGTTCCGTCCCTTCCGCATGTTCCGCACCTGCATCGGGAAATCCTTTTCGTCTATGTCCGCTTAATTGTTATGTCCGCTTAATTGACCGTTCTTTTCCGTTCGCCCGGCACACTGCCGAGTGCCGAACAGATCCGAATATCCGAATATCCGAATAAACCGCTCCGTTAAAAATCAATGGTGGAAAAGGCGCAGTCCGGTAAAAGCCATGACCATGCCGTGTTTGTTGCATGCCTCAATAACGGCATCATCGCGCACCGAACCGCCGGGCTGAGCAATATAGGCAACGCCGCTGCGGAAAGCACGCTCGATATTATCGCCGAACGGGAAGAACGCATCGCTTGCAAGTGCGGTTTCGCCGAACCTGCTCAGCCATTCCCGCTTCTGTTCCTTTGTCATCGGCTCGGGGCGGCGGGTGAAGAAATTCTGCCAATTTCCGTCATCAAGCACGTCCCCGCATTCATCCTCGTTTAAATACAAATCAATTGCATTATCGCGGTTGGGGCGCGGAATATCCGCACGGAACGGCAGGTTCAGCACGGAAGGATGCGAGCGCAGGTGCCAAAGGTCGGCTTTATTGCCCGCAAGGCGTGTGCAGTGAATGCGTGATTGCTGACCCGCGCCCACTCCGATCGTTTGCCCGTTTTCAACATAGCAAACGGAGTTGGACTGGGTGTATTTAAGCGTGATAAGCGCAATAACAAGGTCGCGTTTCGCACTTTCGGGCAGGTTTTTGTTTTCGGTCACGATATTTGAAAGCAGGCTTTCGTCAATCGTTGAATCGTTGCGCCCCTGTTCGAATGTTATGCCGAACACCGTGCGCGTTTCAATGGGAGCGGGAACATAATTTTCGTCGATTTTAATTACCGTGTATGCACCCTTTTTCTTTGCGGAAAGGATCTCAAACGCATCCTCATCGTAATCCGGAGCAATAATGCCGTCCGAAACTTCATGCTTCAAAACTTTTGCAAGCGAAACATCGACCTTGTCGCTGACGGCGATAAAATCTCCGAAGGAGCTCATTCTGTCCGCACCTCTTGCGCGGATATAGGCACAGGCAAGGGGAGAAAGCTCTGTTGTTTCGTCAACAAAATACATTTTGCGAAGCGTCTCGTTCAGCGGAAGGCCGACGGCCGCACCTGCCGGGCTGACGTGTTTGAACGATGCCGCCGCAGGAAGTCCCGTTGCGGTGCGAAGTTCTCTGACGAGCTGCCACCCGTTGAGTGCGTCAAGAAGGTTGATATAGCCCGCCCTGCCGTTCAAAACGGCAATCGGCAGTTCGCCGTCAATTGAAATTGCAGCGGGTTTCTGATTGGGATTGCAGCCGTATTTAAGTTCGTATCGCATGTTTGCCTCCGTTAGTATGTTCGGTTTTATTCGGTTATTGTTTGTTTCAGTTCTTACAGTCGGTCAGGGTAACTTAAGTTGACGTTGACCGGCTCCGTTCTTTTCGCAAAGCCGCACAAAGCTCAGCGGGTGTGCCTGTTGATGATGAATGTGTCCTCCGCGCCGTCTGCGCAGCCGATAAAGCGCACAAACAGCGAAACACGGTTGTTTTCATCAAGACTTGTCCAAATTTCTTCGGCAAAAGTCTCTGCATCGGGCGCGTTCAGCGCAATGCGCACCGGTTCACCGCAGAACGAGGGCAGCGGCGAGCCGTCATGCTCATATGTGTGGATAAGATGTGCCGTACCCGCTTCGGGTTCGTAATTGTAAAAATTTCTGCGGCAGCGTGCGCCGTCGGGTGTTTCCGCCTTCAGTATGCTGAGGGTGTATTCGCCTGTTTCGGGGTAAAGAATGCCGCTGATGCGCGGGGTAAAATTCGGAGCATCAGGTTCAAAGCTCCTTTTGCGCAGTGCGGATTCAAAGCTTCCGCCCTCCGCAATTTCGCAGGCAACGGTGTCCGTCTGGTCGCCGTTGGTAACGACGGTGCAGCCGTTGACCTTCCGCACGGGGGAATAGATGATAAGCGAAGGGTCTGTCAGCTTTTTTTCATCGAACGCCCGCGTTCTGATACCGTCCTCGGTCGGTTCAAATATGCGGTTGCGGCTGTTCTCGCTTCTGCCCATGATGAAGTATGCGGCCACATAATGTGCGTCGTCCGCACTTTTTCCGATAAGCACGCCGCGTCCGGGATAGGTATTGCCGTTCAGGTATTCGTTGATAGTTTTCATTTATTCCGCCTTTCGCATTTCGGTTCCGACTCGTTTGTTCACTGTTCTGTTGATTTTATTGATAAAAACACCTGTTCAAGCGCAAGGGGCAGCAATTCCCATTCCGCCTGTTCCATAACGCGCCGCTGCAGGGTTTCCGGAGTGTCGCCCGGAAGCACATCAACGGCTTTCTGCATGATTATCTCGCCGCCGTCGGCAACCGCATTTACATAGTGTACCGTTGCACCCGTGACCTTCACGCCGTATGCAAGCGCAGCCTCGTGCACGCGCAGACCGTAGTACCCCTTTCCGCAGAAGGACGGGATGAGCGACGGATGAACGTTGATGATGCGCCTGTCGTAATTTTCGGTAAAATCCGCACTCAGTATTGCAAGAAAGCCCGCAAGCACGACAACATCGATTTCGCGCTCCTCGAGCAGTTTCCGCGCCGCCGTTTCGAACAGTGCGGGGTCCTGCCTGTTTTGAGGAAGATAAACCGCTTCAATGCCCGCATTTTTTGCCCGCTGAAGTGCGAATGCATCCGGCTTGTTGGAAACAACAAGCGCAATATCGCCGCTTTTTATAACCGAACCGCGCTTGTCGAGCAAAGCCTGAAGGTTCGTTCCCCCTCCGGAAACGAACACGGCAGCGCGCGGACGGCGGGGAGCTTCGGCCCCGCCGCAGCTGCCGCTTTTGCCGATCGCGGGGGAAAGTTCTCCGCCCGTCAGCATATCTCAATACCTTCGCCGAGCACGGTGTCGCCGCAGATGTAAGCCTCCTCGCCGTTTGCGCGGAGAATTTCAAGCGCACGATCCGCATCCTCGCGTGAAACGATAAGGCACATGCCGACGCCCATGTTGAAGGTGTTGAACATGTCCCTTTCGGGGATATCTCCCGTTGACGCGATAAGGTCAAAAAGCGGATGAATGCGCAGTGCGTTTTTGTTTATTCTTGCCGCAATGCCCTTTTTGAGGCAGCGCGGAATATTCTCATAGAAGCCGCCGCCGGTGATATGTGCACAGCCCTTTATGCGGACTTCCTTTGCAAGCTCCAGCACGGGTTTAACGTAAATCCTTGTGGGCTCAAGCAGAGCTTCGCCAAGAGTTTTGCCGAGGGATTCAACATGGGTTCCGAGCACGGCATTGTTTGAATTGAGATTGAAAACCTTGCGCACAAGGGAGAAGCCGTTGGAATGAACCCCGCTTGACGGCAGCGCAATGATAACATCTCCGGGACGCTGCGTTTCAATGTCGAACACCTTGCTCCTGTCCACGATGCCGACGGCAAACCCTGCAAGGTCATATTCGTCCGCAGGGTAGAAACCGGGCATTTCGGCCGTTTCGCCGCCGATAAGTGCGCAGCCGGACTGCACGCAGCCCTCCGCAACGCCCTCAACAACGGAGGCGACTTTTTCGGGAATGTTTTTGCCGAGTGCGATATAGTCAAGGAAAAACAGAGGCTTTGCACCGCAGCAGATGATGTCGTTCACACACATTGCAACGCAGTCGATGCCGACGGTGTTATGTTTGTCGCTCAAAAAGGCGAGCTTAAGCTTCGTTCCCACGCCGTCCGTACCGCTGACAAGGATGGGTTCGCTCATGCCTGCAAGATCCGGTGCAAACAGGCCGCCGAAATTGCCGATGGAGGGCATTGCACCGGGCGTGATCGTGCGCGAAATGTGTTTTTTCATCAGTTCAACGGCGCGATAGCCCGCAGTAATATCAACGCCCGCTTTTTCGTAGCTTTCGCTCCTGCTGTTGTTGTTTGCCATTTATGTTCTTCCTTTCGATCTGATAAATCCGTTTGGTTTATTTTGTTCGGTGGTTTCGATTGCGTTCGCGGCCCGTCAGAGCCGCGGTTTTTCTGTTCGGTTACTCTTTCGGCTGCGGCGTATCGGATTTTTCGCTGAGCTTGCGCGCATATTTGTTTACATAGCGGCGTTTGGGCGGCTCGCAGGGATATTCGCCCGTGAAGCAGCCGACACAATAATCCGTTTTGCCGTTGCCGGCAAGCAGCCTTGCGTTCTCAACGCTCAGGAAGCCGAGGGAATCGAGCCCGAGTTCGCGAACAAGTTCCTCATCGTTGTATTTGTTTGCAATCAGCTCCTCCCGCGAGGGAACATCCGTGCCGAAATAGCAGGGGAACAGGAATTTCGGCGCGGCGGAACGCACATGCACCTCCGTTGCGCCCGCTTCACGCAGAAGGCGGACGATGCGCTTGATTGTTGTTCCGCGAACGATGGAATCATCGATAAGCACAACGCGCTTGCCGCTGACAGTTGCGGATACGGGGTTGAGCTTGATCCGAACGAGCTTTTCGCGCTCGTTCTGTTTCGGCTGAATGAAGGTTCTGCCGATATATTTGTTTTTGATAAAGCCTATGCCGTAGGGAATGCCGGACTGTCTTGAAAAGCCGATCGCGGCATCAAGCCCGGAATCGGGAACGCCAACAACAACATCCGCCTGCACGGGATGTTCAAGCGCAAGGAACGAACCCGCGCGCTGGCGCGCAAGATGCACCGAACAGCCGTCAATAACGCTGTCGGGACGCGCAAAATAGATGTATTCAAACACGCAGAGCGCAGGCTTGGCTTTTCCGCAGTGGCTGCGCAGGCTGCGCAGCTCGTCGTTTTCAACAACAACTATCTCGCCCGGTTCAACATCGCGCAGGAATTTCGCGCCCATTGCATCAAGCGCACATGTTTCGGAAGCAAAGCAGTAACCGCCTTCGGACAGTTCTCCGATGCAGAGCGGACGGAACCCGTGCGGATCGCGTGCGGCAATAAGCTTTTTGGGCGACATGATAACAAGTGAATAGGCACCCTTTATCCTGTCCATTGCGCGCGATACCGACTCCTCAATGGAATCAGCCGTCAGCCGTTCTTTGGTAATTGTGTATGCAATGACTTCCGTGTCGGTCGTTGTGTGGAAAATAGAACCCGCAAGCTCCAGTTCCTCACGCAGTTCGGCATCGTTGACAAGGTTGCCGTTGTGTGCTATCGCCATCGTGCCCTTTATGTGGTTCACCACAAGGGGCTGGCAGTTGATGCGCTTTTCGTAGCCGGTTGTGGAATAGCGGACATGCCCGACCGCCATGCTTCCCGTTCCGAGTTTTGCAAGCGAATTTCCGTCAAATACCTCGTTGACAAGCCCCTCATCGCAGTGCGCGGTTATAACGCCGTCGTCGTTGACGGCAATGCCTGCGCTCTGCTGCCCGCGGTGCTGCAAAGCATAGAGTGCATAATATGCAAGCGCGGCAACGTTTTCGCGTTTTGAAGCGGCAATGCCCACAACGCCGCATTCCTCGCCGAGGTGCTCAAAGGTTGTTTCGTGTTCGGTTATGTTTTCCAAAATATCCATTTTGCTGTTCTCAATCCAGATAAATCGTTCCGTTAATTCTCCGAGTTTCGCACAAAAGCTTACTCGCCCATCAGGCGGTGCAGAATCTCGTGATATGCGCCTTCAACATTGCCGAGGTCGCGGCGGAAACGATCCTTATCCAGTTTTTCGTGGGTTTTGCTGTCCCAGAAACGGCAGGTATCCGGCGAAATCTCGTCCGCAAGCACAATTGTGCCGTCGCTCAGTCTTCCGAATTCAAGTTTGAAATCGATAAGCTCGATGTTGACTTCCGCAAAGAATGCGGTCAAAATTTCGTTGATTTTCAGAGCGTAGTTTTTTTATCGTTTCAAGCTCCTCCGGCGTGCAGAGACCCATTGCAAAAACATGGCTGTCGTTAATCATGGGATCGCCCAATGCATCGTCCTTGTAGCAAAGTTCGAGAACGGTGCTTTTGAGTTTCGTGCCTTCGGGGAAACCTATGCGTTTTGCAAGCGAACCTGCCGCAACGTTGCGGACAATGACCTCAAGAGGAACGATGCGGACGGCTTTGACCGCCGTTTCCCTGTCGGAAAGCTGTTCGACAAAATGGGTGGGAATGCCTTTTTCTTCAAGCATTTTCATGAGATAGTTCGTAACGCGGTTGTTGATAACGCCCTTGCCCGCGATTGTACCCTTCTTTTCGCCGTTAAATGCGGTTGCATCGTCCTTATAGTCAACGATATAAATACCTTCGACATCGGTTGCGTAAACCTTCTTTGCCTTGCCTTCGTAGAGCTGCTGAGTCTTTTTCATTTTTGTTCCTCCTTTTCGGTATCCGTTTGCCTTGTTTGTTATTTTTGTTGTTTGCGTTTCGCCGTTCGGTTCCGCAGTCGGAACGGCACCGTTTTTGAAAGTGCCGTTCGCACCGCAGTCCCCGAAAAAAAGTTTGATAGCCGCATCATTACGGGCTGCGGCTATCTTTGTTTATTGTTAATCTCTGTGCTGCAATGCGGCATCCTTTTTGCGGACATCCTCCGCCATTTTTATTCTCATTGCGTCAAGCTTTTCGTGAAGTGCGGGTTCCGCAAGCGAAAGCATTTGAGCCGCAAGTATCGCGGCGTTGGCCGCACCGTCGACGGCAACCGTTGCCACGGGCACGCCCGAGGGCATCTGCACCGTTGCAAGCAGGGCATCCAGCCCGTCAAACGTTGAAGCTTTGATGGGTATGCCGATAACGGGCAAAGTTGTGTTTGCGGCAATAAAGCCCGCAAGATGCGCCGCCTTGCCCGCTGCGGCGATAATAACGCCGAAATCACGTTTATAGGCGTTTTGTGCGAATTCCGCAACATCCGCCGGGGTTCTGTGCGCGGACATAACGCGCATTTCATAGTTTATTCCGAGTTCATCGAGCTTTGCCGCACAGCCGGACACAACCGGCAGGTCGCTGTCGCTCCCCATGATGACCGCAACACGTTTCATGCTGCCCACCTCCGTTGTTTCATGGGTTCATGGTAACAGATTTTTGCCTGCAATTTCAAGGCTTTTTTGCAGATATATCAAATATGTTGCCTGATATATTTTTTTCCGTTCGTTTTTGCTTTATTTGCATGGTTTTTTGCATTCCGATAAAACCGCGCCCCCCGCATTCGCGCTTGCAATAAACGGAATATAATGTTATTATTGTACGGGTAAAGCAAAACTCCGCTGCGGCAGTCTTTTCGGAAAAAACCTCTGCGGAGGGAATCTTCTCAATCTCATTCTCAATCTCAACGGAGAGGCTCTGAAAGCGAGGGGTTCAAAAGCGCGGTCAGCCGGCACTTTCGGCGCGATTTTTACCCGAATCGACCGCAAAACAAAATGCTGCGCCCGCAATGCAGCATTCGATTCCGCTTACGAAACCGGAGCAAAGCTTCGGCTTTACAAAAAGCTCCGGCTTTATACAAAAAGGAGAGTACAGATTATGAAAACATGCGCCATCGTGGGCATCAACTGGGGCGATGAGGGCAAGGGCCGAATGGTTGACCTCGTTGCGGAAGAATATGACATTGTTGTTCGTTACCAGGGCGGCAACAATGCAGGACACACCATCAAAAACGACTACGGCACATTTGCGCTGAATCTTTTGCCTTCCGGCATTTTCCGCCGTGAAAAGATGAATATTCTCGGCAACGGCACCGTTGTCGACATCCGCCACCTCTGCGGCGAAATCGAACGGCTGCACGATGCAGGCGTCTATATCTCCCCGGAAAACCTTATGATAAGCTCCCGTGCCATCATTGTTATGCCCTATCATGTTGCATTGGACGGGCTTGAAGAAGCACGCCTTTCCGACAAACCCTACGGTTCGACAAAGCGCGGCATTGCCCCCGTTTACGGCGACAAATACATGAAAAAGGGCATTATGCTCGGTGAATTGTTCGACAGGGAGTACCTTATCGACCACCTTTCGGATGTTCTTGAATTCAAAAACCTTCAGATAACCCGCGTATACGGCGGCGAACCTTTCTCCCTTGAAAGCATGGTTGAATACCTCGATACCTACGGCGAGATTCTCAAGCCCTATATCGGCGACACGAGCGCATACCTGCGCAAAGCAGCTCACGAGGGCAAAAAGATCCTTTACGAAGCCCAGCTCGGCGTTCTGCGCGACATTGATTTCGGCATCTATCCCTACACCTCTTCAAGCTCTCCCCTTGCGGCATACGCTCCCATCGGCTCCGGTGCGCCGGACATTCCCGTGAACCGCGTCATCGGCGTTGTGAAAGCATATTCCACCTGCGTCGGCGAAGGTCCTTTCACCGCCGAATGGTTCGGAGAAGAGGCCGAAAGGCTGCGTAAAGAGGGCGGTGAATACGGCGCCGCAACGGGACGTCCCCGCAGAGTCGGCCCCATCGACCTTGTTGCAACGCGGTACGGCGTTCAGATGCAGGGTGCAACGGAAGTCGCGCTCACAAAGCTCGACATCCTTTCCTACATGGATTCCATCCCCGTTTGCGCCGCATACGAATGCGACGGTGAAGTGACCCGCACGTTCCCCTTCCCTTCGAAACTCGGCAGGGCAAAGCCCATTTATGTTAAACTTCCCGGTTGGGGCTACGACATTTCAAAGATTCGCACCTATGACGAGCTTCCCGAAAATGCCCGCAAATACGTTGAATACGTCGAACGCGAAATCGGCTGCCGCATAAGCTATGTTTCCGTCGGCCCGGGCAGGGAAGAGATAATTCTCCGATAAGAGGACTGCCCGAAAACTGTTGAAGGACGATTAATTTATGAAAGAATTTTACGAAAGCCCCCTTTCGAGCCGATATGCCTCGGAATACATGCTGCGCCTCTTCTCGCCGGACAAACGCTACGGCACATGGCGCAGGCTTTGGGTTGCGCTTGCCCGCGCGGAGCATCGTCTCGGTCTTCCGGTAACGGATGAACAGGTGGCGCAGCTTGAAGCGCATGTTGATGACGAAATAGACTATGCCGCCGTTGCGGAATGGGAAAAAAAGCTTCGCCACGACGTCATGGCGCATATCCATGTTTACGGCGAAAGCTGCCCCGATGCCGCCGGAATCATCCACCTCGGCGCAACAAGCTGCTATGTTACGGATAATGCGGATATCATGATTTACCGCGATGCTCTGCTGCACATCCGCAGCGAGCTTGTTTCCGTCATTGCCGCACTCTGCGATTTTGCATACAAATACCGTGCAATGCCGACTTTGGGCTACACGCATTTTCAGCCCGCTCAGCTTGTGACCGTCGGCAAACGCGCCTGCCTTTGGGCGCAGGATTTTCTGCTTGACCTTGACGAGCTGAATTTTGTTATCGACAACCTGCTGTTTCACGGCTGCCGCGGAACAACGGGCACGGACGCAAGTTTCCTCTCACTTTTTGACGGCGACGTTCAAAAGGTTCGCGAACTGAATGCAATGATCGCGGAGGAATGCGGTTTTTCAACGCTTTTCCCCGTTGCGGGGCAAACCTACCCCCGCAAATACGACAGCCGCATTCTGAACGTGCTTTCCGCAATTGCACAAAGTGCATATCGGTTTGCAAACGACATGCGGCTGCTTCAGCACCTGCGGCAGGTTGAAGAACCGTTCGAAAAAAATCAGGTCGGTTCCTCCGCAATGGCATACAAGCGCAACCCCATGCGCTGCGAGCGAATCTGTTCGCTTTCGCGCTATATCATGGCGGATGCACTGAATGCGCCGATGACGGCCTCAACACAATGGTTCGAACGCACTTTGGACGACTCCGCGAACCGCCGCATATCACTTCCGGAGGGTTTCCTCGCCTGTGACGCAGTGCTCAGGCTTATGCGCAACGTCACCGCCGGCATCCACGTCAACGAAAAAATCGTCGAACGAACCGTGCTTGAATATCTTCCCTTCATTGCCACGGAAAACCTGCTCATGAGTGCGGTCCGCAAGGGCGGCGACAGGCAGGAGCTTCACGAGGTCATCCGCACCCGCTCCATGGAAGCGACGGCCCGCATGAAGGAGGGGCTGAACTGCGACCTTCTCGACAGGCTTGCGCTTGATCCCGCCTTCCCGTTGGACAGGGAAGAGATAACCGCCGTGCTCGATCCCGCCGCATTCATCGGAATCTGCCCCGAACAGGTGGAAGAATTCGTTGCCGAAGCGCGCGCGCGGATTGCCGATTGCGCCGCCGAAACAGGCGACGTAAGCATCAACGTATAACTTATAAACAACAACGACCGATGTCGCGGGGAGCCGCCTTTTTTGCAGTCTCCCCGCAAACCCGCGCCGTTCGTCAACGCCGGAATACCCATGAACAACAAATACAAAATCTTGCTCGTTGAGGATGAGCCGAGCATACGCAAATATGTGAATGCACTGCTCAACGCCTCCGGCTATATCGTAATTGAAGCTGCAAACTGTGCCGAAGCCAAGCCCTGTTTTCTTTCACACACGCCCGACCTTGTTCTTCTTGACCTCGGGCTGCCCGACGGGGACGGAATGCAGCTGCTTGAGTTCATCCGCAGCCGTTCTGCCGTGCCCGTAATAGTGCTTTCCGCACGCAGCGACGAAACGGACAAGGTTGTTGCGCTTGACGGCGGTGCAAATGATTATGTTACAAAGCCTTTCGGTTCAGCCGAACTGCTTGCGCGAATGCGTTCCGCTCTCCGCACCGGGCGACAGCACGGAACAGGCGAAACGGACGGCAGGCTCTGCATCGGCGCACTCACGATCGATTGCGATGCCCGCCGCGTTTTTGCAGGCGGATCCGAAGTTCGGCTCACTCAAACGGAATACAATCTGCTGCTCCTGCTTGCGGAAAACAGCGGCCGAATGATGACGTATCAAAAGGTGATAAAGGCCGTGTGGGGCGAAGGGGTGAATGAGGCTAACATCAAAAAGCTTCAAGTGAACATAGCAAATATAAGAAAAAAATTTGCCGGTGTTTCCGTTCCTCTTCCCGGCATTCGCAACGAACTCGGCGTCGGCTACAGGCTTGACGGCTGAAATCCGAGTTTTCTTCCGGTTTTTCGCGTTTTTCGAAATATATCTGTTCGGAACGCTCTTTTCCTATTGACAAAAAGGGTGAAAAAAAGATATACTGAACTATGAAGATAGAGGCGCAGAAGTCGAGGTAAGCTTTCGCAAAACGGGCGGTTCCGGCGAAAGGCTGAATGCGGCTCTTGCCGAAAGTGCGGCGGGGAATCCGCTTCCCCCGTGCTTGGGCGCAGCAGCTCAGTGCGCTGCGACTGTCATCGCGGGTCGTTTTCGGCTTGGGTACTGATGATGCGCTATTCACGCGGTTTTTTCTGCGTTGATGGTGCTTTTTTTGTTTTTTGCCCGAAAAGCCCGTTTTTTGCAAAAATTATACCACGGAGGAACATAAAATGGAACAAAAAATCACATCCACCATTCGCCTTCGCATGAGCTCTCAGGATGCTCATTACGGCGGAAATCTTGTTGACGGCGCACACATGCTTGCCCTTTTCGGCGACGTTGCAACCGAACTTCTCATCAAGTGCGACGGCGATGAAGGCCTGTTCAAAGCATATGACATGGTCGAATTCATAGCACCCGTCTATGCCGGCGACTATATCGAAGCATACGGCGAAATCACCCATATCGGCAACAGCTCCCGCAAGATGAGCTTTGAAGCACGCAAGGTTATTGTTCCGCGCACCGATATTAACGACTCCGCATGCGATTTCCTTGAGGAACCCATCGTTGTTTGCAGAGCAACGGGAACCTGCGTGGTGCCCATAGACAAACAGCGCAAATAAACTGCACTGTTTGTCATTGGCAGAAAGTCTTTGCCTTTCTGCAATGCGGTAAAACAGACAAACAGCGCAAATAAACTGCACTGTTTGTCATTGGCAGAAAGTCTTTGCCTTTCTGCGATGCGGAAGATACAGACAAACAGCGCAAATAAACCGCACTGTTTGTAATCCATACTTGTCTGCATTAGTTTACAGGAGGTACACAAATGGCATGTTT
>ENA-OQCL01000422-OQCL01000422.1-human-gut-metagenome-genome-assembly--contig:-NODE-422-length-20592-cov-7.259809_pt1 | contig 20592 bp, 19 predicted proteins | sample MGYA00242502_ERZ504586 | MGnify/ENA primary metagenome ERZ504586 (study PRJEB26092, sample SAMD00036316) | human gut metagenome | host: Homo sapiens | study: EMG produced TPA metagenomics assembly of... | reverse complement strand
ATTCAGAAGCCGGATCTGCCTCCTTTATTACAAGAATTGCCGTGTTCTCTTACACTTCGCAACTCCCTTTGATACGGAGTTGCTGCTTTTTAGCCTTTTTGTTAATCGATTGCGTTAATCGATTTCTACATCAGAAACGAGGAGATTGCCGTGACAGCCTTTATTTTACCAACCCTGATTTTTCCCGATATTGCCAATCTGGAACTTGAAACCGTACGGATTGCTGCCCTCGAAGCAGACGGCATTGAGATCCGCCGCGAGCGCTTGGTACCGGAAGAGACATATTTCCGTCGTGTTAAGAAAAAATTGCAGGAATGCCGCCTGACTCCCGTGATTTATTCCATACCTGCGGATCTGTGGGAGAACGGCAACTTAAATCAAAGTCTGCCGACCTATGCCGAGGAAGCCATGTGGCTCGGGGCTGATTGGATCAAGCTGGGACTTGGTCAGCACCCCACCGAAAATCCTGCCGACTGCATCGCGCAGGTAAAAGAGCTCTTGAAGAATCTTCCATGCCGACTGTTGATAGAAAACAGTCAGCAGAAGCTAACCGGAGGAACAGCCAAGAGCTTTGCATCCTTCTTCGCCAGCCTGCCGCATGAGAAACTCGCCATGACATTTGATACTGGCAACTGGCAGACTGTCGGAGAATCAGCCGATAAAGCCTACGCACTGCTTCGTCCCTATGTTGCCTACATGCATCTGAAGGGGGTGAAACTCGTGCGAGGACACTGGGAAAAGCCAATCCATCCAGCCAGATGATCCATGGCTGCTGCAATGTCGTCATCATGAGATGGCTGCGATTGAATTCCCGTTGCAGAAACCTGATATTGAAGGAAAAAATCTGGCTGAGTCATTTGAGAGGAGAGAGCTAATATGAAACGATTCCTGACATTTGGTGAGCCGATGGTGATGTTTACGGCGCAGAGCGAAGGGGATCTGGCAGATCAGATGGTATTCCGGAAGTTCGTAGCGGGTGCAGAAACCAATGTTGCGACCGGCATGGCTCGCCTGGGCTATGATTCATACTTTGCCAGCCAGGTCGGCAAGGACTCGTTGGGACGATACATCCGAAAGGCTCTGGCGCAGGAAGGTATCAAGATGGATTTTGTTTCCGAGGATGATACCTGGCCGACAGGCTTCCAGATGAAATCCCATACGACACATGGTGACCCAGAAGTGGAATATTTCCGTGAATTTGCTGCATTCCGCCACATTCCTTTACAGGGGATTGAGAGCATGATGGTCGAGATGGACCACCTGCATGCGACGGGCATCCCACTTGCTCTTTGCGAGAACACACGGCAATACGGGCTGAAGATGATGACCGAAGCAAGAAAGGCCGGCATGAGCATCAGCTTTGATCCGAATCTTCGCCCCAATCTCTGGCCGTCAAAGGAAGAGATGATCCGCGTCACGAATGAGGCTGCTGCCTTATCCGACTGGTTTCTGCCGGGGATCCATGAGGGACAGCTTTTGACTGGCCTGCAGGATCCGGAAGCAATTGCTGATTTTTATCTACAGCGCGGCGTCAAACTCGTCATCATCAAACTTGGCAGTCAGGGCGCGTTCTTCAAGGACAGTAAGGGGCACTTTGAAATAGTTCCCGGCGTACCGAATGTCCAGGTTGTCGATACAGTCGGTGCTGGTGACGGATTTGCGGTAGGCGCAATCAGCGCCCTGCTGGAAGGTCTTGACGAAAAAGCTGCCCTGCAGCGCGGCAACGCGATTGGATCGCTGGCTGTACAGTTTCCCGGTGACAGTGATGGACTGCCATCGCGGCCTGCATTGTATGCCTACCTACAAAAAGTATACGCAAAGATTGCCTGAGTTCTTCATGATCAAAAAAGTGTGAACAATTGATAGATTTCATATAGTGTTGATAAAAGGGGAGAGGGATTTCTATGGCAAAGGTTTTAAGTGCAAAAAGATGGTATCGTCTGATGCCAGTCGTCTTCATCACGTATAGTCTTGCTTATCTGGACCGTGCAAATTTCAGCTTCGGTTCGGCCAGCAGTATGGCGTCAGATCTCATGATCACGCCGGCCGTGTCTTCGCTGCTCGGTGCGTTATTCTTCCTCGGGTATTTTTTCTTCCAGGTTCCCGGTGCTGCTTATGCAGAAAACGCAGTGCTAAACGTCTCGTCTTCGTATCGTTAATTCTCTGGGGCTTTTTGGCTGCAGCGACAGGCATGCTTTCTGACCCAACCCAGCTCATGGTTGTACGCTTCCTGCTTGGTGTCGTGGAAAGCTTTGTCATGCCAGCGATGCTCGTCTTCCTCTGCCATTGGTTTACGAAAAAAGAACGTTCTAGGGCAAATACCGTGCTGATTCTCGGCAACCCGGTCACAGTACTCTGGATGTCCATCGTTTCGGGATATTTCCTGCATCTCTTTGGATGGCGCCTGATGTTCATCATCGAAGGCCTTCCTTCCCTGATCTGGGCGTTTGTCTGGTACAAGCTCGTCAACGACCATCCGCATCAGGCAAAATGGCTGACGCCGGAAGAACGCGAAGACATCGAAGCCGAACTTGCTGCAGAGCAGAAAGGCATCAAGCCTGTCAAGAATTATCGAGAAGCATTTCGCAACAAGAAGGTCATTGCACTCTGTGCACAGTATTTCCTCTGGAGCATTGGTGTTTATGGCTTCATGATGTGGCTGCCATCCATCCTGAAATCAGCACCAGATATGGATATCGTCACGACAGGCTGGCTGAGCTCTGTGCCGTATCTGCTCGCCATCATCGGCATGGTCACTGCCTCGTACTTCTCTGATAAACTGCTCAATCGCCGCGATTTTGTCTGGCCGTTCCTCTTCTTTGGTGCCATTGCCTTCTATGGTTCGTTCCTCGTCGGCAGCTCGAGCTTCCTGATCTCATATATCCTGCTCGTCGTGGCCGGCGGTATGATGTATGCTCCCTATGGGCCGTTCTTCGCCTTCATCCCAGAAATGCTGCCCGTAAACGTCGCTGGTGGCGCAATGGCTCTTATCAACAGCTTCGGTGCACTCGGCAGCTTTGTCGGTGCCTTCCTTGTCGGCCTGCTGAACAGCTATACCGGTGACTATGGCGCTTCGTATCTCTTCATGGCCTGCTCGCTGCTCATCGCGTCCGGCATTACCTATCGCGTATTCTCAGTAAAAAAAAGTACAAAAGAAGGAGCTCTGATTGCAAATGACCATGATCTTTCAGCTCGCGCTTGACCGTTTCTCGATAGAAGAGGCCCTGCAGATGGCAAAAAACTGCCAGGAAGAAGCAGACTGGATTGAAATTGGCACATCTCTCATCAAGGAATTCGGTATGGAAAGCGTCCGTGCCTTCCGCGAAGCATTCCCGCAGAAATTCCTGCTAGCCGATACAAAGACTATCGACAATGCCATCTATGAAGCAAAAATCGCGTATGAGGCCGGTGCGGATGTCATCACAGTCATGGGCTGCGGCCCGGCCGTGACCATCGATCTTGTCGCAGAAGAAGCCCGCAAGCGCGGCAAGACGTATATGATTGATTTGCTGAACACGAAGCCTGCCGAACAGCAAAAGCTCCGTGAGACATTCCCAGATGCCGTGTTCTGCCTGCATACAAGCAAAGATATGCAGGAGCATGGCAACCATGAGGCAAACTCCTCTGCCATTTCATGGCAGGGGCGTCGCCTAGCCATTGCCGGAGGCATCCAAGCCGAAACCATCGGCAGTCTGACACGGGCGCTCCACCCAGAAATCTATATCATTGGCGGCGCCATCACTAAGGCAGACAATCCGCTTGCAGCAGCGCAAAGGTTACGGCAATGCGCAGTTTCGGCAGAAGAATAACCCTATGTCTAGCATCTACGGAAAGGAAAAGATACAATCATGAATACAAATCAAAATGCAGAGAATACAACGTTAACAACAATCCTTGCTGAAATCAGCCAGGTCCTGAGCCATATCCCCGAAGATGACCTAGAGATAACAGCTAAGCGTCTCGAACAGGCCCCGCGCATCTTCGTGATTGGCGAGGGGCGCAGCGGCCTCATGGCTCGAGCCTTTGCTATGCGTCTCATGCACCTCGGTGCCGTCTCCTACGTGATTGGTGAGACCATCACACCAGCCATTGCCGAAGGAGATGTCCTCGTTGCCATTTCAGGTTCCGGGCGCACACATCATGTCGTCTGGACAGCTGAAAAAGCCAAAGCACAGGGCGTCTACGTACAAGCCATCACCACGAATCCAGACGGAGAGCTCGCAAAAACAGCCGATGCGGCACTTATCATTCCAGCAGCTACAAAATTCCGTCGCGAAGGCGAAGCCCCCAGCATCCAGCCGCTTGGTTCCCTCTTCGATCAGAGCGCACATCTCGTCTTCGATGCAATCTGCCTCAAATATGCTGAAGCCAAACAGGTAAGCCAGAAAACCGCCTTCCAGAAGCACAGCAACTTGGAATCCTGAACAACATATTGATAACTCCCGCAACTGGAGCTCGAATCAAGGTTGATCGGATGCAAGATATCATCTACGAATTCGACGGGTGAATTTCCTTCATCATGGTAAAGGAAATTCACCCGTCGAATTTTTTGCTCTGCCAAAAAAATCAGCCTTGATCACGTTGGCCAAGGCTGACGATTCTTCCTTCTTAGGAATCCACCGCGAATCCCATCTTTCAACTGAAGATTATTTACAGATTGTTTGCAGGGGTGGGGTTGATGCTGATTCCTGTTCCACTTGGGGACGGACCTACATAACCTGTGGCATTATGATAGTAGGGACCTGATGGCAAAACTTTTTCCCCACGACCATCGTAATTGCCTTCATCAATCTTAACTGTGACAGGTTTCCCCTTAGCCGGCATATAATAAATGCTAGGATTAGTCGCATAATCCTTTTTCAATGTATCGTAGGTCTTACCCCCATTGGCATCTGCCGAATAATAAGTGAGCACTGTGTGGCCGGTATTAAAAATCCTGACAAACCATGCATCTCCTGGTTTAGCCTGGATATTCAGCTCCTTAGCTAGTTTCTCTCCTTCCGCGCTATCTGATGTAATTTCCAACGTTTTGCTAGGTTTCTTCAGCTCAGCAGCCAGTCCCTCATACCGCCCCTGCCGAAGCCGTTCAATGATTTCCTGTGGTGTAGTGGCCGCACTAAGCTGGATATTGACATTGCTGAAAACAGAGCGGATGGAGTCTGCCAAGTTCCCATTGGCAAAGAGCACGCCCCCAATACCTACAACGAAAGCCAGTATCAACGCATATTCAACGATACCTTGCCCTTTCTGCTTCCACATCTATTTTCATCTCCTAACTCATTGTTGTCTATTTGAACGTCGAACATATCATCTTCTATTATACTCGAAAACAACCTGCAATACCAGTCATGGTACTGGTGGACTGTTACAAAGAGGCAAAAGAAAAATCAGCCTTGACCTGCGAGCTCAAGGCTGATTCTATATGCAATGTGGTTAAGCTTTCTCCGGCTCTTTCATGAGCTTGCTTGCCAGGCAGACAAGGGCCGTGAAGCCGATGATGCCGACGAGCAGGGCCGTTTCGCCGAGCGCACCGATGTTGCCGAGGATGATGCCCGGGATGAGGTAATCGGTATCTGCGAAGGTCGAACTTGCAAGGCTCAGGTTGCCGAGGACCGGCAGGATGAACAGCGGCAGCCAGCTGATGAGCAGACTGTTAACGGCTGCGCCAATGATCGCACCGCGGCGACCGCCTTTTGCATTACCGTAGATGGCAGCTGCGGCACCGCAGAAGAAGTGACCGACAACGCCTGGGATGATGACGACCGTGCCAAGGGCAACCATGCCGAACATCGAGATCGTACCGACAATAAAGCTGACGAAGAAGCCAAGCAGAACAGCGTTCGGGGCATACGGGAAGATGATTGGAACATCCAGTGCCGGTTTCGAATTCGGCACGAGCTTCATGGCAATGCCCTGGAAAGCTGGGACGATTTCTGCCAAGATCATACGAACGCCCTGCAGGACGACTGCAAAACCTGCAGCAAACGTACCGGCCTGCACGATGGCATAGATGATGTAATTCGTCCCTTTGCTGAGGTTTTCTTCGACGAACTGCTGGCCCGTCATCAGAGCGAGGATGACGTAGACGATAGCCATGACGATCGTGATGGAGACCGTCGAATCACGCAGGAACGACATGCTCTTCGGAACATTGATATCTTCCGTGCTGTGCTCTTTGTTGCCGAACCACTTGCCGCACCAGCCAGAGCATAGCCGATGTTGCCCGTATGGCCCATGGCGACGGTATCGCCACCGGTGATCACGCGCATGAACGGCTGGCAGAGTGCCGGGGTAACCGTGAGCAGCGTGCCTTCAAACAAACCGCCGAGCAGGATGGTGAAGAGGCCATTGCCGAAGCCAGCCGATACGAGGATGACGGCGGTCAAGCAAGATACGTAGAGCATGGCCTGGCCAGTCAGGAAGATGTATTTGAACTTCGTAAAGCGGGCCAGCGCGATGTTGACCAGCATGCCGACGAACATGATCATCGCCGTGACAGAGCCATAATCCACCAGAGCAATGGCGACTACGGCCTCATTGCTCGGCACAACACCCTGAACACCGAGCGAGAACTGGAACATCTTTGCAAATGGATCTAGCGAATTGACAAGGATGCCAGCACCACCAGTCAGGATCAGGAATCCTGCAAAGGTCTTGATACCACCCTGAATGACCTGTGTCGTCTTTTTATGCTGCAAGATGAGTCCCAAGACGGCCAGCAAGCCGACGAGCAAGGCTGGTGTCTGGACGATACTGACAAAAAGATTCTGTACCATAGACAAATTCCTCCTTTGGGATTTATCCCTTAGTCGTGGGCAATGTTATTGTCGTCGAGAATCTTATTGACGGCTGCCTTAACTTCATTCTGGTCAATCAGGCTGTTGAGCAGGACAACGCGATCCTGCGGCAGGCCGGACACAGCGTCGCCAAGCGTCTTTTCGACGAAGAAGTAATCGGCCATGTCAGGCGTCGTGCTGCCGACATCTGCATGCTCGACGGAGATTTCATCTATCACGCCTTCAGAATTGAGCAGGTTCTGGATGTTCATCTGAACCATGAAGCTACTGCCGAGACCGGACTGACAAATGCATAAGAATTTCATTGTGATTCCTCCTAATCGTTAAATGACATGTACTATATGATTTCTTTATTCAGCACGAAGACTGCCGAGCAGTTCTTCCTGCGAGTTTGCTGCTAAAACGCGCTGCACACGATTGGCGTCCATCAACAGGGTAGCCAATTTCTGGATCAACTCGATGTGACTCCGATCATCCGGTGTCGCCAGGAAGATCCAGAGGCGCGCCGTATGGGCTGGGTCATCCAGCAGGGCTGCCGGCTGCTTGCTTAGCAGCAGCGCCATCACGGCTTTCTTGGTGGAAGGCAGCGGCCTTGCATGTGCCAACACGATGTTCGGCCCGATGTTCATGTACGGCCCTTTTTCCGTGCACGTCGTGATGATCTCATCGACGTACTCCTGTGCAATCAAGCCATCGTCCAGGAGCGGCTGACCAGCCATCTGGATCATGTTCTGCCAAGATACATGCTCCTGATCGATGTACTGAACATATTGTTCACTGAATAGCTCCATCATGCATTTCCTCCTTTCACTGTGACTTGTTCCTTATTACAGTGCCTATTTTAGACGCAATCACAGGCTCAAACAAGTGCAATAAGGATTTGGCAAAAGTGCAAGAACTGAACTATTATGATGCTATCAACCTACAGGGGGCCAGATCATGTTATCCTTTTGTCCGTTCAAAAACGGTGATAAGCTGCTGAACCTGCTGCAGCAAAATGACCATGCCATATCCATCGAGGGGCTTCAGGAGGCGCTGCAGTTGTCCAGGCGCAGCATCCTCTACCTGATCAAGAAAGTCAATCACGCCCTGTCCGAGCAGGGGATCCCCATCATCCAGAACAAGAAGGGGCAGGGGTATTATCTGGAAGAGCAGGGGAAGCACGCCTTGCGCAGCTATGAGCAAGAGCCCGTCGTCTGCAACGTCCTGACGCATCTGCAGGGGATGCGGATTCCGTTGAAAGACCTTCATCTAGACGACCGCAACCGACTGCTGGACTACATGCTGATCACAGAGCCCGGCATCTCGCTCCAAGACTTCATGGACATCTTCCAAGTCGCGCGGAACACCGTCCTGCAGGAACTACGCCGTCTGGAAACCTACAACAAAAAAGCTCCCTTCCAAGTCCGCGTCACACCACGTGGACGCATCATAGAAGGGAGTGAACTGGCAAAAAGGCGATGGGTCATCGAGAACTTTGCCGCCATCTTGCACTTGCTTGAAAAATACTATACCTTGAGCTATTCGCCCGATCTTCCGGCCTTGCTGCAGTCGTACGAAGACCTCGTGGGCAGCAGCCTGACCGATGACGCCCATCATTTCATGATGTACTTCCTCACCTGGTACGACCAGCGGCTGGTGAACGGAGAGCGGGTATCCTTTGCTCAGGCAACATGGTCCGAAGAAGAGGACCGGATACGCGATTGGGCCGAAGCCTTTCTCGCTCGCCACGACATAAATGACACGGATGAGTGCCAATACTTGTGCCGCCTCATGCGACAGCAGGCGGTGACCTCCGTCTCACAGAAGGATGCGCTTTACGATAGCCTGCATCACTTTGCCGACCATCTGGCCAGCCGCTTTGCCTCGCTGTCCGGTCTGGACATCACGCAGGAGAGAAAGGTCCTCGTAGACCGTCTGACGGTCCATCTCATCTCGGCCTATCACCGTCTGCAGAACGGAATCCGCTATCAAAATCCGATGCTGTCCAAAATCAAACAGGATTACCAGAGCCTCTTCTATCTGACGAAAGCTGCCGTCAAATCACAGGAACATCTCTGGCACGCCAGTTTTTCGGATGATGAGATTGCCCTGATTGCCACCTACTTTGGCGGCGCAGTTGTCCAGCAAACCGAAGAACTCCAACAGCGCCAAATCCTCGTCGTCTGTTCCAGTGGCATCGGCACATCACAGTTCCTGCTACTGCAGCTGCGCAGCCGCTATCCGCAGGTGCACTTCACCGGTCCGCTCAGCACCGCCGAATGCCTGCAGTTCCCACTCGATGACGTCGGCCTCGTGATCACGACGACATCACGACAGTACTTCCAAGACCTTCCTTGCCCGGTGCTTTCGATATCGCCATTGCCAACAACACAGGAGTGGGAGGAGCTGCACAATCGCCTGGCCGAATTGGATTTTCCCATCGATACCGGCCTGCGCGAGAACGTGCGAGAAATCGTCGCTATCATCTCGGACTATGCAAAGATCGAAGACATGAACGGCCTGCTAAGAGGACTGAACGACTACTTCTACCGGAAGACCCATCAGATGAAAATCCGCAGTCGACAGAGTCAGTCGGACTCCCTGCTGAAGTACGTAACCTACTGCAGCGGCGAGATTCCTGCCGCCGCGAAACATGCGAAACCAGCCTGGCAAAATGCCATCCAGTACGCATGCCAACCGCTCCTGCAGGGCCACTTCATCGTCCAAAGTTACATCGACCGCATCATTGCGCTGCTCGCCCGTTACGGCGATTACATGGTGCTCGGCAAAGGCGTCCTGCTCGCACATGCCAAGACAAAAGACGGCGTCCTCGCCAGCTCCGCTGCACTCACCTTATTCGAGAAGCCCATCACGATGCAGAGCGGCAAAGAAATCCGCTGCATCATCTGCCTGGCTCCACAGAACCAGAACGACCATCTCGATTTCTTAGCACTGCTGCTCCAAAAGCTGAACGACGCAGAATGGTGCAAAACCCTGTTCACCAGAAGCAGCCAAGAGGAACTGGAGTCCTTTATCTGGGTGACCGTAGACGAAAACGCAGATCAATAGCCAACGGCAGGTTCAGGGGACAAAGGTCACCGACAGTTTTTTCGAGGCCTGCGAAGCCAGGCCGTGTCTGGGGTCAGAGAGCATTTCAGGTGCTGAAATGCGGAAGTGCGCCTTACCGCGCCTTTGCCAAAAATCACTACAGGTGAGAGAAACAACAATCGGCCTCCATCCAGACATTTCTGCAAAGAGCGCCAAATGCAAAACGTCCTGATTCTGCCATCATGATGGCAGAGCCAGGACGTTTTGTTAAGGGATTGTATCTTTAGGAGATAGGGGTCTACGTAAAATGAGGGGATGTGCGTCAAGCAGCGCTGCTGCTGACTTCACCGGCCTGTACCGGGTCTTCCTTCTTGAGCGTGAAAGCGCAGAAGGCGGTGACGACGGCGACGATGATGCCGAGGATCAGGTATGTCTGCTGGAAGCCGATCTGATCGTAGAGCGTACCGGCCATGGAGGAGCAGAAGAATACGGAGATCTGCTTAGCAAAGTTGGAGGACAGCGCATAGACCGTCGCATAGAGGCGCAGGTCAAACGCACCGGCAATGTACTTCATGATGGAGATCAGGAGCAGCGGCATTTCGAGGCCAGCGAGCAGGCGCAGGATGATGATGAGCGTCAGGTTCGGGACGAGTGCCGAGCCGAGGATACGGATGGCGAGGATCGTGCCGTAGGCGATGAGGCCGTTGCGCGCGCCGATCTTGTTGATGATCCACGGCATCGGGATCATCAGCATGAACTCCAGAGCGACCTGCGAACTCGTCATGTAGCTGTAAGCCAATGTACCTTCATCGGCCGCCGAGAAGAACGACTTGAAGAAGATAATGAACTGCTGATCGAATACATCGTAGATGGCAGACGTGCCGATGTAGAACAACGAAAGGATCCAGAAGTTGCGGAGCTTGAAGATAGAAGAAATCATCTTCCAGTCGAGGCGCGTCGAGGTATCCTTGCCGCTGACGGCTGCGATGTTCTCCATGTGGATCTTATCGCTGAAGACGAGGCAGCAGGTCAGGAGCGTGGCTGCTGCAGAGCAAGCCCAGAAGATGGCATTCGGGTTCCAGAGGAAGAGCTGGCCACCAATCAGCGAGGCCGTAGCACCGGCCAGGGAACCGCCGATGCGGGAATGGCCATACTCGAATTTATTCGTCAGGCTGGCGCGCTGCACGTACTGCTCAATGACCGAAACACCACCATTGAGGATGAAGCTCAGGTAAATGCCCGTAGCAAAGGCAGCCGTCGTATGGCCGATGGCGAGCAACGGATGGAAGACCCACTGGAAGTACGGCCCGACGAACATCATGCCGACAGCGATGGTGATGACAAGCGTCTTCTTCATCAAGAGCTTATCCGAGATGATACCGAATACCGGCTGGAAGATCAGGGAAACACCGGCCATCATCGAGAAGACAAAGCCTGCCTCGATGCCATTAAAGCCAGCTTCCTGCTCCAGCCACAGGGTCAAGTAACCAAAGACGATGGCCCAGGTAAAGAAGTAAGAGAAATGCGTGACGGGGAAGCCCCAGAAATCTTTCTTGCCTGTTGTTGTAACATGGTTTTCCATTCTTTACACAACCTTTCGTAAGATCTGTAGTGCCGTGATTCTGCCGGATTACCGGCTGTCTCAGTCCATGCTCCGTGTCTCAGGCAGCGGCGTGCCAAAATCCGGCATGCCGTCTGCCTGCCAGCGAATGACCTGTACACGCGTATGGCGGTTCGGATCGTAGAGCGGATCACCGGTGATTTCCGTATAATTGCGAGCGTGATAGATGAGCAGGTCCGTCTTGCCATCTTCCGCGACGGTAAAGCAGCTGTGGCCAGGCCCATAGATGTGATTCTCATAGGACGTCGTGAAGACAGGATGCGACAGTTTCTGCCAAGAAGCAGGGTTGAGGAGATCAGCGCCATCTTTTGCTACGAGCATGCCCATGCAGTAGTTCTCGTCGGTCGCGCTGGCCGAATACGTCAGGAAAACGTGACCGTTTTTGATGAGCACAGCCGGTCCTTCGTTGACCCAGAAGATTTTCGTCTCCCAATCGTATTCCGGCTTCGAGAGCAGCACCGGCTTCGTCTTGAGCGTCCAAGGATTCTCCATCTCTGCGATGTACAGGTTGGAGTGGGAGTCCTTGCAGACCGTGCGGTCTTCCTGCGCCCAGACATAGTAGAGCTTGTCCTGATACTCGAAAGCCGTCGCATCGAGCGAGAACGTCTCCAGGCCCGTCTTGAGCTGTCCTTTTTCGACCCAGGCATCCGTCAGCGGGTCCTCATTACTGTTCTCGAGCACAAACATGCGATGATTAAACGTGATGCCCGTGACCTCATCATTGGGGGCAGCAGCAAAGTAGATGTACCACTTGCCGCGCAGATAGTGGATCTCCGGAGCCCAGATCAGGTGGCTCATCGGGCCTTCAGCATGATGGCGCCAAGCGACAAATGGCGTTGCCTGCTCAAGCTCAGCCAGCGTACGTGCGCGGCGAATCTCGATGCGGTCATACTCCGGCACACTGGCCGTGAAGTAGTAATAGCCATTGGTGTGGCGATAGATGAACGGATCTGCACGCTGGAACACAAGCGGGTTTGGATATTCGCATCTCACGGATATGCATCTCCTTTAATTAAGTGTTTAATAAATTAAATGTTGTAATAAATAAATACCTTTATTTTCTTTACGCCTATAATATACAACTTCACTATAGCATTGTCAAGTGGTTTTTATTAATTCTAATGGTTTTATTTTGATAGACATTATTTTAAGATTTAAATGAAGAGTATACTAGCATTTAATCGTGTTTTGTGCTATAGTTATTTAAGGAAGTACTTAATTATAGGGAGTCGTACTATGCGAGAATTCTTTACTCAGGACGAGATCGCAGTCTTTGCCAAGGCACTGTCCTCCAAGCTGCGCGTCAGCATCCTGCAATATCTGGCAGCTCATCCCGGCACGGGGCTCATGGACCTGGCGACGGTGTTCGGCGTCAGCCGGGCTGCCATCACACAGAACATCAAGGCCCTGACGGATGCCGGCCTCGTCGAATTCGGCCAGTCCAGCGGCAAGGGGGGAGCGCGCAAGGCCTGCTACCTCAAGGAGCAGCAGTTCCTGCTGAACCTCGGTCGCCCATTTGCACGGCAGAAAATCTACGCAACAGAAATGCCCATCGGCCAGTACATCGATCACGAGATCATGCCGACCTGCGGCATCGCGACAACAGAGACACTCATCGGCCGCGTCGATGATCCCGCCTTCTTCGACGATCCGCAGCGCGTCAACGCCGGCATCCTCTGGTTCGGTTCGGGCTATGTCGAATACCGTCTGCCGAACTACTTGCAGAAAGGGCAGACCATCGAGGAGATGCAGTTCTCACTCGAGCTCTCGTCCGAAGCCCCGGGTGTCGCCGAGAACTGGCCGAGTGATCTGTCGTTCTCCTTCAATGAGAAGGAGCTCGGCCACTGGACAAGTCCTGGCGACTACGGCGAGGTGCGCGGCCGCTTCACGCCGACATGGTGGACGCGCAACTGGAATCAGTACGGCCTCTTGAAGCTGCTCTGCATCAACAAGACAGGCACCTTCATCGACGGCCTGATGATTTCCCCCGTGCGCATCACTGACCTGCACTTAGACGAAAAGAGCGAATTCCGCTTCCGCATCGCCTCACCGGCCGATGCGCGCAATGCCGGTGGCTGCACGATCTTCGGCCGCGGCTTCGGCAACTACAACCAAGGCATCAAGTTCAACGTCATCTACACCGAAGCAGAACCAGAAGAACAGCCCGCAAACGAAACATAAAAAAATTCACCGGGTGAATTTCCTTTAACGAAATGAAGGATATTCACTCGGTGAATTTTTCTTTTTTCACCTGATGAGGTAATCGCCGTACTTGTGGCACAGGGTTTTCATCTTGGCCTTGGGCACGCAGAGGACGACGACTTCGCTGTCGTCGGGCCGGTCGACTTCGGCGTGGATGGTGTAGGTACGGTCCTGCACGTCCATAGATTGGATGTGGCCGAGTTCTTTTTTCGGCGCGGTGGACTCTTCCAGCAGCTCTTCAAAGCGCGGGATGACCTGGTCGTACGGCGTCTTGGCCGGGATCTGGCGGATCATGTCGTCCGTCAGGAAGTCGCGGCGCTCCCAGAGGGCCTGCTGGACTTCTGGCGGCCAGCTTGCGATGCGGCTGGCCGTCTTCAGGCGGATTCGGCCCTCGTCGAAGTAGGCGTAGAACTCGGGGATCAGGTTGAACACCTTGTTCCAGTAGAATACAGAGCTGCGCTGGATGTCCATCTGCTCGGCCACGCGGTCCAGGACGGCTGCGACCTTGTTCTTCTTGAGCATCTCGACCTTCGTGTGGATGGCATAGGCCTTGTCGCGCGATGAGAGCTCGGCGCGCTGGACGTAGTTCGTATCCGACGCAATCTCGCGTGCCTGATCGTCCGTCAACTCGCCATAGCCATAGACCTTCGCCTCGATGGCGGTATACTTCTCGTCCTTCGTGAGCTCGTAGAGGATGCCAAAGATCTCATTGCGCGTATTGCCCGCCAAGATCTGGTAGGCACTGCCAGTCCCGTCCATGCTGCGCACGACGATTGGCTGTTGCAGGCCTGTGCGATAAATGCTGTCGGCCATCAGGACTTTCTTCTCCTGCGAGACCTGGGAGAAGGGGTTCCATTCCGCTGGCGTCGGCAGCAGCTTGGCACGCGGGATCCGCATAAAACGACCCGCTGTGCCAGCGATCTCCGTCAGGACGTCATCTACATCGCGTTTGCCGCGCGAGGCCTCTTCTGCGTCCTCTGAGGAAGTCATCGCCGCTTCTTCCTGCTCTGGAGCCACTGGCTGCTTCGAGCGAAGCTGCTCTTCAATTGCCTCTTTGAGTTTCGGGTCCGCGAAGCGGTCGCTGACGCCGATCGTCCCCTTGATATCCTCCGGGCGCGCATCGGACTTAGCAAAGTTAATCGTTCTGTTTCTCATCATGTTCCATCCGCTCCACCATTTCATCCAAGAGTTTCACATAGGCCTTCGATGCCTTGCAGGCCGGCTTGCGGTACGTGACCGGATAGCCCTCGTTCTCCGCATTGACGACATCCTGATTGCGCGGGACCTTCGTCTGGAACAGGTCCTTATCCCAGTTGCCTTTGACCATCGGCAGGAGGGTGTGGAAGGACGTCGTGCGGTCCTGGACCTTCGTGAAGAACACGCCGAGCAGCTTGAGATCCGGATTGAGCTCGCGGCTCTTGGCCATGAACTGGTAAATCGTATTGGCTCCGACGATCGAGTCCCAGCTGGCTTCGACCGGGATGATCACATAGTCACTGCCGATGAAAATAGAGGAGACCTCGTTGTTGACGGCCGGGCGCGCATCGATGAGGATGTAGTCGTACTTGTCGAGCGAGCGGATCTCCGTGAGCAGCTTGCGGAACATCGTCGCACTCGCGATGCTGTCCGTCGTCAACAGCGTGTAGACGCCGTCGAGGCGGATATCGGAGTAGATGATGTCGATGCGCGGGAATTCATCGAGATGGCTGATGAAGTAGCCGAGCGGCTGATGCTCCGTACCGCGGAAGCGGTCTTCGATCAGCGAGCCGAGGTAATTCGGGATGGCCTGCTCCGGGCTGTCCGCACTGTAGCCGAAGCGTCCCGAAAGGTTGCCCTGCGGGTCCGCATCGATGACGAGCACGTGCTTGCCGCGCTTCGAGAGCAAGTCCGCAAACGCCGCCGTCGAGGTTGTCTTGCCCACGCCACCCTTGTTGTTGGCAACACAGATGGCAATGCCCTTGTGCTTCGTCGCTCCCTCCATGGAAGCCTCTTCCTTCTGATAGAGCGTATCGACGGCGCGATCCAAGACACGCGTCTGCGGAATGCCCTTGCGCTTCGACAGCGTGCGCAGCTTCTCCGCATTGTCCTTTGACAAGGTCGTATTGATGACCTTGCGGTTGATCAGGTCTGCCAAGCTTCTTCATCCTTTCCGTACTGACTTGTAGAAGTTTCTAGACATAGTTTAGCATATACAAGATAATATAGCAATAAAAATGTAGAAGTTAAAGAATTCATCTCTCTCTCAGCACACGCGCCAGCCGCGCCGCGCAGAAGCCCATCCGACGTACTCTACCCGCATTCGTGCTAGAAGTACATGCGGATCGTTCCCACCGTCTCCCGCTCAAGCCGTAAACTCCTGCCAGTCCAGGCTCTCCACCGCTCTATCTTCCAGTCCCTTCTCAAGCTCCTTCCTCTGCCATATTCTTCTACATACTCATGAACTATTCCCGCACACCCTCATCTCCATCAGTCCTGTCCTTATCACTTGTTCCCCCGATCCTCCGGCTCCCGCATCGTTTTCCCATACCCGGCCAGAGCGCACGGAGCACCGCTCGCCCCTAGGGGCAGGTATATATGCAATGAATGACTCAGGGGCTGCGTACCCCTCATCTGACGGCGCTGCTACAGCCTCAACGAGTTCCTCTTTGACTGCAGCCATCTGCTCTTGAACGCGCTCCAAGAGATTGTCCATCCACTCATGGAAGTATTTGGCAGCCGTCTTGCGCGTGATGGAGAGCTTGCGCGAGAGCTCCGAGATGGTCGCCATCGGCATTTCCTTCAGGCAGGCCCAGACGCGCTTGCGGCTCGCTTCCGTGCGGTCTTTCGCAACCTTGGCCAGATGCTCCGCGCGCGTGCGGCCATTGCGCTTCGTCTTGCGGTCGAAGGACCAGCCGAGCCAGGTCTCGAGCGTCGCCGCGCAGACCGTCTTCGCCTTCTCTGCATCACAGACCTCGAGCGCATGCCTCGCCTCGCGCTGGGGGAGGCCGAGTACGTCGGCGAGATGCAGGACATCCTCAGAGATCGCCTCGAGCGCCATGCCGCACTTGTAGCCGACACAGGTCAGCGCGAAGAGCGCGGTGTAGCGATGGCCATCCCGCGTCCGCTCGGCGATCTTCTCGACGAGATAGGCATAGAAGCCCCGCTTTGCATGAGGTACAGAGGTCGCACGGACCGGCTTCGCGACAGAATAGACCGGCTTTTGCGGACGGGCCCAGGTCACGCCGACCGACCGCGCGAGTGCCTCGATCGTCATGCAACCGCCGACCCAATAGGCGCAGCAAACCTGCCCGAGTTTCGTCAGGCTGCCGACGATGCGATAGGCATGCGAGATTCCCGTCTTGAAGTCGGCCTCGAAACGATGCTTGCAGAACACCTTCAAGAGCGCGCGGTGGATGCGCTTCAGCAGCTTCTTGGCCCAGTGATACGTCTGGACCGGCTCCGTCAGCACGTAGACGAGATGGACGCCATTGCCCGAGTTGACGAGATACGTCGGGCAGTGGCCGAAGAAATCCGCTTCACAGAGCTCGCGCAGCTGCTTCGCATCGACATGGTCCAGGTCGATGTAGAGGCAGGCCGTCGACTGCAGCAGATCCTCCAAGGCGTACGAATGGTAGTAGGCCGCAGGGTAGACATAGGCATTCCGGCGCCCACTCGCGTCCTGCAACATTTCCTCAGCATCATCATAGCGGCGCATGCGGCGCCCCTTCCTCGCCTCTGCATGCATCGCGCAGAAGCAGAACTCCGGCTTATTCTCGATATGGCCGAGAATGTCGTCATAAAAAGCGCCCGGCGAGATCGACGCATACATGGTCTGCAGATATTCCGTTTTCCGCTTCGCATCCTGCCATGGATTGCATTTGCCCATCGTATCCCTCCTCGTCCGATCTTATCTGCGCACGTAAAAAGGCCTGCCCTTATCGGACAGACCTTTGCTTGTATCGATAAAACCCTGTAGGAGGTACCCCGCCACTCCTCGCGTCGCGATGGGCTGCGCTGGTGCGGGTTCACTGGCTCCCTTTGCTCGTGCAGATGCACGGGGAGCCAGAATCTCATGACATCTTCTTTCATAGAGCTCTTGTTTTCTAGTTCCATCTTTGCTACAATGATAGAAGACATCTACAGTTATTTTATCGGAAGTTGTGGTTCCGATAAGAGAGTCACATCGCGATTGCAGTCATGATGTGAGCTGTGATATAGGGAGCTCTTCAGCATTGCAGTGCTGGAGGGCTCTTTTCTTATATCACGTCGTTGTCTTTGCTTATTCCATGATACCATATGGTATTATTAAAAGCAATATAGAAAAAGGAGCCGGCCTCTTCGGGCAAAATTCACCCGGTGAATTTCCTTTATCATAGTAAAGGATTTGACGTAAAGTGCGATTTTAGGTACATCACCTCGTTGCACGTCTCTTCGAAAAGTGCGTTTTAGGTACAGTCTGCCGCATCACCGCCTGACCATGTGGCAAAAACCCTTATGAAACAAGGGAAAACGCGTGTTATCCACAAGGTTATGCACAGATTTATCCACAGTTTCATTTTGGCGTGTACCTAAAACGCACTTTTTGTACCTAAAACGCACTTTGGGCGTACCTAAAACGCACTTTTCATGTACCTAAAACGCACTCTTGCACCTAAAACGCACTTTAGAATCTAGGAATTACAAGGGTTCGCAGGCTCTCGGCACCCTCTCTATTTACTATATTACCTTAAACTTCGCACACCTGAAACCCGCATGAACTAAGGCTTCATCGTGCTTCGGGGCACCAATCATCATTACTTCATACACACTGTCTTAGGTAGCTCCGCCAGAGATTAGGCAGTAAGAACTTATGCTATTTTTATTTGGCAGGCTGCCGCTAAAGATAAATCGGCGGTTCAGCAACTGTGAAGTTTGAGAATATTAATCTTTTACTCCTATCTGCAATCGACTTGACCGTTTCTGCCAATCCAGCTCATGGAAGACCACGCCGCTTTCCTTCAGCCACATGTACACGGTAGGCCGTGAAGCATGGCAGATGCGCATGAGCTCGGATACGGAGCGGATCTCGCGGTTCTGGTACTTTTTGACAAGCTCGTCCCAGTCGGCGGGCTTTTTCTTTTTCTGCCGACCCTTGTAGACGCCCTTGGCCTTGGCGACGGCGATGCCCTCGGCCTGACGCTGCAGCATGATCTTGCGCTCGAAGGTGGCAATGGCAGCGAAGACCGTCATCGCCAGCTCACCGGCGGGAGTGGAGGTGTCAAAATTCTCTTTGAGCGAGATGACCTGCACGCCTTTCTCTCGGAGGTCTTGGATGATGTTGAGCAAGTCCTTCGTGCTGCGAGCCAAGCGTGAAAATTCCGATATATAGATGGTATCGCCCTCACGTGCAAAATCGATCATAGCTCTCAATTGTGGTCGCTCTGTATTTTTACCAGATAATTTATCTTTGTAGATACGCTCTACGTTTGCCTTCTCCTTCAGCTCGATAATCTGTCGTTCTTCGTGCTGCTCGACTGTGGAGACCCTGACATAGCCAATTTTCATGAATATTTCCTCTATACTATAAAAGAACTTCTTGATATACTCTGATATATTGTTCATTATAGCATATTTTACAATTCGATTCGCGCCGTAAATGAATTTTGTGATTATAAAAATAGAGCACGCGCTAATTTGATAATATAATATGAACGGAAAAGATTTGTTGATATTCAAAATAGATAAATTAATTATACTTATTGCATTTGCAAATCAGTTTCATATATATAGCTCGTCAATTTTGAACTTTATCATTACAAATATTTCGTAAAATACAATTATATAAAATAATCACATTTATCTTATTATAATCATCAAAAAATCCCCATCATCATCGCGAAGAAATTCCCACTTTAAAGGAAATACTATCCGAAAGTAATTGCTCCTGAAAAGTATTTTAATCTTATAAAAGCCGATGGCAGAGCGAAAAAGCCCCTGCCGTCGGCTTTCGTCATTTTGCGGAAATTTCGACGAATTGATTGTTAAAATAGATGGTTTTGCAAAAAATGTAGACAAATTTTTGATGATATAGTATACTGGCGTTAAACGGGAGAGCAAGTCGATCTTTTGCACAAAACAAATAAACGGCTGAATTTTCATGTTGTCACATGATGAGTTCAGACAACAAAAATGGAGATTTTTGAAATGAAGAAAGAGCAAAACCGGTATTCCCTTCACCTCATCCGTCAAAACGTTCCGCAGTTTATTTTGCTCGTTATTTTTTCCCGTGCTGCTGGGCGTTTCCGTCATCGCGGTGTCTGTTTTGATGAAAATGTTCCTCGACATCGCCACAAACGCAAGCGCCATGCCGCTCACCACATGTCTTATCATCGCGGTCGGCGTTTTGCTCTTGCTCGGCATCTCGCAGGTCGTTACGTCCGTTTTTCAGGGCAAGCTTTCCTGCCGCATGGAGCTTTCTCTGCGCAGCGCCATGGTGGAGCACCTCTACCGCACAGACCTTAGGACGTTCGACAGCGGCGCAGCGGATAACTACTTCACGCGCATGACAAAAGACGCGGAAACCCTCTCGAATTTCTACTCCAAAACGCTCATCCCGAGCATCTTTTTCGAGAGTTTCACGTTCGTCGTCAGCTTTATTTTGATGTTCCTCCTCGAGTGGAAACTCGCGGTCGTCATGATCGTCGTCGTGCCGATTTTGATTTTCACCATGATCCGTATTTCCCCGAAGCTTGAGATGAACAGCATTCAGATCATGCAGAACGAAGACAAAAACCGCAATATCTTACAGGAATTTTTAAGCCAGTACATGCTGTTTAAGTCCTACGGCGTGCTCGGCTGGGTGCAGAAGCGCGTGGGGGATACATACGCGCAAAAGCAGAAGTACGTCGGCAAACTCAGCGTTTTGCAGGGCGCCATCGGCTTTCTCAATAACTTCCTCGGTGTCGGCATGTTCATCATCGCGCT
>ENA-OQCL01000420-OQCL01000420.1-human-gut-metagenome-genome-assembly--contig:-NODE-420-length-20712-cov-5.265630_pt1 | contig 20712 bp, 21 predicted proteins | sample MGYA00242502_ERZ504586 | MGnify/ENA primary metagenome ERZ504586 (study PRJEB26092, sample SAMD00036316) | human gut metagenome | host: Homo sapiens | study: EMG produced TPA metagenomics assembly of... | reverse complement strand
TCGAAGGAGTCGATGATGAAATATTCATGTCTCGCCTTCCGGTTCTGCGCGACCGTCTTGTCCTCAGCCACTGTTCTCACCTCGTGCGCGCATTATACCCGTTTGAGCAAATTTAGTCAAACCCTGCGGCGCGCGCATTGTGCTACTCTTTTGTCAAAATTGAAGACGGGAGGCCCGGCTATGGCGTCAGCGGATAAAGTTATAGAGAGGGCTGCGCGCGCGTTCGCGGGCGTGCGCGGCGTGGAGTCCGTCGTGCTCGGCGGCTCGCGCGCCGTGGGATGCGCGGGCGCACACTCCGATATCGACATCGGGATATATTACGACGCGCGCGAGTTCGACGCAGAAGAGCTGAGACGGCGCGCCGCGGAGCTTGACGACGCGCGCCGCGCAGACGCGGCGACGGAGCCCGGCGCGTGGGGGCCGTGGATAAACGGCGGCGGCTGGCTCACGGTCGACGGCTTCCCGGTCGATATTCTGTACCGCGACATCGCGCGCGCCGGCGCCGTAATCGATGACTGCCTGCGCGGCAACATAACGATAGATTACCAGTGCGGCCATCCGTTCGGCTTCGTCAACTCGATATATATGGGCGAGGCGGCCTGCTGCGTCGAGCTCTTCTCCGCCTCTTCGCGGCTGCGCGAGGAAAAGGCGCGCCTTTCGCCGTTTCCGGAGGTTTACAGGGCAGCCGCAATCGACAAATTTTTATGGGAGTGCGGATTTTCTCTGCTGTGCGGCAAAAAGGCGCTCGGACGCGGCGACGCGGTGTACGCCGCAGGCTCGCTGTTCCGCTGCGCGGTTTCGCTGTTTCACGTCCTATACGCGGCGAACGGCATGTACATGCTCAACGAAAAAGGGCGCGCTCGCGCGGCTCGTAAAATCCGGCGCGCGTATGCCTGAAGGCTTCGCCGAGGAGGTGACCGCCGCGCTCTCAAACTGCGGCGGCGAGCATGAAGCCGCGGCCTTCGGCAAAATCGAGCGGCAGTACGAGAACGTCTGCCGGATGACGGGCAGGGATAGGCCGCTGTAGAAATCCATCGGCGGGACGCAAATGACTGCTGTGCGGCCAACCGTTGCAACGCCGGCGCAGCGCAGCTGACGGCGGCCTAACATCTCCGTATATCAGCTACTGATAGCCGCTCGCGGCGTGCGTTGGATTCCCTCCGTCAAACGCCTGCGCGTTCCCGCTCGGCAATCTCCTGAAGCTCGCGCAGCTTGTCCGCGCCGCATTCCGGCACACCGCGCAGCGGAAAGTCTATGCCGAGCGCTTCATATTTCTGCATACACAGCTTGCGGAACGGCAAAAGCTCGAGCTTCTCTACATTGCGGTACGACGCGGCGATGCGTCCGAGCTCGCGCGCGTCGGACGGCGCGTCGTTTATCGACGGGACGATGACCTGCCGTATCCACAGCGGCACGCGCATCTCCTCCGTCAGAGCGAGGAAGTCCAGAGTACGCGACAGCTCGCCCCCGCAGTATTTTTTGAAAAGCCCGGCGCGAGCGAACTTCACGTCGCAGATGACGAGGCCGGTATGGCGCAGGACCTCGCGGACGGCATCTCCCGCGCCGAAACAGCCGGAGGTGTCGAGAGCCGTGTGAAAGCCGCGCCCGCGGAGGGCGGAGAAGAGCTCCGCGGCAAACTCGGGCTGCATTAGAGGCTCGCCGCCTGAAAGCGTGAAGCCGCCCTTTTTTATGTAGGGGCGCACCCGCTCCGCCTTCTCCACAAGCTGTTCGACGGTGAACTCGCTTCCGCCGTCCGCCGCCCACGTTTCGGGATTATGGCAGTAGGCGCAGCGCAGGGGGCAGCCCTGCGCGAAAGCGACGAAGCGAAGCCCGGGGCCGTCAACCGCGCCCATGCTTTGAAAGCTGCTTATGCGCCCCTTCATGCTACATCGCGCTGTGGAACGTGCGCGAAACTACCTCCTCCTGCTGCGCGCGCGAGAGCTTGTGGAAATTCACGGCGTAGCCGGAGACGCGCACGGTGAGGTTCGGATATTTTTCGGGGCGGTCCATCGCTTCGCGCAGGCGCTCCCGGTCGAGCACGTTGACGTTCAGGTGGTGCGCGCGCTGTGCAAAGTAGCCGTCGAGCAGCGCGGCGACGTTTGCGCGGCGCTCTTCGTCGTCGTGGCCCAGAGCCTCCGGCACGATTGAAAACGTGTTTGAAATGCCGTCGCGGCACGAGGCGTACGAAAGCTTTGCGACGGAGTTCAGCGAGGCGAGCGCGCCGTTTTTGTCGCGGTTGTGCATCGGGTTCGCGCCAGGCGCGAAGGGCTCTCCGGCGCGCCGTCCGTCGGGCGTCGAGCCTGTCTTTCTGCCGTAGACGACGTTCGACGTTATCGTAAGAATTGAAAGAGTGTGCTCCGCGCCGCGGTATGTCGGGTTCTTTCTGAGCTCCTCCAGGAACAGCTCTATCTGTTCGCGCGCTATTGAGTCCACGCGGTCGTCGTCGTTGCCGAAGGCCGGATATTCGCCCTCGGTTATAAAATCGGTGATAAGCCCGTCCTCGTTCCGCACCGGGCGCACGCGCGCGTATTTTATTGCGGACAGCGAGTCGGCCAGCACCGACAATCCGGCCGCGCCGAAGGCCATATAGCGGTGCACGTCCGTATCATGAAGCGCCATCTGCGTCTTTTCGTATGCATATTTGTCGTGCATATAGTGGATCATGTTCATCGCCTTGACATAGGTGCGCGTGAGCCATTTGCGGTAGAAGTCCATTCTTTCAAGCACCTCGTCGTAATCGAGGACCTCTCCCGAATACGGCTCACGCGCCGGGCCGACCTGCGCGCCGCTTTTCTCGTCGCGTCCGCCGTTCAGGCTCATCAGCAGCAGCTTTGCGAGATTCGCGCGCGCACCGAAGAACTGCATCTCCCTGCCTATCCGCATAGCCGAGACGCAGCAGGCTATCGCGTAATCGTCGCCGTATATCGGGCGCATAAGGTCATCGTTTTCATACTGAATGGCGTCCGTGTCGCACGACACCTTGGCGGCGAAGAGCTTGAAGGGCTCCGGCAGAGCCTCCGACCACAGCACGGTGAGGTTCGGCTCCGCGGACGGGCCTAGGTTGTAAAGCGTGTTGAGCATACGGAAGGAGCTTTTCGTCACCAGCGTGCGCCCATCCTCGCCGACGCCTCCGAGCGCCTCCGTTATCCACATCGGGTCGCCGGCGAAGAGGTCGTTATATTCCGGAGTGCGAAGATGGCGCGCCATGCGCAGCTTTATCACAAAGTCGTCGATTATCTCCTGCGCGCCGCTCTCGTCGAGCGTTCCGCGAGCGATGTCGCGTTCAAAATATATATCAAGGAAGGTCGAGACGCGCCCGAGCGACATAGCCGCGCCGTTCTGCTCCTTTATCGCGCCGAGGTAGGCGAAGTAGAGCCACTGCACAGCTTCGCGCGCGCACGAGGCGGGACGGGAAATGTCGTATCCGTAAAGCGCAGCCATCTCTTTGAGCTTGCCGAGGAAATTTATCTGCTGGTAAAGCTCTTCGAGGAGACGTATCTGGTCCTGGAGCATGACGCCGGAATCTGCGACCGCGGCCTTGTCCTTCTTCTTCTCTTCAATGAGCCTGTCGACGCCGTAGAGCGCGGCGCGGCGGTAGTCGCCTATTATGCGCCCGCGTCCGTAAGAGTCGGGCAGCCCCGTGATAATGCCGCAGTGGCGCGCCGTCTTTATCTCGTCGCTGTACACGCGAAAAACGCCGTCGTTGTGCGTCGTCCTGTACTGGAACTCGCGTTCTACCTTATCGGAGAGCGTATAGCCGTAGGCCTCGCACGCCTTGCGCGTCATCGCTATGCCGCCGAACGGATTCACCCCGCGGCGCAGCGGCCTGTCCGTCTGGAGGCCGACGATTATCTCCGAAGCTTTGTCGATATAGCCCGGACCGTAGTTCGTCAGCGAAGTCACCGTCTGCGTGTCTATGTCCAGCACGCCTCCGAACTCGCGCTCGAGCTCGAAAAGGCGCGAAACCTTCTTCATAAGCCTTTCCGTCCTTGCCGTCGCGCCGCTCAGGAACGACTCTCCGCCCTCGTAAGGGGTGTAGTTGGTCTGAATAAAATCCCTGACGTCGATCGAAGCCTGCCACTTACCGGCCTTGAAACCCTTCCATTCTTCGTACATAACAGCGTTCCTCCTAATGTATAAAACATCTCCGCAGCGCCCATTTTTCAATATAAAAAATGGGCGGCATCGGAAGGATGCTGCCCAGACGGTCGGCTTGTTTAACCTATGAACTCACTGTGGTGCTCCACAATTATCCGTCAGAGTCCATAAGCCTCATGCATGGAGACATTATATAGTACGCGCATATATTTGTGAACAATGTTCATGATATTACGCGCGATAAATTTTTTATTGTTGCGGTTTTATCTCATCGTCGCTCTTTACAAGCTCCTTCAGCGACGCGGCGAGCGCCGCTACGCCCTGTATCGAAGCAGCCGGACGAGGCGAAAATCAGAACAACGCCACGCCGAGCGCGGCGCTGAGGCAGATCACCTTCGGGACGCTGACTTTCCATTTTATAAGCAACGCGGCGTCGAGGATTGATATCGCGGCGAAGGGGATTATCCCCTTATCCATCATCGCGCCGTAGTTTGAGAGCGCGAGCTGTAGCGTCACGCCGAGTATCATGCCTATGCAGGCGGGGCGCACTCCGACCATAGCGTGTGCCATTCCCCTGCTTTCCTTGAAAAATCCATAGAAGAAGGCGGCGAGCGCGCCGATCGTGAAGGTCGGCGTCATCACGCCGAGGCTCGCCGCAACGGCGCCCGGCATGCCCGCGGCGTGGATTCCGGCGAAGGTCGCGCAGTTTATGCCGAGCGGGCCGGGCGTCATCTCGGCTATCGCTATTATGTCCGTGACCTCGGCCGCGGTCATCCAGCCGTGGCTCAGCATCTCGCTTGTAATGAGCGGTATCATCGACAGGCCGCCGAAGCTCGTGAAGCCTATCTTGACGAAGCTCCAGAAGAGACTAAGCAGCACCATCGCCGCCGCCTCCTTTCCCAGCGCGGCTGAGCAGCAGCCCCGCGGCTATGCCTCCGGCGATGAGCCAGACGCAGTTGACGTTGAAGAAGAAATATGCCGCGAGAGCCGCGGCCGCGACTGCGTAGCAGGCGCGCATCGGGAAGGCTCCGCGCAGAAGTCCGAGAAGGGCGCTCGCCATTATCGGGACGACTGCGGCGCGCACGCCCGTCATACCGGCCATGACCGTGGCCTGAGTGTGGAATATCGTGTAGAAATATGTGATGAAGCCGAGCACTATCATCGGCGGTATGACCATGCCGAAGAGCGCGGCGAATGCGCCGGGGTAGCCCGATTCTCTGTAGCCGTAGAGAAACGCGACGTTGCCGACGAAAAGGCCCGGCAGGCTTCGCGCGACGCTCGTGAGGTCGAGCAGCTCGACGCTGCTTATACGCTTCTCCTCGTCGACGTATAGGCGCTGCATCTGCGCGATTATGTTGAGCCCGCCGCCGAAGGTGAAGCAGCCGAATTTCAGAAACTGCAGGAATATCCGAAGCGCGCCGCGCGCGTTTTTCATTGCGTATCCCCCCAATGCCGAGAGGGTAACGCCTACACTTGGTGTAAGGTCAAGCCTCCGCGACGGGCAGCCACATGACGCGGTATCTTATGCCCCCGCCGTTCCTGTTTATCGAGAGGAATGTGTGCGAGACGGGGTCGCCCGTGACGGTCAGCTTTTCGCGCTCCGCGTATTTTTTCAGAGGCTCCAGGTAGGATGCCGATATGAGCGGGAAGCGTCCTTCGATACGCATGACGGCGCGGATGCATGGGCATGGCGGGTAATATATGCCGCGCCCGGCGATACGCTCCGCGCCGAGCAGCTTCGCGTCGCTTTCCATGAGGCCGAGGCCCGCGACGTTTTCGTCGAGCCCTTCGCGGAGAAACTTCTCCCAGTTGCCGCGCAGCGACGGGAATACGAACGGCGACAGCTCGCGCCATTTTCTAAAGAGCGAGTAGTCCTCGGGGCGCAGTATCAGGTCGCCGCCGCGCATGAACTCGAGGCGGTAGAAGGCGGGGCGCTCGCGCAGCTCTACCATGCCGAACTCGGAGGGGGCGTTCTCTATCATCCTGCGGTTTTCGCGCATCCGCTCGAGTATCAGCTTCTTGCGGCGGATTTCGGCCTCCAGCTTCTCCTCGCGGCGTCGCAGGCTCTCCGCGACGAAATCAGGATCATCGGTATTGACGAGCGCCTCTGCCTCGCCGAGCGTAAAGCCGCAGCCGCGGTATGACATGGCGAGCATGAGCGAGACGATGTCCGGCCTTTCGTAAAAGCGATAGCTGCCGTCGCCCTCACGCTGAGAACGCACGATTCCGCCGCGCTCGTAAAGCCTTATGCCGCCCGCCGAGAGGCCGAGCAGCTTTGAGATTAAGCCGATGTGGTACTTCATTTACGCAAAAGCGGGGCGCACAGCCCCGCCTCGTTATTTTGCTGCTCCGTCTCCGAACGGCGGCTGCGGCGCCGTGTGCGCGCCGTTTACCGAGAATAATGCCGCCGGTGCTGACGCCGGTTTTTTCGCCGGCTTCGCGCCGTTCTGCGCTTTCTCCGCGCCGTCGGGGATTACCAGCTCCTTCAGCGACGCGGCGAGCCCGGCTACGCCCTGTATCTCGGAGGGGATTATTATCTTCGTCGCCTGTCCGTCGGCGGCTTTTTCGAAGGATTCGAGGCTGCGCAGCGCTATGACCTCGCGCGTCGGCGCGGCTTCGTTAAGCATTCTTATGCCGTCGGCGACGGCCTGCTGCACGGTGCGGATGGCCTCGGCCTCGCCCGCCGCCTCGCGGATTTTCTGCTCGCGCACGGCGTCGGCGCGCAGTATCGCGGATTCCTTTTCGCCTTCCGCTATCAGTATTTTGCTTTGCTTTTCGCCCTCGGCGAGCAGTATCGACTCGCGCTTCTCGCGTTCAGCCTTCATCTGACGCTCCATCGCGGCCATAATTTCTTTCGGCGGCTCGATGTTCTTGACCTCGACGCGGTTGACCTTGATGCCCCACTTGTCGGTCGCCTTGTCGAGCGTCTCGGTTATGCAGGAGTTGATGTGGTCGCGCGAGGTGAGCGTGTGGTCGAGCTCATCGAGCCGATGATGTTGCGCAGCGTCGTCGCGGTGAGGTTCTCTATCGCGGCGAGCGGGAACTCGACGCCGTAGGTGAGCATCTTCGCGTCGGTGACCTGGAAGAATACGACGGTGTCTATCTGCATCGTGACGTTGTCCTTCGTTATGACGGACTGCGGCGCGAAGTCTACGACCTGCTCCTTGACCGAGACCTTGTTCGCTATGCGGTCGATGAAGGGCACCTTGATGTGCAGCCCCGCGCCCCACGTGCAGAGGTAGGTTCCGAGGCGCTCGATGACGTAGACGTTGGCCTGCGGCACGATGCGCACGTTGGCGGCGACGACCATCACGAGCAGGAACACTATGAACACAAGAAATATCGTCGAAAGCATTTACTTTTCCTCCTGTTTCTCTTTTTCTACTATGAGCGTGACGCCGCGAAGCTCAAGTATCTTCACGACGGCGCCCTTTTCTATTTTCTCGCCGTCCGCGCTGCGCGCCTCCCAGTCGAGGCCGCCCGCGCGCACGCGGCCGCGCTCCGCGATGTTGTCTATTTCTGTGACGACCGCGGCTTCCGCGCCGATGAGCATGTCGGCGTTCGTAGGCGTGTGGCCGACGTGCAGCACGCGTTTGAAGAACGGACGCGTGAATACGAGCGCCGCGGCGCTCGCCGCTATGAACACGGCTATCTGCATGTTGAACGACGCGCCGAGCCACGCGGGGGCCATCGTGACGAGCGCCCCTATCGCGAACCATACGGAGAAGAGCCCCGCCGTCGACGCCTCTATGACGCCCGCGGCTATCGCGACTATCAGCCAGAATATGACGGGATTTGAAGTTATAAGCGATGCGAGTCCGTCCATCGTCTCACCCTTTCGTCCGGGGCGGCATCTCCGCCGCCCGCGCGACAAGCATATCACAACCGCGCCGCCTTTGCGATTAATTTTTACTTAAGCGGCGAATGCGCGCCGTTTTGACATTCGCGCGAAATCCGCTATAATTTTAGCGTTGCGGCGCGTCTTCGCGCCGTCGAGCGCCTTTTACAGGGGTTCCAGTCCCATGCGGCGCAAGCCCGTGAACCTCGTCAGGTCCGGAAGGAAGCAGCGATAAGCGGAATCTTGCGGGTGCCATGGGAGCGCTGGAGCTCCTGCAAAGGGCGCTTTATTTTCACGCTGTTTCCAAAGGACGGTAATCTCGATGAAAGAAGCTCCTCGGAAATTCCTTCCGCTGAAGGCCGCGCCGGAGCCGGGCGACAGGCTCGTCGCCGTGCCCTGCTACGTTCTGCCTGCGAATATGGCGGAGCGCGGGCTTTTCACGCGGCTGACAATCAAGGAGGTCACCGCGGTCGTCGACGCTTCGCGCGGCACGGCGGAGATAATCGGCGGCTGCGTGGAACCGTGCGAGATTCCCGAAATTCCAGACGATATAAAAATCCTTCCGGCGCGGCTCAGGCCTTCCGAGGCCGAGGACGCGGCTCTCGCCGCGGTATCCGCCGCCTCGCCGCGCGGATGGAAGCGCGGGCTCCGTCATTCGGAGCTTTTCTTCAAGCACAGCGACGCGGACTCAGCGGCGCTGCGCCTCTATATAATACGCGGCCCCCTGCTCATAGACGCCTTTACGGGCGAGAGCAGCGGAGCCGCGTCGTTGATCGAATTCCTTATCTAGTTTATTCTTTCGGCAGCGTCATCACGAAGGCCGCGCCGCCGAGGCCGCTCTCTCCGAGCTCCAGCTTCCCGCCGTGGCGTTCCGCTATCCTGCGCGAGATTGAGAGGCCGAGGCCGTAGCCCCCGTTTTTCCTTTTCCTTGCCGCGCGCGCGGTGTCCGTCGCCGCGGCGGAAACGTTCAAAGATTATCTCCTTGTCCATGTCGTGTACGCCGGGGCCGTCGTCGTCTACCGTTATCCTCCACGAATTTCCCGCGTCTTCGACGGAGACCTTTATATGCCCCGTCTCTCCGCCGCCCTGCTCCGTGTACTTGTGAGCGTTTTCCATGAGGTTCAGCAGCGCGCGGCGCAGGTCGCCGTAAACGCCCCTGACCGACGCCTGTTCAGGCGCGGCGATTTCAATGCGGATCTCTTTTTTATGCGGCAGAGCCTCTATTTCGTCGCGCACGTCGGAGATCAGCTCCTTGAGGTTCACTCCGCCGAGCGTCGGCAGTTCGGGCACTGCGTCCGCGTCTAGGCGGACTAGCAGCAGCATATCGTCCACAAGGCGGCTCATGCGTTCCTGCTGGCGCAGCAGGCTGTTGATCGTCTCGACGTCCTCGGCGCGTTCCGGCTCTTTCATCTGCGGCGCGCTCTTCATAAGTTCGAGCCCCGTCCGCATTATCGTGAGCGGCGTTTGGAATTCATGCCCCGCGTCTATGAAGAAGTCGCGGCGGGCCTCCTCAAGCCGCAGCTTGTCCGTAAGGTCCTGAAGCACTATCATGCGGCCGCGCGGGAGAACGAGGGTCGTCGCTTCGACCTCGACCCTGCCGCTGCGCATTACGGAGATCGTCCGCTTTCCATCCGGTTCGTCGAGCATCTGGTAGAGCTCGCCGGACGGGATGATGACCTCGACGGACGAGCCGCGCGCCGGAAGTTCGCCACCGCCGTTTCCGCGGCAGATGCGCGCAGCCTCGCGGTTGATGTAGCGGATGCGTTTGTCGTCGTCGATGAGTATGACGCCAACGGGAAGCGCGCCGACTATCTGCGCAAGCTCTTCCTTGCGCTCCTGCGCCTCGTGTATCGTGCTGGCGAGAGAATCCTGCATGTTGTTGAGCGTGTTCGCGAGCGTCTGTATCTCGTCGTCGGCCGTTATCGGGAAGCGCGCCTTTTCTCCGCGCGCTATCTGCGAGGCCGCCTCGCTGAGCGTGTGGAGCGGCGTCATAATCGAGCGCAGCACGAGATATGTGCAGAGCCATATCAGCGCGAGGGCCGCGAGGAAATATTTAAGGAACGGCGCCGTGACGTTCTGCACTATCGACGAAAGCGCAGCGACCGGGTACGACAGGCGCACGACGCACTCAGCGCCGCCGGGCAGCGCGGCCCTGCGCGCCGAATATACCTGCCACGCTTCAAGCGTCTTGCTGTAACGCAGCTCGAAGCCCTCGCCGGTTTCGAAGGCGCTTATCACCTCGCCGCGCGTATAGTGGTTCTCAAGCTCTCCGGCGTCTGCTTTGCTGTCGAGCAGAACGCGCCCGTCGGAGGCGATCACCGTCATGCGCCCGTCGGGGTACATTTCCTGCCATGTCTTTTCGGCATGGGCGAGGCCGGCTAATCCCTCGCGTTCCGCAGTCGATACTGCGACAGACAGATAACGCCCGAGGGTGTCGCGCGCTCCGTCTACGGCGCTGCGGCGTTCCGCGTTGTAGATTATGAACCACGCCGCCACGCCTATGACGCAGACTGCGAATATCATCAGCAGCGCTATTTTTTTCTTCATTGCGAGCGAACGCATCGCGTGCATTTTATTCGCCCTCCTCCCACGTCAGCCTGTAACCGCGCCCGCGCAGCGTCTGCGCCGAGAGCGTCGGTTTCTTCCCGTCGTCGAGCTTTTTGCGGAGGCGCGACATATGCACGTCTACGGTGCGCGTGTCGCAGCTCCCGAGCCCCCATATCCTGCGCAGCAGCTCGTCGCGCGAGACCGTATGGCCCATGCGGCGCGCGAGCACTTCGAGTATGGAATATTCCGTCGGGCTGAGGTCTATGATGCTGCCGCGCAGCCAGACCTCTTTCTCGGCTGTATCGAGTTTGAAATCCCTGTCCTCGATCACCTTTTTCGTCTCCGCCGGCCCCTGCGAGCGGCGCAGAAGAACGCGCACGCGCGCGAGCAGCTCGTCGAGCGGGAAAGGCTTTCTCATATAGTCGTCGGCGCCGAGGTCGAGCCCCTGCACGACGTCCTCGGCGGAATTTCTCGCCGTAAGCATCAGTATTGGAATATGGCGCGTATCCACGTCGGATTTCACGCGGCGGCATATCTCCCAGCCGTCCATGAGCGGGAGCATGAGGTCGAGGATGACCAGATCGGGCATCTCTTCATATATCAGAGAGAGAGCGTTGTCGCCGTCGTATGCGCAGACGGTCTTATAGCCCTGCTGGCGGAGCGCGCGGCAGACGAACTGCGCCAGGCTCTCTTCGTCGTCGACGACGAGTATCTTCTGTGCCATCGCGCTACATCTGCCTCTTGCGGCGGTAGTCGGAGGCCTTCACCTGACGGCCCGTGTACATATAGGCTATTCTCTCCGCGACGTTCGTCGCGTGGTCGCCGGCGCGTTCGAGTATGCGCGAGACGCTCATGAGGCTCAGCGACTGCTCTATGCGCTCAGGCTTCTCCATGATGAGCAGCAGAAGCTCGCGGATTATCTGCTTGTCGAGGTCGTCCATGTCGTCGTCGTATGGGAATACCTTCAGCGCCGCCGCGCCGTCGTGCTTGTCGAGCGCCTCCATCGCGGTCGAGAGCATCGTCTTGAGTATCTCGACCATGCGCGGGATGTCTATCAGCGGCTTGAGCTGCGGCTTCTTCGAAAGGTCGAGCGCCGCCTTCGCGATGTTCTCGCCGTAGTCGCCTATGCGTTCGAGGTCGACCGCTATGTGCATGAGGCTGACGACGACGCGCAGGTCCTCGCCGAGCGGCTGGTAGCGCGCCGCGAACTCCATGCAGCCCGCGTCGACCTTCTCCTCGAGCTCGTCTATCAGGTCGCCGTCGTCGATGACCTTCTGCGCGAGCTCCGCGTCGCTGTTCTTGAGCGCCCAGACGGCCTGCTCGACGGACTCGGCCGCCATGCCGCCCATGCGGTATATCATATTTTTCAGAGCCGAGAGGTCCTCCTCCAGCCTTTTTCTCGTGTTTATCGTTGTCAGTTTTTTTACGCCCCGTTCCAATCTTCCGTAAAGCTCCAAGTTTTAGCCGAATCTGCCCGAGATGTAGTCCTCCGTGCGTTTGTCGTGCGGGGAGGTGAACATCTTCGCGGTTACGTCATATTCTATCAAATCGCCCAGCAGAAAGAAGGCCGTGTAGTCCGAGATGCGCGCCGCCTGCTGCATATTGTGCGTGACTATGACGACCGTGTAGTCCTTCTTGAGCTCGTTGACGAGTTCCTCTATCCTCAGCGTGGACATCGGGTCGAGCGCGGAGGTCGGCTCGTCCATGAGCAGGATGTCCGGCTGCGTCGCCGTCGCGCGCGCGATGCAGAGACGCTGCTGCTGTCCGCCCGAGAGGCCCGTGCCGGGGGTCTTGAGCTTGTCCTTGACCTCGTCCCAGAGCGCCGCGCCTTCGAGGCTCTTCTCGACTATCTCGTCGAGCTTGTCCTTGTCCTTTATGCCGTTGAGGCGCGGGCCGTAGGCTATGTTGTCGTATATCGACATCGGGAAGGGGTTCGGCTTCTGGAAGACCATCCCGACCTTGCGCCGCAGGCCGATGACGTCGGTGCTCGGAGCGAGGATGTTCTCGCCGTCGATGTTGATCGTCCCCTCGACGCGCGCCGACGATATGAAGTCGTTCATCCTGTTGAGGCACCTCAGATAGCTGCTCTTGCCGCAGCCGGAGGGGCCGATGAACGCCGTGACCTTGTTCTCGCCCATGTCGAAGGTTATGTCCTTCAGCACCTGGCGTTCGCCGTAATAGAGGTTGACGTGCTCCGTCTTTATCTTCGTGACGAAGGCCGCCTTTTCCTCTTCCTGCCGCGCGCCGCGGTCCCTGACCTCGACGCGGATGTTCTCTTTGCCTTCCATTTATCTGCCGTTCCTTTCCGCAAGCCGCGCGCGCGCTATTACGCCCGCCGCGCTAGTTCCCATGACCAGCCCTATGAGCACCAGTATCGCGCCGTACTCTATCGGCTCCGCCGCGGCCGGGTCGGTCGCGGAGGTCGCGAGCACGTATATGTGGTACGGAAGAGCCATGACCTGGCTGAAAAGGCTCTTCGCTATATTCGGCGCGAAGTAGGCCGCGCCCGTGAACATTATCGGCGCAGTCTCGCCGGCCACGCGGCCTATCGCGAGAATCGCGCCCGTTATTATCGTAGAAGCCGCCGATGGCAGGACGACCTTGAAAATCGTCTGCGCCTTCGTCGCGCCGAGAGCGTAGGAGGCGTCGCGGTAATCCTGCGGCACCGCGAGGAACGCCTGCTCGGCAACCGTCACGACGAGAGGCAGCGAGAGGCAGGCGAGCGTCAGCCCCGCAGAGAGAAGGCACGAGCCGAACTGAAGGAAGACTACGAAGAGCGAGAGGCCGAACAGCCCGAAGATTACCGACGGGACGCCCGCGAGCGAGCGAATCGAAATCCTCATGAGCCGGACGAACCACGTATCCTTCGCGTACTCGGCGAAGTAAAGCCCCGTTATCACGCCGACCGGCAGAGCGACGCCCATCGAGACGAGGACGAGCTGCATCGTGCCGATGAGCGGCGTCAGTATGCCGCCCGCCATCATTCCGTCGCGCGGCGGCTGCGTCAGAAATTCTATCGAGAGCGTGCCCGCGCCCTTCTTCAGCAGATAGAGCGCGACGGCGCCGATGACCGCGACCAGCGCGAGCGCCACAAGGCAGAAAAGAGCCGTCGAGAGCCTGTCGAAAAGCCTGCGTCCGTATGTGCGGTTCATCTCTTTTCACCTCTTTTTTCCACATAGAGAGAAGCTAAGTTGATTGCCAAAGTCATAATCAGAAGTATCAGGCCGGCGAAGAAGAGCGCGTGATAGTGCGTGCTTCCGACCGGCGTTTCGCCCATCTCCGCCGCAATCGTCGAGGTGAGCGGGCGTATCGGGTCTGTGAACATCGCGGGCAGTATCGCCGCGCCGCCCGCCGCCATGAGGACGACCATCGTCTCTCCGAGAGCCCTCATCACGCCGAGCAGCGTCGCGGCGATGATTCCGGGAAGCGCGCTCGGGAATACGACCTTGAAGATCGTCTCGAGCCGCGTCGCGCCGAGCGCGTAGGAAGCGTCGCGCAGCTCGCCCGGCACCGCGGCGAGGGCCTCGTCCGAAAGCGAGGCGACCGAGGGGATTATCAGGAATCCCAGCAAAATCGAAGAGTTGAGAAGGTTCAGGCCGCTCGGGATGCCGAGACCGACCTGCATCCACGGGGCTATTATCATCATTCCTATGAAGCCGAGGACTATCGACGGCAGGAAGCCGAGCATTTCAAAGAGGACCTTGAAGCACTGGCGCACCTTGCGCGGCGCAATCTCGGCGGAGAAAATCGCGAGCGCGATGGAGACCGGGATCGCCATCACGCTCGAAAGGAGGGTGGCCGCGAGCGTGCCCGCTATCAGGGCCACCATCCCAAGCGCCGGGGGTTCTTCCGTCGGGTACCAGTCCTTCGAGAAGAACATCTCCCCCAGCGACGTCGATTCAAGGACGGGCAGCCCGTTCGCGATCAGGAACCCGAGGATGAAGATCAGGACGACTATTCCCGTCACCGCCACGCAGAAGACTACGCGCGACATAATCCTGTCCCCAGTGCCTCCGAAAGCCTGACCGGCTCTGGACGCCGTTTTGTTTCCGCTGGTGTTCATAAGGGCTGTCCGCCTTCTTCCTTCCGATTTAGACTACTTCACTTCGCGGAGCGATACGTAGCCGGTGCTGTTGACGATTTTCTGTCCGGCGTCGCTCTGCATGTACATGAGGAAGTTCAGCACTTCGCCCTGCGGCCAGCCGTTGGTGAACATGTAGAGGAAGCGCGAGAGCGGGTACTGTCCGTTGCGTGCGGTCGCAGCGCTGGCGGCGACGCCTTCAACCTTAAGCCCCTTGACGGTGTTGTTGACATAGCCCATGCCTTCGTAGCCGATGGCGTTCGGGTTCTTGCTGACGGTGGCGAGCATCGCTCCGCTGGAAGCCGTAACCTGCGCCTTAGCCGTTACACGGGTCTTCTCGCCGGAATCCATGATCATTTCCTGCCAGGTGCCGTAGGTGCCGGAGCTGGTATCGCGGCCGACCACGACTATCGGAGCGTCGGCGCCGCCGACTTCCTTCCAGTTGGTGATCTTGCCGGAGAAGATGTCCTTCAGCTGGGCCTTTGTGAGGTCGGCTACCTTGTTGTCCTTGTGGACGATGGGAACGATGCAGTCAAGGGCGACCGCGAAGGGAACGGGATATACTTTCTTCGAGATGCAGTTCTGGATTTCGGAGTCCTTGATGAAGCGCGAGGCGTTCGCTATCTGGGCGGCGCCGTCGGCGAGGGACTTGAAGCCGTTGCCCGTGCCGGTGCCGGAGACCGAGAACTGAACTCCCTGATGCTCCTTCATATACTGCTCGACCGCCGCCTGACCGAACGGAAGAACCGTCGTCGAACCGTCCATGACGATAGGCGCCGCCATCGCAGCCGAAGCCGCGGCGAGAACCAGTGTCGCTACCATTGCCGTTAATACTTTCTTCATTGCTACTCCTCCTAAAATTTTGTGATTGAAAGTATAATCCGGCGCGGTTAACGATGTGTGTACGAAATGTAACGGTAATGTAACGGCGGCAAAAGCCGGGCGCAGAGCGGGTTTTGCGCGCTTCCGCCGCGCGGCGGCGCGGAGCGCGCGGTAAAGGAAGAGCCGCGCGTCTGCTGGAAACGCGCGGCTCTTCCGTCCTTTCGTATCGTTTCGGCTTACAGCGGCAGCTCCACCCTCTCGGGCGAGACGGGGAAATATCCGAAGAAATATACCGAGGCCGCGAGCGCGGCGAGGTAGAGCGCGAAAATAGCGCCCCGCGACATGCGGCTCTCCGTCAGCCTCGCGAGCGTCTCGCCGTACTTGATGAGTACGAAGACGTTCGCCGCGAAGACGATTATGTAAACGAGGCTCGCGCGCATCGATAGCATGAAGCAGGCGAGCAAAATACTGCACGAGCAGAAAGTTGACGCTCTCGACCACGATTTCGAGCGCTTTCGGAAATTTCCGCGCGCCCGTATTGTTTTCCTCGCTCACAGCCTTTTTCAGCCTTTCGCCGAGTTCGCGCGCCTTCCGCTTCCATTCTTCCTCGGTGCCGTCGTTCGTGAGCACGAAGTTGGCCCTTGCGAGTTTTTTCTTCGCCCGGCAGCAGCTTCGCCTCGCGGCGGGATACTTCTTCGGCGTTCCAGTTCCGCTTCGCGTTGCGCGCGACGCGCTTGTCGAACGGCGCGGCGGCGTAGACGACATAGTCGAGCCACTCGTCGTGACCGCCCTCGTAGAGCAGCGGGATTTCCACTATCACCCAGCCTTCGGCCTCGCGCGCCAGTTTTTTCAGTTCCTCGCCGGTGCGCTTATGTATCAGAGCGGAGGCGAATTTATATTCCTCCGCGTCGTTGAAGATTTTCGCCGCGATTTTCGCCCAGAGCGTTTTTTTGTCCGGCTCGTCGAAGAAGCCCGCGCCCCAGCGCTTTTCCGCCTCGGCCTGCACCTCCGGCCTGTCCCACATCGAGCGCGCTACCGTGTCCGCGTCTATGACGCGCGCGCCCATTTCGCGCCAGACGGAGCAGAGCGTGCTCTTACCAGCGCCAACGTCGCCTGTCAGCCCTATGATCGACATGGTATCCCTCCCCTGCCTCGTCGCTGAAATCTTTCACTTCCGCCGGAATTTCGTTAATGAAGCGCGACCGCGGGTTTCTCTGTATCCCGCCGAAAATCAGGCGGCTCGCGGAACAGCTCATATATAGCCGCTCCCGTGCGCGCGTCATGCCGACGTAGCAGAGGCGGCGCTCCTCGGACAAATCGCCCTCCCCCTCGACTGCGCGCGCGCTCGGGAAAATCCCTTCCTCGAGCCCGATGAGGAATACGACGGGGAACTCCAGCCCCTTCGCCGCGTGCAGCGTCAGCATATTCACCGCGTCGGGAAGCGCCTCCGCCGAGTCCTGGTCGGTCATCAGCGGGATCTCCGTCAGAGCCTCGACGATGCCGCTGCCGGGCGTGACTATGGAGAGAATTTCCATGACGTTGCCGACGCGCTCCTCCCAATCGTCGTGATACTCCTCGCGCAGGTAGTCCTCGTAGCCGTTCGTGTATAGTATCGCGCGCAGCGCCTCGCCCGCGTCGTCCTTGTTCGCGAGTATCGCCAGCATACCGGAGGCGAGCGATTTCGCTCCGGCGGCCTGTTTGCCTTTCAGCCCCGCGCCGTTCTTCTCCACCTCGCGCCAGAGTTCTTCGGCGTTTTCGTGGACTATCTTCGACAGAGCTTCGCCGAGGCGCTCGACGGTAGTCTTGCCTATTCCGCGCGCGGGGATGTTCGCGGCGCGCGCGAGCGAGACCGTGTCGAGCGGGTTGACCGCGAGGCGCAGCATCGAAAGCGCGTCCTTGACCTCGGCGCGCTCGTAGAAGGCGACGCCGCGGATAATGTTGTAAGGAATGGATTTTTCGAGAAGCGCCTGCTCCATGCCGCGGCTCAGGACGTTCATGCGGTAGAGTATCGCCATCTCGCCGTAGTTGTAGCCCTCGTCGTGTAAGGCCTCGATGCTCTTCGCTATCCACTCTGCCTCGTCGGAGTCCTTGAGGAAACGCCTCACCTGTATTTTCCGCCCGCGGTCGGAGGCTGTCCACAAATCCTTCGGATGGCGGTCGTCGTTGTTGCGTATGACGCCGTTCGCGCCGTCGAGGATGTTTCCGGTCGAGCGGTAGTTCTGGTCGAGCACGGTCACCTTCGAGCCCTTGAAATCGCGCTCGAAATTGAGAATCATCGCCATCTCCGCGCCGCGCCAGCCGTATATCGACTGATCCGGGTCGCCGACGACCATTATTTTGCGCCCGCCCTCAACGAGGCAGCGCAGCAGGAGATACTGCGGCATGTTCACGTCCTGGTACTCGTCGACGAGCACCCAGTCGAGCCGCGCGCGCTCGCGTTCGAGCACATCTTTGTCGGTCGCGAGTATGTGGAGCGGCAGCACCATGAGGTCGTCGAAGTCGAGCGCCCCCTGCGCCTTGAGCGCGTTCTGGTATGTGTCGTAGAGCGTGCGCCAGCGCTCGTGAACCTTCGGCTCGCGCGAAACGGGGTTCGCCTTGGTCTTCGCGTTCGAAATCATGTCGAGCGCATCGGCGACGCTCAGCTTTTTCTCGTCGATGTTAAGCTCGTTCATCGCGCGCTTCACGACGGAGCGCGAGTCGCTTCTGTCGAAGATTACGAACGGATAGGGATAGCCGAGCTTTTCGAGCGCTTCATGATAGCGGTGCAGGAAGCGCAGGCCGTAGGCGTGGAAGGTGGAGATCTCCAGTCCGCCGAGCTCGCCGTCGAATATCGCCTCGGCGCGGCTCTTCATCTCGCGCGCCGCCTTGTTCGTAAAGGTCAGCGCAAGTATGCGCCACGGGCGCACGCCCATCTCGCGCACGAGGTAGGCTATCTTCGTCGTCAGCACCTTCGTCTTGCCGCTGCCCGCGCCCGCGAGCACGACCTGCGGCCCTTCGCAGTACTCCACCGCCTCGCGCTGTCTCGGGTTCAGATTATCTATAATGCCGCCCATTCAAACACGTCCTTACAAAAATATAGATTAAGTTACCGCGGCGGCGCGGATAGGTCAAGCCTTCGCGTCGCCGCGGCGCAAAGGTGGCGGACCGACGGCGCAAAAATCCCGCCGTTCCGTTTGGAGCGCGGGACGCGCGGAACGGCGGGATTGTCTGGCGTTGTGCGGACGCGGCGCTAGCCGATTTTTATAAGCTGACCGTCAATACGCAACGGCTCCCCGCTTGACAGTTTAGAACCTACCACTTTAAGGCCGCTGATCGTTACTCCACTATCATTGACGATTACTTCATGTCTTGAATTTTGCTTGGTGGCGATATGGACACTGTCAGCCCAAAGGTAACTTTCACTCTTGTTCATTTCCATAAGAGAGCCTCCCCGTACCCCTATGACGACGGAATTATTCTCAAGCTCGATGGCGCTCACGCCTTTAAACTGCAGCTTTGCGCTATATTTATCAGTAATCAAGCCCGACAGTGCGTCGTCAGTAACGATATCGGCCTCCGTCGGATAGTTCCCGGTAACCGTTCCGATTTTTATCGTGCCGTCAGAGGGCGTGTAGCCAAGCCACTGTTGCTGTTTGAGGCTCAAGGTAGCGCCTTCGGAGCCTCCGCGGATGAACACGCGCTTGTCTGCGTAATCGACGCTGTCCGCCTCGGAGAGCGAGACCGAGTTTTTGGCCCGGCTGTAAATCGTATCGGATATAGCCGCAATGTTCGTAGAGGAGCCGCCGACGCTCATTCCCTGATCCCGCTGGAGGAAGGATAAATCTTCTGTGAGCACGCCGAAGGCCACGCCGCCGTCGCTGCTGCTCCCGCCTACCCCCCAGTGCCCGGGGCCTTTAAGGTCTTTGGCCTTGAGCGCCGCGCGTACCGAGTCGATGTCACCAAGCCCGGCAGCGTTGCTCAGAACGCCGCCTGCGGTGGGCAGCTGCCCCGCGTGCAACAGGATGCTTCCAGCCGCGTTCGCGGTGACGGAAGTACCGGCGTTCAGGTTGACGTTCGCTTGAACGGCGTTGAGAGAGATGCCGCCGAGCTTCTTCTCCTGCTTCGCCAAGGCGACGAGCATCACTATGAACGACGTAAGTTCCGGAATCAGCGCCGCGGCCGCCGTCGTCGTGTAGCTTCGCTGCGCCGCGGCTTTGCTCACCTTGTTGTAATTCTTGTCGTAATAGAGTACGTTGCCCTCCGCGTCTTTGCCGGCCGGCTGGACGACGAACGCTTCGCCCAGATCAGCTCCGAAGCTGTAAAGCCGCAGAAGCAACGTGGAGACAAGACCGAGAATCTCTAAGGCTCCAGCCTTAGCCTGTATCAGAGAGGTCGCGGTGCCGTCGTCTTTGACGGTCATCGCCATGTTGTATGCGCTCTGCGGCGCTTTCCCGATATTGATCGTTTGGAGAATCAGATTGAGGACGAGCATCGCGTCTTTCGTCCCTTCCGCTCCCCACGACAGGCTGTTCGACGTGTCGCCGGAGAAGGCTTTGCTGAGCGAGCTGAGAGTGTCGGAGACCATCGTGCCGGCCGACGAGCATGTGGCGGCCCATGTCGCGAGCGATTTCGGGTCGGTGGTAGAGCATGTGAGATTGCGGAATCCGCACAGGTTCGTCTTTATCACTCCGGCGAGGTCGGTGCTGCAGGTCGACGTAGCGTGCATGACCATGTCGGTCGCGTCCACCTTGAGGTCGGAGGAACCCGCGGACATCATCACGCCGCTGCCCGACGGTGTGAGCATCGCTATGCCCTGTTTTTTATCTTCGTCGTTTATCGTTATCTGGCTGCCGCCCGCGGTGCGCAGCCCCGATATGTTCTGATTGCCGGAGCCGTATATGCTTCCCGTCTCTCCATTCGCTAGGACGCCAGATATGTACGGGCGGTCGGGGTCTCCTTCTTCGAACGATACCAGCGCCTCGACTCCGGGCTGAACGGGCAGAGCGAGACCGCTGTCAGGCCCCGCCTGCTGCTGCGACATACGTATCCAGCAGGAACCGTTTCCGCCTTTTCTGCCCGATATGTCGAAGGGGAATACCAGCTTGTAGCGTCCGTACTCGTCGGTCTCGGCGCGCGCGCCGCTGCCAGCTCCGTCGACGAAGGCGCGCATAACTCCAGTTATCTTCGCGCGCGGAGCTGTGCGCGGCGGGCGGTACGGAGTGTCGGATTCTGATGCAGCGGAAGTTCGTTGCGGTAGAAGAGGTGCTCGACCGCGCCGCGTATCGGTATGCCGAGCCCATCGATATAAATGCCTCCTGCGCGCCCTCGTGCGTGACCTCCGTGCACC
>ENA-OQCL01000419-OQCL01000419.1-human-gut-metagenome-genome-assembly--contig:-NODE-419-length-20723-cov-5.947611_pt1 | contig 20723 bp, 20 predicted proteins | sample MGYA00242502_ERZ504586 | MGnify/ENA primary metagenome ERZ504586 (study PRJEB26092, sample SAMD00036316) | human gut metagenome | host: Homo sapiens | study: EMG produced TPA metagenomics assembly of... | reverse complement strand
GCTGCCCTTATTCAGCCATATTCCAAATACAGACAGAACACAAAATGCCATGCAGCGCACCTGCGCTGCATGCATTTTGGAGCGGGCGAAGGGAATCGAACCCTCGTATCCAGCTTGGAAGGCTGGTGTTCTACCATTGAACTACGCCCGCGTACTTGGCTATGTTATCACCTGTGGGGGGCGATGTCAACGGTTTTTGTCACAGCAGCACTATCGTCACCCCGTTATTTGCGGCATCAAGGTCGTGGTCGCGGCGCAGCTCGTCGCAGAGGGCGAACGCACGGCGGGTAGGCTCGTCGAAAATCGAAAACCGCTCGCCGGGGATATAGTCCCTTATCTGCCCGCGCGCCTTCTGCCGCTCCAGATACGCGCGCACCTCCAGCCTTATTTGCCCCCCTTCCCCGTCGAGCCGTAGCCGTGGATGAGCTTCACCGCCGAGGCCCCCAGCGTACGGCCGTTCTCGATGGCGTAGGTCGTGCGGCGCACGGCGAGGTCGGCCGTCGGCATGTCGTATTTTATATTTACCTCTTTCAAATAACCCATGTCACGCCCTCTCGCGTATCGCGGAGCACTTGCACACCGAGGCGCACATGCCACAGCCCACACACTTCTCCGCGTCGATCACCGGACTGCGTCCGGATATAGCCGGGCATCCCAGCTTTGAGCAGGCCCCGCAGCGGCGGCAGCGGTTCACGTCCGTCTCATACGTCCGGACGGCTCCGCCCATGTTGAGCAGCGCGCACTCGCCGCGGACTATGATGACGCGGGCGCCCTCCGCACCGGGTACGGCACGCAGCGCGGCCTCAAGGCCGTTTATGTCGTTTGCGGCGAGTTCCGCGGGCTCGATGCCGCAGCGGCGGCAGAGCTCCGCGGGGTCCACCCCGCCCTTCTTCTCGTCCACTATGATGAGCGTGCCGCCCGTCCCGGCCAGCAGGCGCAGGCCGCTCTCGCTCAAATCACACGCCGCTGTAACAGCGGCTGTGTCACGCGCCGACTCGGGCAGCGCAGCAGTAAAGCCCGCGAGCGCCGCGGCGGCGGTGCCGCGCCCCCAGGCGGCATCCAGCGCCAGAAACGGCCGCTTTCCGCCGAGCAGCGAGCAGCCGCCGTCGCCTATCGTGCGCAGCCAGAGCTTAGCCGCTGCATAGTACACGCCGCGATACGGGCAGCCGGGACACATCTCCTCCCGCGTGCATTCCGCGGCAAAGCGCTCGGGCTGCTTGCGGTATTTGCGCGCTTCCGGCACGTCTGTCTCGGCGGTGTAAGCCGCGCCGGGGTCGAGGGCGACTATCCTGTCCTCGTGCTCCGAGGCCGCGAATGCGGCGCGCAGGCTGGGGTGCTCCTCCCCTGCTCCCGGCATGAGCACGGCGACGCCGCCTGTGACGCGGCTGTCCGGCAGCTCATCCCCAGCGCCGAGCACGGCGAGGGCGCGCGCCCCGGAGAGCGAGGCGCCGAGGGCTGCGTACACGGCGGTTTGCGCCCCCTCGCAGGCAAACACGCGCATGCCCTCTGGCGCGGAGAACTCTGTGCCAGAGGCAAAGACCAGCCGGCACCCGGCGGCGTATGCGCTTGTGACAGCGTTTTCCCAGCTCATCACAGCACCTCCCGGTTATAGATGGGCTTTACGAATCTCCGGCCGCGCCACATTATGGCGGCCACACTGACGAGGCTTATCACCTGCATCCCAGCGATCACAGAGCGCACGGGCAAAAACTCGCCCAGCGCCCCAGCCACGAGCTGGCCTATTACGCTGCCCAGGGTGGTGAACATCAGGAACACTCCGTTGAAGCGGGCGCGGCAGGCGTCGGGCACATAGCTCTGCGTGGCGGAGATACGGATGTTGTACGAGTTTACGGCGAGGAAGCCCGAGATGAAGCACATCACCAGCATCAGGTCCCGCGGCACGAACACAAAGCCGCCCTCCAGAAAGCAGATGGAGGCATAGACCGTGAGCGCGATGGCGAACTTGTGCTGAGGCTTGTAGTGTACGCGGTAGTGCACTACCCCGCCTGCAAAGCGGCCTATGACGTTCGCAGCCATGACGAGGATGTAGGCGTACAGCCCCCAGCGAGGGCTCGCATGACGGAAAAAGGGCAGCCAGAGACGCTCGCGCCGCTGCCCACGAGCATGGAAAAGAAGAAATAGACGCTTATGACCATCAGCCCCGGCTCGCTTTTGAGATATGCGACGCCCTCGCGGAACTCGCGGAACATGCTGCCGTGCTCGCTGCGGACGTGGGTATCCCCGCCTTTGATACGCGTTTCAAAGCAGGCCGCGACCAGGAAGGTGGCGGCGTTGAAGGCGAAGAGCGGCTCCAGGCCTACGCTTTCGTACACGAAGAAGGCCACGGGCACCATGATGACTGCAAAGGGATAGATGAGGCTGGATATCGAATATGCCTTCGAGAAGCAGCCCTCGGGTATGAGCGTCGGATAGAGGCTCTCGTAGGCGACGGAATAGGTGCTGTCTATGCAGCCGATCAGGAAGCAGAGCGCCAGAAAGGGCCCGTAGCTGAACATATCGGCCCTCAGCAGCAGGAAAATGACAAGGTAGAGCCCGGCGGAGATGAAGTCGAGCGTGTATATGGCGCGCTTTCTCGAATAGGTGTCGAGGTATGGCCCGGCGACGAGGGGCATGACCACCTTCGGCAGGTTGTAGACCACCATGTAGAGCGTATAGAGGAACACGCTGCCGGTGTAGTCGAGCACGAGCAGGCTTATGGCAAAGCCGCTGACGGCGTTTCCCAGCATGGAGACGACGGTGCCGAGGGTTATGATGGTGAAGTCGCGGGTCCAGAGGCGGGGCTTGGATGTCATGACTTATTTTTTCCCGTGATAGAGTTTCTTGGTCTGATACTTCGGCTCGCAGGTCAGGTTCATGCGCAGGTGCTGGAATACGTTCTCGTCAACGCGCGAGAGGATGACGGTGGAGTGTACCTCTCCCCCGGCGAGGGCCGCAAGCTGCTCCATGGCCCGCTCGGCATTGGGGTCCGTGACGGCGCATATGGACAGGGCGATGAGCACCTCGTCCGTGTGCAGGCGGGGGTTATGGTTGCCCATGTGCTCTACCTTCAGGTGCTGGATGGGCTCTATGATGTTCGGGGAGATGAGCAGCACGTCCTCCGGGATGCCGCCGAGGCACTTCAGAGCGTTCAGCAGGCAGGCCGAGGAGGCGCCCAGCAGGGGCGAGGTCTTGCCGGTCACCAGCTTGCCGTTTGGCAGCTCCATGGCGACGGCGGGCGCGCCCGTCTCCTCCGCGCGGGCCAGGGCGGCGGGGACGACGGCCCGGCTCTCGGGCTTGAGGCCTATCTGGTTCATCAGCAGCTCCAGCTTGAAGACCTCCTCCTGCTCGGAGAGGCCCTGGCGCAGGGAGCAGAGGCTCTGGTAATAGCGCCTTATTATCTCCTGCTCCGAGGCGCGGCGGCAGGCTGCATCGTCCACTATGCAGAAGCCGGCCATGTTGACGCCCATGTCCGTCGGGCTCTTGTAGGGGCTCTCACCGTAGATGCGCTCGAACATGGCGTTGAGGACGGGGAAGATCTCCACGTCGCGGTTATAGTTCACCGTCGTCTCGCCGTAGGCCTCCAGGTGGAAGGGGTCTATCATGTTCACGTCGTCGAGGTCGGCGGTCGCAGCCTCGTAGGCGAGATTCACAGGGTGTTTGAGGGGCAGGTTCCAGACGGGGAAAGTCTCAAACTTGGCGTATCCGGCTTTGACGCCGCGCTTGTGCTCGTGATAGAGCTGGGAGAGGCAGGTGGCCATCTTGCCGCTGCCCGGGCCGGGCGCGGTGACCACGACGAGGCGGCGTGTAGTCTCTATATAGTCGTTCTTACCGAAGCCCTCGTCCGAGACGATAAAGGAGAGGTTTGAGGGGTAATCCGGTATCCAGTGCTGGAGATAGACCCTGACGTCCATGGCCTCAAGGCGCTTTTTGAACTGCTCGGCCGCCTGCTGGCCGCGGAAATGCGTGATGGACACGCTGCCGACGTAGAGGCCTATGGCCTTGAAGGCGTCTATGAGGCGCAGCAGGTCGTCGTCATACGTGATCCCGAGATCGCCGCGGCGTTTGCTGCGCTCTATATCGTCGGCGGAGATGACTATGATTATCTCGGCCTCGTCCCTCATCTCCATGAGCATGCGCACCTTGCTGTCCGGCTCGAAGCCGGGCAGGACGCGCGATGCGTGGTAATCGTCGAAGAGTTTACCGCCGAATTCGAGGTAGAGCTTGCCCCCGAAGCGGGCGATGCGCTCGCGTATCTTCTCCGATTGCAGGCGCAGGTATTTGTCGTTGTCAAAGCCTATCCTGAGCATAAAAACTGCCTCCCAGTTCCCCGGTTTTTCTTTTTCACAACTATCCCTTATCATACAACAAACTTCACCCGGCTTCAATCTGTTTTTTGAGGGGATGGTGCAGATGGGCGTCCTGGCAAGGTTGGCGGTGGACGCGGAGGGGTGGATGTGGTAGAATTTAAAAGGAGGCGATGACATGAGAGATATCGATTGCCTGCGCTGCGGGGCGCGGATGAAGTATATGTTCAGGGAAAACCTGCAGCTCGGGAAAACCGGCTGGATACTCGGCGACCTGCCCAATCTTTTCGCCGGGGCGCTCTGCGCCGATATTTTTGTCTGCCCGGACTGCGGCAAGCTCGAATTCTACATCGCGGAGGGCTATGACAGTCCCCAGGACGACGAGCTGCCGAAAAAGACCTGCCCCGACTGCGGCAAAGAGATAGATTTCGACAGCCCGAAGTGCCCCTTCTGCCGCTACGAGTTCAGATATTTGTAAACACCGCAGGTTTATTCTTTAAATGTTCACAATTGTATGCTATAGTACCTGTTTGACCCGGTATATTCTGCAAGTATCGAAAGGCTGAAAGTAACTATGGGATTTTTACAGAAGCTCTTCGGCTCCCACAGCGACCACGAGCTGAAGCGGATCTACCCCATCGCGGATAAGATAGAGGCCCTGGAGCCTCAGATGCAGGCGCTCTCCGACGAGGAGCTGCGCGCCAAGACCGACGAATTCAAGGCCCGCTACCAGGCCGGCGAGGACCTCGACAAGCTGCTGCCCGAGGCCTTTGCCGTAGTGCGCGAGGCCGCCTGGCGCGTGCTGGGCATGAAGCCCTTCCGCGTCCAGCTAATAGGCGGCATCGTGCTCCACCAGGGGCGCATCGCGGAGATGAAAACCGGCGAGGGCAAGACCCTCGTCGCCGTCCTGCCCGCCTACCTCAACGCCCTCGCGGGCGAGGGCGTCCACATCGTCACGGTGAACGACTACCTCGCCAAGCGCGACAGCGAGTGGATGGGCAAGGTTCACCGCTTCCTCGGCCTTAGCGTCGGCCTCATAGTCCACGGCCTTACCGCCGACCAGCGCCGCGCCGCCTACGCCGCCGACATCACCTACGGCACCAACAATGAGATGGGCTTCGACTACCTGCGCGACAACATGGCCATCTACAAGCAGCAGATGGTCCAGCGCGGCCACGCCTTCGCCATCGTGGACGAGGTGGACTCCATCCTCATAGACGAGGCGCGCACCCCGCTCATCATCTCCGGTCAGGGCGACGAGTCCACCGACCTCTACCGAAAGGCCGACGACCTGGTGCGCACGATGAAAAAGGTCGTCGTCGCCTCCGTGGACGAGAAGCAGGAGGAGGACGAAAACCTCGACGCCGACTACGTCGTAGACGAGAAGGCCCGCACCGCCACCCTCACCGCACGAGGCACCGCCAAGGCCGAGCGTTTCTTCAACCTCGAAAACCTCTCCGACCTCGAAAACTCCACCCTCGCCCACCACATAAACCAGGCCCTCAAGGCCCACGGCGTCATGAAGCGCGACATCGACTACGTCGTCAAGGACGGCGAGGTCATCATCGTGGACGAGTTCACCGGCCGCCTCATGCTCGGCCGCCGCTACTCCGAGGGCCTGCACCAGGCCATCGAGGCCAAGGAGCACGTGGACGTCCAGCGCGAGAACAAGACCCTCGCCACCATCACCTTCCAGAACTACTTCCGCCTCTACGGCAAGCTCTCCGGCATGACCGGCACGGCTCTCACCGAGGAGGAGGAGTTCACCGCCATCTACGAGCTGGACATCATCGAAATACCCACCAACAAGCCCGTCATCCGCAAGGACTGGCCCGACGTGGTGTACAAGAACGAGGCGGGCAAGGACAGGGCCATCATCGAGCAGATAATCGCCTGCCACGAAAAGGGCCAGCCTGTGCTGGTCGGCACTATCTCCATAGAAAAGAGCGAATACCTCTCCTCCCTGCTCAAAAAGCGTGGCATCCCGCACAATGTGCTGCAACGCCAAGCAGCACGAGCGCGAGGCGGAAATAGTCGCCCAGGCGGGCAAGCTCGGCGCCGTGACCATCGCGAGAACATGGCAGGCCGCGGCACGGACATCATGCTCGGCGGCAACGCCGAATACCTCGCCAAGACCGACCTGCGCAAGGCCGGCTTTGAGGAGGACGTCATTGCCGAGGCCACCGGCTACGCCGAGACGGACGACGAGGAGATACTGAAGGCCCGCGCCATGTTCACGGAGCGCCTGGCCGCGCACAAGCAGGTGACGGACGCCGAGGCCGAGAAAGTCCGCGCCGTCGGCGGCCTCTTCATCCTCGGCACGGAGCGGCACGAGTCCCGCCGTATAGACAACCAGCTGCGCGGCCGCGCCGGCCGTCAGGGCGACCCGGGCGAGAGCCGCTTCTACATCGCAATGACGGACGACATCATGCGCCTTTTCGGCTCCGAGCGCGTCATGGGCATGATGGAGACCCTCGGCATGGACGAGGACACGCCGCTTGACCAGAAGATGCTCTCCGGCGCCATAGAGCAGGCCCAAAAGACCGTCGAAAGCAGAAACTTCCAGACCCGAAAGAACGTCCTCGAATACGACGACGTCATGAACGTACAGCGCAACGTCATCTACGACGAGCGGCGCAAGGTGCTCGACGGGGAGGACCTCCAGAGCTCCATCCGCAAGATGATAGAGGAGTTCGTCTCCTCCACGGTGGCTGACGGCCTCGGCGCTGAGAAGAGCCCCGACCTCACCGCTGTGAACGAGGCTCTCGCGCCTTTCGGCAAGCTGTTCCTCCGCCCCGGCGACATCAGGCTCGCGCCCGAGGAGCTTTCCGGCCTCACGGCGCAGAAGCTCGCGGACATGGTGCTCGAAAAGGCCCTCGCCTTCTACGACGCCAAGGAGAAGGAGCTCGGCCTCATGCCGAACGGCCAGCCCGTCATGCGCGAGCTCGAACGCGTGGTCATGCTCCGCGTCGTGGATGAGTACTGGATGGAGCACCTCGACGCGATGACCGACCTCAGGCAGGGCATCGGCCTGCGCGGCTACGGCAACACCAAGCCCATCGACGCCTACAAGAACGAGGGCTTCGAGATGTTCGAGGCCATGATACGCGGCATACGCGAGGAGACGGTGCGCCGCCTCTTCGTAGTGCGCATCCGCAAGGAGGAGAAGCTCGAACGCAAGAGCGTCTCCAGAAACGCCGCCGCCAACGTCGGCGGGGACGCCAGCGTCAAAAAGCAGCCGGTCAAGAAGATCAAGAAGCCCGGCCGCAACGACCCCTGCCCCTGCGGCAAGCTCAGGCCCAACGGCCTGCCCATGAAATACAAGGACTGCTGCGGCCGCAACGAGTGAGCCGCGGGAAGGAGCCCGGATGTCCGCCTTCGTTCAAAACGAAAAAAACGGCCTCATATACATGACCTCGCCCGTCATAGGGGCGAAGCACGCCTTCTCCACCCGCTTCGGCGGCGTGTCTGAGGGCGGGCTCGCCTCGCTGAACCTCGGCTTCAACCGAGGCGACGTGCGGGAGCGGGTCATCGAAAATTACCGCCTGCTGGGCGCGGCCCTCGGTCTCGACGTCATGCGCGCGGCCTACACCAACCAGGTGCACGGCACGCACGTGCGCCTTGTGACGGACGCCGACCGCTGCGGGCCCACGGACCCCGCCCCCTGCGACTCGGACGGCCTCGTCACAAACGTCGCGGGCCTGCCCATCTTCTGCTTCACGGCCGACTGCGTGCCGCTGCTGCTGCACGACCCCGCGGGCGGCACGGCGGGCGCGGTCCACTGCGGCTGGCGCAGCTCTGTGAGCGACATTCCCGGAGTGGCGGTGGGCCTGATGCGCAGCCTCGGCTCCCGGCCCGGCGACATACGCGCCGCCATCGGCCCGGCCATAGGCTATTGCTGCTTCGAGACCGACGCCGACGTGCCCGAGGCAGTCGAACGCTGGCTCGGCGGGGACACCGAGGGGCTCATACGCCGGAAGGATCTCCCCGGGAAATACTTAGTCGATCTGCGCGGGGCGCTCAGGAGGCGGCTCATACAGCTGGGCCTTTCTCCGGAGCACATTGCCGTCTCGGACGAGTGTACGATGTGCCTGCATGACAAATATTGGTCCCACCGCTACACGCGCGGCGGGCCCCGCGGCAGCCAGTGCGCCGTTATATGCCTCTAATACTACGGAGTGTGCCATGAAAAAACGCCTTTACGCTATGATATCCGCCGTCCTCGCCCTCTCGCTGCTCGCGGGCTGCGGCTCCGCGCGGGTGGACTCCGAGCCGGACCCCGTAGAGGGCGTCCTGCCCGGCGAGGAGCTCGGCGTCTCGGACGCGGCGGACGAGATCTTCTCCCTCAACTACAACTCCTCCGCCAGCCTCGACCCCTACGCCACGAACGACACCAACAACCTCCTGATAAGCCAGCTCGTCTTTGACAACATCTTTGAGCTGGACGACGAGTACAACCTCTCTTCCCGCGTGATCACGAGCTACAGCACCGAAAACGGCAGCTACTGGACCTTCACCGTGGACACCAGCATCAAGATGCACGACGGCTCGAACCTCACGGCCTCGGACGTCTCCTACTCCATCCAGCGCGCCAAAAACACCTCCCGCTACTCCGGACGCTTCACCTACACCTATGGCGTAAGCGCCACGAGCGACGACACCTTCGTCGTGAACCTCGGCAAGGCGGACAGGCTTTTTCCCTACCTGCTGAACATCCCCATAATCAAAAACGGCTCCGCAGGCTCCGACAGGCCCATAGGCTCCGGACCCTATATGTACGTGGAGGGCGAGGACTATGTCGAGGCTTTTAGCGGATATGCCAGTTACCAGACCCTGCCTGTGGACAAGATCTATTTTAAGGAGTATTCTGGAGCGGTAGACATCATCACGGCTTTTGAGGACTCCTACCTCGACCTCATAGTGAACGACCCCTCCGGCAGCGCCAACTACGGCTACGGCGGCAACACGGAAAAACGCTACTACACGACCACAAACATGCACTATCTCGGCTTCAACATGGAGGCTGAGTTCGTCAACAACTCACAGTTCCGCTATGTGCTGCAGATGGCCGTGAACAGGGATTACGCCGCGGACACGCTCATGGGCAACGGCGCCGTCGCCTCCTGCCTGCCCGTTTCGCCGCTAAGCCCGCTTTACGACAGCACCGTCGCCAAGGAGCTGAAGTTCGACATCGAGCTGTGCGCGCGCATGCTGGACAGCCTCGACGTCAAGGACACGGACAATGACGGCTGGCGCGAATACCTGGAGTACAGCCAGCTCAAGGACATCAACATTGACCTCATAGTCTGTTCCGAGTCCGCGGGCAAGGGCGACATCGCCAAGCAGTTCGCCTCCGACCTCGCCGGCATCGGCGTCAAGGTAAGCGTCCGCGAGCTCAGCTGGACCGACTACCAGAACGCCCTCATGAATGGCGACTTCGACATGTACTACGCCGAGGTGAAGCTCGCGGCCGATTTCGATCTCACCAGCCTATTCGCTGAAAACTCCAGCCTCAACTACGGCAAAATCAAGGACGAAAACTACGCCACCTACATAAACGACTTCCTCGCCGCGGACGATGCCTCGCGCGCTCAGGCCGCCTACAACCTCTACAGCTACATTGCCATGACCACGCCCATAATCCCCATCTGCTTTGAGCGGCACGAGGTCATCACCCACCGCAACGTCATAACCGGCATGAATCCGACTTCCAGCAACGTTTTCTTCGGCATTGAAAATTGGACCATCACCTTTTCAGACCAGGACAAGGATACAGAAAACACAGACGGGGAGGCGCAGTAAATGACAGACAGAGAACTCATGGACATGGCGCGGGAGGCCGCCGGCAAGGCCTACGTGCCCTATTCGCAGTTTCCGGTTGGCGCGGCGCTTGAGTGCTCGGACGGCACGGTGTTCACCGGCTGCAACGTTGAGAACGCCGCCCTCGGCAGCACCATCTGCGCCGAGCGTACCGCGGCCTGCAAGGCCGTCAGCGAGGGACATCAGGATTTTGTCCGCATCGCCATCTGGGGCGAGGGCAAGGACTACTGCATGCCCTGCGGCGCCTGCCGGCAGTTCCTGGCCGAGTTTTCCCAGACCATGGAGGTGCTCTGCGCCAAGGCGGGGGGCCGCTATGTGAGCTACAGGCTCAACCAGCTCCTGCCTCACACCTTCAATTACTGACATGGAGCTTGAACAGCTCAGGATATTCTGCGCTGCCGCAGAAAGGGGGAGCCTCTCCCGCGCCGCGGCCGCGCTCTATATAAGCCACTCCACCGTGTCCCGGGCCGTTTCGGCGCTTGAGGCCTCGCTGGGCGCGGGGCTCTTCTCGCGCGACAGTCGGGGCGTCAGCCTCACGCCCGCCGGACAGCTGCTCTTCGACGGCGCCCAGGAACTGCTGCGCCTAGCCGGGGAGTTGGAGGGGAAAGTCAGAAATACAGGAGGAAAGATATGAGAAAGACCCGCACACCACTTAAAATTGCCTCGCTGCTGCTGGCGCTCGTCCTCGTCGCGGCCGTCATACCTGCGCGCCCGCGGGCGCCATCGGCATGGGCAACGTCAGCGTCAACTTCTCCGACGTGCCGGAGGACAGCTGGTACCACGACTACGTCTACCTCTGCGCAAGCTGGGGCATCATCGACGGCAAGGAGGCCGGCCAGTTCTGCCCCACGGACTCGCTCAAGCGCGGCGAGTTCATGAAGCTGCTCACCCTCATCGGCGGCCTCGCTCCCTACACCTGGGACACCAGCAACCACTGGTCCCAGCCCTACTGGCAGATCCTCAACGACAACGGCGTGCTCTGGGGCCTCGACATCACCTGCACCTACTCCGCCCTCGAACAGCCCATAACCCGCTATGAAATGAGCGTCATGATAAACAACCTCTGCAACAACGTCTACTCTGAGACGCCCGTGACGCTCGAATCCCCCTCCGCCGTCATCGGCGACTACGACACCATGGCCAGCAAGTACCATGAGCCCGTCGTGCAGGCCTACGGCAAGGGAATTCTTGACGGCTATGACGACGGCATGTTCCACGGCGAGAGCACCCTCACCCGCGGTCAGGCCGCCGCGGTCGTCGTTCGCACCTGGATAACCTCCGAGCGCCTCGAAGTCAGCTCCGCCAGCGAGGTTGAGACCCCCACCGGCGGCGACACCCCCGCTGTCGAGCCCACCGACTCCTTCGCCTGGCGCAGCCGCTCCATGATCGACGCCTGGGGCACCGTCAGCGCCGAGGGCCGTCAGCTGCTCTTCGGTGACAGCAACAAGAGCTACTTCACCGGCAGCGAGGCCAACCTCTCCGACTACATAGTGACCATCCAGGTCCGCACCTGGGACATCAACAGCGCTGGCGAGAAATACACCCGCACCTGGAACCTTGAGGTCAACAAGATGGTCGCGGACGAGGTCAAGGCCATATTCGAAACTATCTACAATGACCCCGAGGAGTTCCCCATCCACGCGCTCGGCGGCGCAAGGTACACCGACACGCTCCGCCACTCCTGGGGCTGCGCCATCGACATCAACCCCGTGGAGAACTTCTACTGCAACACCACCACGACGCCCTATACCGCCATCACCGGCACGACCTGCTACAAGTACAGCGACAGCCCCTACTGCATCACCCCGGACAGCAGCGTTGTGCGCGCCTTTGCCCAGTACGGCTGGGGCTGGGGCGGCGGCGATGCCGACAACAACTACAGCGGCTGGAACACCACCGCCGACTACATGCACTTCTCCATCCTCGAAAGCGGCGGCTGATACCGCGCGAATACAGGGACGGACGGCCCAGGCCGCCCGTCCCTTTTTTCTTGATGCCATCTTTATATCCGCTGTGCTATAGTATAAACGAGGTGAGGAAAATGCAGGTCAAACGCTCGGTCTGGGCCAACGCGGGCATAACCCTGGGTCTGCTGGGGGCAACCTGCCTCGTCAGCGGCGGGCTCAATGCCATCGCCCAAAGCACAACTGCGGCCACGCTGCTCTTCGTCCTGTGCGTACACATAGTCGCCAGGGTCACGGACGGCTATTTCTGGGGCATCGCGGCGAGCCTTGCGGCGGTGCTCTGCGCAAACTTCATCTTCACCTTCCCCTACATGGCCTTCAACTTCACCATCGCAGGCTATCCGCTCACCTTCGCCACCATGCTGGCCGTCTCCATCAGCACCAGCGCCATGACCACAGTGGTGAAAAAGCAGGACATGCTCCGCCTTGATAGCGAGCGGGCCAGGATGCGCGCGGATCTGCTGCGCGCAGTCTCACACGATTTGCGCACGCCGCTAACCTCCATTGCAGGCTCCGCCGCCGTGCTGCTCGAAAACGAGCAGCTGCCGCCCGAGAGCCGCCGCGAGCTGCTCACCAGCGTCAAGGACGACGCCGAGTGGCTCATACGCATGGTCGAAAACCTGCTGTCCATCACCCGCGTCGGCGGGGAAAACACCTCCATCCAGAAGTCGCCCGAGCCCGCAGAGGAGGTCGTGGCGGACGCTGTTCGGAAGTTCCGCAGGCTCTACCCGGATATAAACGTCCAGGCAGAGCTGCCGGAGGACGTGCTCTTCGTGCCGATGGACGCGGTGCTCATCTGCCAGGTGTTCACGAACCTGCTGGAAAACGCCGCCCTGCACGGCGGCGGCACGCGGAACATCACCGTCTCAGCCGAGGTACGCGGCAGGTCGGCCTGCTTCTGCGTCGAGGACGACGGCGCGGGCATCAGCGAAAATGCCCTGCCCTACCTTTTTGAGGACCGTCCCTCTCTCCGCTCGGCCCCGGCGGACTCCGGCGGGCGGCACAATATGGGCATCGGGCTCTCTGTCTGCCGGGCAATTGTCAAGGCCCATGGCGGGACCATGGAGGCCCAAAACGTACCGGGCCGCGGCGCACGCTTCTGTTTCACCCTGCCGCTGGACGAATAAGCACACGAAAGGAGAACTCTGCCATGCCGGCCAAAGACAAGATTCTGATAGTCGAGGACGAAAAGGGCATACTCAGCTTCATGACAACCGTGCTCAGCTCGAACGGCTATGACGTCATATCCGCAAACAGCGGCGCGAAGGCCATCACCCTCGTCACCTCGCACTGCCCCGACCTCGTCATACTCGACCTGGGTCTGCCGGACATGGACGGCATGGAGGTGCTGCGCTTCATACGCGAACGGACGCACCTGCCCATAATCGTCGTCTCCGCGCGCACGCACGAGCGGGACAAGGTCGAGGCCCTCGACCTCGGCGCGGACGACTACGTGACGAAGCCCTTCGGCACCTCGGAGCTGCTGGCGCGCATACGCACGGCCCTGCGCCACACGCGCACCGCCGCGACCTCCAGCAGCCTCGCCACCAGCGGCCGCTTCAAGGCCGGCGGGCTTGAGATCGACTATGACAAGCGCCGCGTCTTCGTGGACGGCGAGAGTGTACATCTGACGCAGAACGAGTACAAGATCGTCTCCATGCTCGGACTCTACTCCGGCCGGGTGCTGACCTACGACTACATGCTCCGCGAGCTCTGGGGCCTCATCACCAAGGAAAACCGTCAAATCCTGCGCGTGAATATGGCAAATATTCGGCGCAAACTCGAAAAAAACCCCGCCGAGCCGCAGTACATCTTCACCGAGATAGGCGTCGGCTACTGGATGCGCGAGGCGGACTGAGCAAATTTCAGGGGCGGAGCTTAAAATTGCCTGGCAGCTGTTGAATTTTGGGCTGCCAGGCAATATAATGTAAATATGTATCACGTTCTGTCCTGAAAGATGATAAACATAGGAGGAGAGGTCATGACCACCGGACACGCAATAGCTTCCCTCGCGGAATACTGCCTCAGGAAGGGGCTGATCCAGCCCTCGGAGAAGACCTGGGCGATAAACACCATTCTCGACATACTCCGGCTCGACGGCTGCGAGCATGAGGCGGAGGTGACGGGCGAAATAGACCTCGCCCAGGTGCTCGACACCCTGCTGGACGACGCGCACGAGCGCGGCGTGCTGCCGGAGGACTCCGTCGTCTATCGCGACCTTTTCGACACCCGGCTCATGGGCGCCCTCACGCCCCGGCCCGCTCAGGTCATAGAGAAATTCCGCGCCCTCTACGCCGAGAGCCCGGAAAAGGCCACGGACTGGTACTACGAGTTCAGCCAGGACACCAACTACATCCGCCGCGACCGCATCGCCAAGGACGTCCAGTGGAAAACCGCCACGGAGTACGGCGAGCTGGACATCACCATAAACCTCTCCAAGCCCGAAAAGGACCCGCGCGCCATCGCCGCCGCCAGGAACCTGCCCGCCTCCAACTACCCGCGCTGTCAGCTCTGCGCCGAAAACGAGGGCTACGCCGGCCGCGTCAACCACCCCGCGCGGCAGAACCACCGCATCGTGCCCATAACCATCAACAACTCCCCCTGGTTCCTGCAATACTCCCCCTATGTCTACTACAACGAGCACTGCATAGTCCTCAACAGCGTCCACACGCCCATGAAGATAGACGAGCCTTGCTTCCGCAAGCTCATGGACTTCGTGCGGCAGTTCCCGCACTACTTCGTCGGCTCGAACGCGGACCTGCCCATCGTCGGCGGCTCCATCCTCGCGCACGACCATTTCCAGGGCGGGCGCTACACCTTTGCCATGGAGAAGGCCCCGGTGGAGACGCCCGTCAGCATCCGCGGCTTTGAGGACGTGGAGGCCGGCATCGTGAAGTGGCCGCTTTCGGTGCTGCGCATACGCTCGGCCGAGCCCGAGCGGCTCATAAAGCTCGCGACGCACGCGCTGGAGCTCTGGCGCGGCTGGACGGACGAGAGCGCCTTCATCTTCGCGGAGACGGACGGTGAGCCTCACAACACCATCACCCCCATCGCCCGCCGCCGCGGCGAGGACTATGAGCTCGACCTCGTCCTGCGCAACAACATCACCACCGAGGAGCATCCCCTGGGCGTCTACCACCCCCATGCGGAGCTGCACCACATCAAGAAGGAAAACATCGGCCTCATCGAGGTCATGGGCCTCGCCGTCCTGCCCTCCCGGCTCAAGGCCGAGCTGGCCGCTGTGGAGGAGGCTCTGCTCTCCGGCGCGGACATGCGCGCGAATGAGCTCACCGCCTCCCACGCCCAATGGGCCGAGGGTTTTGCCAAAAACTACGCCGTCACGCCCGAAAACGTACATGAGATAGTACAGCACGAGACGGGCCTGGTGTTTTCCCGCGTTCTCGAACACGCGGGCGTCTACAAGCGCACGCCCGAGGGCCGCGCGGCTTTCCTGCGCTTTGTCGAGGCGCTTTGAGATTATTTTACAGCAAGGACCGGGGAGGCTCCGCCTCCCCGGTCAGTTTTTTACCCCTGTTCGGCGAGAATTTACAAATTACCTCATTTTTATGCTTTAAGTTTCCCCGGGGATATGCTATATTGATATTTGTATCTTTGCGCCCGGCGCAAGAGGAGTTTTTGATTTGACCGACAACGGAATTTCCCTTGAAGATAAAGTGAACGACGGCCTGGACGACATCTCGCTTGAGGCCATATTGGCGGAATACGGCGACTTCGGCCTGGGCGTGCCGCCCGAGGACGAGGTCGGCGCGCGCTCACGGCGCATTGTCATGGAGGCCCTGGGCGAGACCTTCGCCGGCGTCGCAGAGAGCGCGGAGGCGGATGATACTGCCGGCCTGCCCGGTGAAGACTGGGAAGAACCGCGCGAATATCAGCCCCGCCGCCAGCGCAAGGCCCGCTCCCGCCGCCGCGAGCGCGAGGAGCTGCGTGAATACCGCCCTCGCCGCCGCGAGCCGGATTACGCGCCTGAGCCGGAGTACGCCCCCATCGAGGGCGACGAGGACGTCAAGGTCTACCGCCCCGGCATGGGCAGTATGCCGGAGGGTGACGAGGACGTCAAGGTCTACAACCTCGGGGACGTCATAGCCGAAGCGGAACGCCGCTCCGCCAACTGGAACATCCCCCGGCCAGAGGCTGAAGACGACTTCGTCTCCCAGCCTCTCTCTTACGAGTCCGAGCCGGAGCGCACGGCAGAGTCCGAGGCAGACTACGCCGAGGTCGCGGCTGAGGATCGCGGCGCGGACTATACCACCGACTACGCCGGGGACTATGCGGAAAGCTACTCGGAGGACTACGCCGAGGCCGGGTACAGGCCCGACGCCTATGAAAACATACGCACGGGAGGCTACGGCAGCCCGGATGAGGACGAGGAATACGCCGCCGAGGGCGCGGAGGACATGGAGCCGCCCGAGCCGCGACACCGCTTCCGCCGCAGGAACGCCTCCGAAAAGCAGGCAGGTCCTGTGCTCGGCACACTGGCCGTCCTGGGCTACAAGCTCCGCCGCGCAATGCTGGCAGGCGAGGCCGCAGCCGTGGAGGACGAGGTCGAGCTTGGGCCGGAGATGCCCGCCGACAGGGCCGCGAAATACTACGCGGCGAACGTCTCCTCGCTCAAGCTGCGCTTCCGCCTTGCGCTTTTGCTCAGCGTCATCCTCTGCTGGATATCCTTCGGCCTGCCCACGGCGGGCGCGCTGGGGCACGACCTCAAGACCACCTCGCTCGTCTGCCTCGCGCTGGAGCTGAGCGTAGTCATGCTGGGTCTGGACATTTTCACGAAGGGTATAATGAGTCTTGTGCGCAACAGGCCGGGGCTCTGGACGCTCGTCTCCTTCTCCTGCGTCGCCTCTGCGCTGGACGCCGTGGTGAGCTATGCCGTCGGCACGGCGGGCTGGGGCCTGCCCTTCTGCGGGGCGGCGGCGCTGTCCATGACCTTTGCCATCTGGGGCGCGCAGCTCACGGCCCGGGGGTTCAGGCTCTCCTGCAAGGCCCAGGAGCTGGCGGAGGACCCCTTCTGTGTCAGCGCCGAGACCGGAGTGCTCGACGAGGGCGCGGCACTCATCAAATTCAAACGCCCGACCACCGGCTGGCTGCGCCGCTGCGAGGAGCCGGACGCAGCTGAAAACGTCTTCTCCTCCCTCGCGCCCTGGCTCATCGCCGCCTCCCTGCTGCTCTCTGTTGCGGCCACGGCGGTCACGAAGAGCTGGACCAGCTTTTTCCGCATACTCGCGGCAATTTCCGCGAGCAGCGCGCCCTTTGCGGCCTTTTTGTCCTGCGCCCTGCCCTACGCGCTGCTCGCGCGGCGCGTGTTCCGCTCAGGCGCGGCTGTGGCCGGCTGGCCCGGCATACGCGACATCGGCCGGGCGCGCCGCCTGGTCGTGACGGACACGGACCTCTTCCCCAGCGACTCCGTCTCCATCGAGAGCATACGCATACTCGACGGCATGCAGCCGCAGAAGGTCATCTCCGCCGCAGGCAGCCTCGTCTGCGCCTCCGGCAGCGGCGTCGCGCCCTGCTTCCTGGAGCTCATGCGCAAAAACAGGCTGCTCCATGCTCCGGGTGGAGGACTTCTGCTGCCACGAGGGCGGCGGCCTCACCTCTCTCATCGAGGGCTTAGAGGTCATCTGCGGCAGCGCGGGCTTCATGCGGCTCATGGGCATAATAGTCCCGCAGAAGCTGGCCTCGCGCAGCTCCGTATTCATAGCCATGAACGGCAAGCTGACCGGCATCTTCAACCTCAGCTACGAGCCCACAGGCCCCGTGCGCGCCGCGCTGGCGAGCCTGCTGCACTCCAACCGCGACCCGCTCTTCGCCGTTCGCGACTTCCTCGTCACGCCGCTCATGCTCCGGCAGAAGTACCGCCTGCCCACGGACGGCTTCGACTTCCCGCCCTTCGCGCGGCGCTACGAGGTCTCCGGCGCGGAGCCGGGTGAGGACAGCCAGATATCCCGCCCCGTGCTCTCCCGCCTGAGGGGTCTCGGCTCCTTGTCGATGTGGCGGACTGCGGCAGGAAGGCCTACATGAGCCTCCGCGGCTGGGCGCGGTGCTGGGCGCGGTCTGCGCCGTCGTCGGCGTCGTGCTCTTCTTCGTGCTCATCGTCACCGGCGGCGTAGGAGCGGTCACGGCGGCAAACGTCATGGCCTACCTCTTCCTCTGGCTCGCGCCCGTACTTGTCGCCTCCATCGCCTCCGCCGTCTGAGCGCGGTCTGACGTCAGGCGGGGCGGTTTTTGCCTATTGCCAAGGGCCTGCAAATATTGTATAATTGATTGCTTTTAGTTTTGCGAAAACACTATGTTTTTAGTTTATATAAGGAGAGGACCTACACATGAGCTATGCATCCAAGGACATCCGCAACATCGCGCTGCTCGGACACGGCGGCAACGGCAAGACCAGCCTCGCTGAGAGCATCCTCTTTCTGACCGGTGCTACCGACAGGCTCGGCAGCTCCGCCGCGGGCAACTCCGTCTCGGACTACGACCCGGAGGAGATCCGCCGCCAGATAAGCATCTCCGCCAGCACGATGTACACTGAGTATCAGAAGACCAAGATCAACATCATCGACACCCCGGGATACTTCGACTTCGCGGGCGAGGTCGCTCAGGCTCTGCGCGTCGCGGACATCGGCATCATCTGCGTCTCCGCCAAGGACGGCCTGAACGTCGGCGCCGAGAAGGCCTGGAAGGCCCTTTCCGACGCGGGCCTGCCCCGCGCCATATACATCTCCAAGGTGGACGAGGAGCACGCCGACTTCTACAAGGCCTTTGAGCAGCTGCGCGAGAAGTTCGGCCCCTCGCTGAGCCCCATGTCCGCGCCCATCATGTCCGGCACCAAGGTCACCGGCCTCGTCGATATCCTGGCCCGCAAGGCCTACAAGTACGAGGGCAAGAACCGCAGCGAGATACCCATGCCCGCCGACATGGCCGACCGCGTTGAGGAGATGTACAGCGAGATAGCCGAAAACGCCGCCGGCACCAGCGAGGAGCTCATGGACAAGTACCTCGAAACCCATGGAGCTCTCCGCCGAGGAGATCTACGGCGCCCTCGGCACCGGCATTGCCGACTGCGAGATAACCCCCGTCTTCTGCCGGCAGCGCCGCCACCGGCCTCGGCACCGTTGTTCTGCTCGTACGCCGTCAAGAACTTCTTCCCCTACCCGCGCGAGGGCGGCAAGCTCGTTGACGCCGCCGGCCCGGCCAAGGCCATCGTCTACAAGACCATCTCCGACCAGTTCGGCAAGTTCTCCCTCTTCAAGGTCATCTCCGGCAAGGTCACTCCCGACATGACCCTCGTGAACGCCCGCTCCGGCGCGCAGGAGAAGCTCGGCCACATCTACTACATGCAGGGCAAGAAGACCGTCGAGGTCCAGGAGATAGGCTGCGGCGACATCGGCGCCGTCTCCAAGCTCTCCGACACCAAGACCGGCGACACCCTCTGCGACGGCAAGGCCGTTGAGGCCGCCCCCGGCATCGAGTACGCCGTCCCCTGCTACTCCATGGCCATCGCCCCCAAGACGAAGGGCCAGGAGGACAAGGTCGCCCAGGGCCTCGCGAGGCTCGGCGAGGAGGACCGCTCCTTCACCATCACAAACAACGCCGAGACCAAGCAGATGGTCATCGCCGGCGCCGGCGACATCCATCTCGACGTCCTCTGCTCCAAGCTGAAGAACAAGTTCGGCGTCGAGGTCGAGCTCTCCCCCGCCGCGTCCCCTACCGCGAGAAGATCCGCAAGCCGCTCAAGGCCCACGGCCGCCACAAGAAGCAGTCCGGCGGTCACGGCCAGTTCGGCGACGTCTGGATAGAGTTCGAGCCGCAGGACGAGCAGGAAGATATGATCTTCGCCGAGAACGTCTTCGGCGGCAGCGTACCGAAGAACTTCTTCCCCGCCGTGGAAAAGGGCCTGCGCGAGTGCTGCAACAAGGGCGTCCTCGCCGGCTACCCGATGGTCTACCTGAAGGCCACGCTGTACGACGGCTCCTACCACCCCGTCGACTCCTCCGAAATGGCCTTCAAGACGGCCGCCAGCCTGGCCTATAAGGAGCTCGTGAACGCCAGCCCCGTCATCCTTGAGCCCATCGGCGCGCTGAAGGTCACCATCCCCGACGCGAACATGGGCGACATCATGAGCGACATCAGCTCCAAGCGCCGCGGCACCGTGCTCGGCATGACCGCCGAGGGCGGCATGCAGACCGTCGAGGCCGAGGTGCCGATGGCCGAGATGAGCTCTTACGCCATCGACCTGCGCAGCATGACGCAGGGCCGCGGCAGCTTCACGCTGGACTTCGTCCGCTACGCCGAGGCCCCCGCCGCCGTGCAGCAGAAGATCATCGACGAGGCCAAGGCCCTCGCCGAGAACGAATAAGCAATACCCCAATATATCAAGACCCGGGGCCGCCGCTTTTGCGGCGGCCCCGGCAGTAAAGGCAACATCTTATGAACAGGAAGAACAACCAAAACGCGCTCTACCTCGTGTGGGCCATAGCGATAGTGGCCTGCCTGCTGGTAAGTGCTGTTTTCTCTCCTCTTCGCCTCGTTTACTTACGGCAGCGGAGTTGACATAACAACAGCACCGCCTTCGGCGGAGGGCGAGGGCCCCGCGCCGGACGGGCCCTCTGCGCCGGCG
>ENA-OQCL01000418-OQCL01000418.1-human-gut-metagenome-genome-assembly--contig:-NODE-418-length-20758-cov-3.598371_pt1 | contig 20758 bp, 21 predicted proteins | sample MGYA00242502_ERZ504586 | MGnify/ENA primary metagenome ERZ504586 (study PRJEB26092, sample SAMD00036316) | human gut metagenome | host: Homo sapiens | study: EMG produced TPA metagenomics assembly of... | reverse complement strand
GCAAAAGGAATGGTTAACGGCAGGGAGCGGATGGTCATGATCTGGGGTAAAATGGCTTGCCCCCCACCACGCCGTTTCCTCGGGTTGCCCCGGCCACCAGCCTACCATTTTCATAGGTAAGGTTTATCGTTAACCCATCGAATTTATACTCTAGGGCATAGTCTGGTTTCGGTGCACCTGCGGCGGCAAGCAGCCGCTCGACCCGTTCCCCCCAGGCCAATAGATCGTCCTTGGTTCGCACTTTATCCAGGCTCCAAAGCCGTCCCAAATGGGTATGGGGCAAAAAGGCGGTCAACGGCTCCCCTCCTACCCGACGGGTAGGGGAATCCGGCAGGGAATAGCCCGCCTCCTTTTCCAATTCCAATAGCTGATCGAACAGCGCGTCATACTCCCCATCGCTCACCTGGGGGGCATCCTCCACATAATAGGCCCGCGCCAACTGGTTGACCCGGTCCGTTAACGCCCGAAGCTTTTCTTCCATGGCGATTCTCCTTACCTTTATCTATCTGCTTACCGTCAATCCGCCGGCGTAATGGGCGCATAAGCTGCGGCAAACTTTTTTATTCCCGCGTCGTCAAAGTCGATGGTCACAGTCATAGCGTTGCCGCTCCCCGTCATTTCTAATATGGTACCTTCCCCAAATTTTGCATGTTTGACCCGTTGATGCAGCTGAAATGTTTTGGGCTGGGGCTTAGCAGGCGCTACCATGGGGGCAGGCCGTACCCCAAACCCAGGGGCATAACTGGGCCGTGGCGTCTGTATATGGTGGCTAGGCTTTGCCTGTTCTCTCGGGGGAAGGGGCGGCCGGTCCTGCTGCAAGAGGGCAGCTGGGACTTCCTCCAAAAAACGAGAAGGCTTATTGAATGCATAGTCTCCAAAAAGCATCCGCTGCTTAGCATGGATCAAATATAACTTCTCTTCCGCCCGGGTCATGCCAACATAGCAAAGGCGCCTTTCTTCTTCCAAAGCAGACTGGTTCAAAGCATTTCTGGCCCGGGCGGTAGGGAAGATATTTTCCTCCATACCGCACAGAAATACCACCGGGAATTCCAACCCCTTGGCGCTATGCAAGGTCATTAAGTTAACGGCATCCGCATTGCCATCCAATCCATCCACATCGGATACCAAGGCCACGTTTTCCAAAAAAGCCGGCAATGCGCTTTCCCCTTCCGGCACATCCCGTTCCACTTCCCGTATATTGCCGATTAGCTCTCGCAAGTTGTCCATCCGGTTTTCCAGGTCTCCCTTTTTGTCTTCCGCGCGAAGGAAGGCTTCATACTCCAGGGCGCCGATCATCTGCTCGGTAAATGCGGAAAGGGGCATGGTCTCGCATAGGGCGATAAAGGCGGCCATCGTCTCTGAAAATGGTTGCAGCTTTTGGGCTACCCGATCGGAAAGGCCCTGCCCATCCATAGCCACCGCAAGCATATATGTCCCCCGTTGCTCCGCCACTGCAGACAGCTCGCCGATGGTCGCCTCACCGATGGCCCGTTTTGGCACATTGATGATGCGGCGCAGGGCCATATTATCCGCCGGATTATAGATCAACCGCAGATAGGCCATAATGTCCTTGATTTCCCGCCGTTCATAGAACCGCTGGCCTCCCAGGACTTTATTGGGAATGCCATAATTGATCAGGGTGGATTCCAACACCCGGCTTTGGGCGTTCATCCGGTAGAGTACGGCGAAGTCCCGATAATGCCTGCCGGCGCGAACCCCCTCCAGGATCTTTTTACATAGAAATGCGGATTCGTCTCGCTCGTTGGCGGCTGTGTACAGTTCGATTTGTTCCCCGCCGGTTTTTTCCGTCCAAAGGCGCTTAGATTTCCGCCCGGTATTGTGGCCAATTACCGCGTTGGCCGCATCCAAAATGATCGACGTGGAGCGGTAATTCTGCTCCAACCGAATCACCTTAGCGCCTTCAAAGTCTTTTTCAAATTCCAGAATGTTACGGATATCCGCACCTCGCCAGCCATAGATGCTCTGATCGTCATCGCCCACGACACAGATATTGCGATGGGTCTTACAAAGCAGCTGGATCAGCTTATATTGGGGCAGGTTGGTATCCTGGTATTCATCCACCAGCACATACTGGAACCGGTTGCGATATTTTTCCAGTACGTCGGGAAATGCCTCAAACAGTTGCAGCGTCATGCATAATAGGTCGTCAAAGTCCAACGCATTGGCCTCCAGCAGCCCGCGCTGATAGCCTTTAAACACCTTATACACCGCCTGGTCCAATCCAGGATGATCCGCGATATATTTTTCCGGCTCCAGGGATCTATTTTTCGCCTCGGAAAACCAGTCCTTTAGATCTCGTTTTGGCAGGTCTTTATCGCTAATGCCCAAATTTTTTAATACGCTACCGATCAGGGACATTTGATCATCCGTATCGTATATGACGAAGTTCCGCTCGCGCCCCAAGCGTTGGATATCGCTTCGAAGGATGCGGACGCAGCAGGCGTGAAAGGTGGTGATCCACATATCCCGCGGGTCCGCATCCACCAATGCGCTGGTGCGCTCCTGCATTTCCTTTGCCGCCTTATTGGTAAAGGTAAGGGCCAAAATATTCCAAGGTTTGACCCCATGTTCCATCAGGTTGGCGATCCGATAGGTCAACACCCGGGTTTTCCCGCTACCTGCCCCCGCCAATACCAGCAAGGGCCCTTCTAAGCATTCCACTGCCTGGCGCTGCTCTTTATTCAAAACGGATAAGTCCATACTTCACCATCCTAATCTTATTCCAATTTATTATAGCATCTTCTGAATGGATTTGTATAGAACTAGGGGCGTGTGGCGTTAGCATTGAATTCATGCGTTCCTTTGCTTTTCATGCTTTATATCCGCAAAACAACAGCGGCGGTAAAACGTTTGCCGCCGCGTCATCACCGTCTTGCGTTTTGCTATCACAAAAGAGTCTCCTTCTGCTGAAGGCGAAGCATTGCCTGCGCATTGGCCAAGGCGTTTAATAAATGCTCCAGGCCCAATTTCAACGCCGGTTCCTTTGGCAAAGCGGATGGGGCTTCCCCAATGCTATCGGTCAGGCGTACGACGATTGCATTTTCCTGTAGGTCTGGCCGCATGGTATAGATATAGCGTTGTCCTTGGGCAGGAAGGTCATAGTAAAGCGTGTGGTCCACTTCCAATGTGGTGTCGCACGGTAAATAGGAAAGGGTATGCTGCATAGATCGTTCCGTCTTTGTGTTCTCCTGGGAAAGCCCGCTGATATACATGGAAAACGCCTCATCCCACCAACGACAAGCTATATTGGATGGACGGCTTTCATCATGGCTAAACCAGCCCTGCACATCCTTGGCGTCGAAGTCGGTTCCATCGCCCTGGGCTTGCAACACGAGGGAAAAAGCGGCTTGGTCAAAGGGCTGCATATCATAGGTAACGTCAATCTGGACGCTGCCGGTATAGCGTCCGTTTGGATCAACGGTAAGGCCCTCTTTGGAGAGGTCCATCGTCACATTCCATTCTCGCTGCAAGGTTATGCCCCCCAGCTGCACAGGTTCCTGCCCGGTCCCTTCCATTGTCAGCTTCCATCCGCCGGCAGCATCCTCCCGGGCCAAGGTGCCGTAAAAGGGAATCCCGTTTATGGTAAGGCTTGCGTCATATTCTGGGCCATTTAAATGGAGGGTCTGTGCATTCGCCGCCGTTCCGGTCATTGCGCAGCTGGCAAAGGCCAAAATACAGATTACCCCTTTGGCTATATGTCTCCATCCCACAGCATCGCCTCCCTGCCTGTTTTTGTTATCCATATTAAATTATAACAGAAGGCCGGCTGTTAAGACAGCCGGCCCCAACGTATGGTTTGTAAACTTTTATATTCTCCCCCAGGCTTGTAAGCCTTGCAGGATGGAGGAAAACGCCTTTTCCACGTTTTCCCGGCTGGTGGCCAGGTTGATCCGGATGTGGCTTTGTCCATCCCCCTCGAACCAGGCGCCATAATCCACTGCAATGCCGCAGGTTTCCTCAAAGAAGCGTTCCATCTCCTCCGGCTGCAAATAGGCGGCGAAGTCCACCCACATCAGATAGGTCCCTTCCAAAGGGGTAACGCAGGCCTTTGGCAGGTGGATTGCCAGCTGCTCCCGTAGGTATCCATAATTGTTCCAGATGATCTCCTGCACCTGCTGCAACCACGCCTTGCCGCCTCGATAGGCTGCTTCCACCGCAATATACCCGAACGGATTCCCTTCCCGTATGTGGATCCGCTTGGTGAAGGCGTCGTATTCCTTCCGGAGCTTGGCGTCCGGCAGCACCACAAAGGCATTTTGGCAGCCTGCCAGGTTAAAGGTTTTGCTGGCGGCAGTCAAGGTGATCACCATGTGGCTGTAATCCCCCGCCGTAGCGCTGGGGATGTGCTTATGCCCGTCAAAGGTAAGATCCTGGTGTATCTCATCGGACAACACCAGCACGCCATGTTTCTTGCAGATATCCAGCATGGCGGTCAGTTCCTCCCTGCGCCAAACCCGGCTGACAGGGTTATGCGGGGAGGACATGATGAACATGCGCACCTGGTTCTCCGCGATCGCGGCTTCAAAGGCGGCAAGATCCACCGTATATTGCCCATCCTGGTGGACCAGCTGGCAGGCGACCAGCGTCCGGTCATTGTCCCGTACCGCATGAAGGAAGGGATAATAGACAGGGGTCAATACCAGGACCCGGTCCTGGGGCTCGGTAAAGATCTGGATCAGCCAGTTGATGGCAGGCACCACCCCCGGGGAAAACCGCAGCCATTCCCGCTGCACCGAATAGCCATGACGTTCCTGTTCCCAATCCATAAAGGCTTGATAATAGCCTTCGCTGGGATGGTAGTACCCGAATACGCCGGTATCCAAATAGTCTTTTTCCGCCTCCAGCACGCACTGGGGCACGCGGAAATCCATATCCGCCACCCACAGGGCCAGCAGATCCTCTCTGCCAAAGCGTTCCCCCAAGCCGTCCCATTTTTCGCAATGGGTGCCCTTCCGATCCACATAGAGAATGGGTTCGTCCATGGTCAAACCTCCTTATCCCCGCAATTCCGCACCCAGGCGGGCGCGTAAGGCCTTGACCAACGCCTCCATGGCCCCGGAGATGTCCTCATCGGTCAGCGTCCGGTCCTCCGCCCGCAGGGTATAGGAATAGGCCATGCTCTTCTTGCCCTCGGGTATCCCTTTACCGCGATATACGTCGAACAGGGACACGTTCTCTAGGATCACCTTTACAGGCGCCTGTTCCATAACCTGCTGCACCTGGGCAGCGGTGACGGTTTCATCCACCACCACAGCGATATCCCGAGGCACCACCGGATATTTGGGCAGCGGCTGATAGGTGACCGCGCCAGGCAAGTTGGCGGTCAAGCCCTGGAAGGATAGCTCCGCCACATACACCTTCTGGGGAATGCCATAAGCCTTTTGGGTATCCGGATGGATGGCGCCCATTTCCCCGATGGGCTGGCCATTGAGCAAAAGAATGGCTTTCTGGCCAGGCTGGAAATAGGGGCTGCCGCCAGGCTTTACGGAGAAGGCGCCCATGAGCCCCAGCCGCTCCACACAGGCTTCCACGCAGCCCTTAAGGGTGAAGAAGTCCTCTTCCTCCCCGGTAAAGGCAAAACCCAGCATCCTGCGTTCTTCTGGAAGATCCGCATTATTGTCCAGATGCACGTTTCCCACTTCAAAGAAGCGGCCCTGACCGGTTTTCCGGTTGCAATTGAGGGCGATGGACCGAAGCATCCCCGGCACCAGGGTGGTGCGCATCAGGCTTTGATCCTCCCCAAAGGGATTGAGCAGCTTGACAGCCAGGCGTTTTTCGTCGTCCTCCGGCAGCCGAAGGGCGTTCAAGTCCGCCGGGCCTATGAAGTTGTAATTGTACATCTCATAGCAGCCCAACGCCACGCACAAATCCTTGATCCGATCCTCCCGGGCGCATTCCACGCTGGGCCGGCCCTGGAAGGTATCCCCCGCATCAAGGTGGGCGGGATGTTGTCATAGCCGTAGATCCGGCCTACTTCCTCTGCGATGTCCCAATCGGTTTCGATGCTGCTCTCAATATCCACCCGGTAATGGGGGATGGTGACCACCAGCTTGTCTCCCGCTACCCGGCTGCCGATGTTGATGGTAGACAGCATCTTCGCCATTTCTTCCCCGGAGAAACGGGTATTCAGGATCCGGTTCACATGGGCGATATCCGCTTCCACCACCCGGTCCGCCGTATCCACGCTGCATACGTCGATGGCCTGGCCCACCACCTTGCCGGCTTTGAGCTCGTCCACCAGCTCAATGGCCCGCTGGGCCGCCAGCATGGCGTTCACCGGCTCCACGCCCTTGATGAACCGCGCCGCCGCATCCGTTACGTGGCGCAGCTCCCGGGTGGTCCTACGGATGCTGCTGCCCTTGAACACCGCCGCTTCAAACAATACGGCCTTGGTGTTCTCGGTGATCTCGCTGTTTTCGCCGCCCATGACGCCGGCGATGCCCACGCCCTTGGTGGGGTCTGCGATCAGCAGCATATCCTCCGTGGTCTCCCGCTCCTTGCTGTCCAGGGTGACTACCTTCTCCCCAGGATAGGCCTTGCGCACTACGATATGCCCATCCGCCACGCATCGCAGGTCAAAGGCGTGCATGGGATGGCCGTATTCCACCATCACATAGTTGGTGATGTCCACGATGTTGTTGATGGGCCGAAGGCCCACGGCCCGCAGCTTTTTCTGCATCCAGGCGGGGCTGGGCTCGATCTTGATATCCGTTACCACCCGGGCCACATACCGGGGGCAAAGATCCGGCGCCAGCACTTCCACGGAGGCATAGTCGCTGGCATTCCCCTCCCCCTGGATCTGGCGGATCACAGGCTCCTGGAATTTCTGTCCCAGGGCGGCCGCCGCCTCCCGACAAATGCCGATGATGCTGGCGCAATCCGCCCGGTTAGGGGTCAGCTCAATGTCGAACACCACATCGTCCATGCCCAGGGCTTCCTGGATCCGCTGGCCCAGGGAATGCTCGCCCTGCAAGATCAGGATGCCGTAGACCCCTGCCCCCGGATAGTCCTCCTCGGTGAGGCCCAATTCCTGGCCGGAACACAGCATACCATCGCTATGCACCCCCCGCATCTTGGTGGGGTGGATCTCCAGCCCGCCCACCAGCTTGGCCCCATCCAGGGCCACCGGCACCAGGGCGCCTTCAAATACGTTCGTTGCCCCGGTGACCACAGTGAGCTTCTCCGGCTGCCCCACGTCGATGGAACAGATCTGCAGCTTATCCGCATTGGGGTGTTTGGACAGGGCGTCGATGCGGCCCACCACCGTATGGGTGACCGGCATCTCCGGCTCCACGGCGGCGGTCTCAAATCCCCGCCACATCATCAATTCCACAAAGCGGTCAACGCTCACGTTGAAATCCACGTATTCCTTGAGCCATTTAAGCGGCAATTTCATGCTATTTCTCCCCCTTCCTTAGAACTGCCGGAGGAACCGGGCGTCGTTCTCATACTCCAGCCGGATATCCGTAATGCCGTGTTTCAGGTTGGTGATCCGGTCCACGCCTACGCCGAAGGCTACGCCCTTCCATTCCTTGGGGTCCAGGCCGCAGTTTTCGATGATATGGGGGTTGGATACGCCGCACCCCAGGATCTCCAACCAGCCGGTACCCTTGCAGGCCCGGCAGCCCTTGCCGCCGCACAGGGTGCAGCTGATATCCACCTCGGCGGAAGGCTCCGTAAAGGGGAAATAGCTTGGCCGGAACCGCATACGCACATCGTCTCCGAATACCGCATGGATAAAGGTGAGCAGAATGCCCTTCAGGTCCGCCAGGGTAATCTCCCGGTCCACCACAAAGCCTTCGATCTGCATGAACACAGGGCTGTGGCTGGCGTCCACCTCGTCCACCCGGAACACCCTGCCCGGCATGATCAGCCGGAAGGGGGGCTTCACGTTCAGCAGCGCCCGGGCTTCGCAGGGGCTGGTATGGGTCCGCAGCACCACCCGGTCGTTTACGTAGAAGGTATCCTGCATATCCCGGGCAGGATGGTCCAAGGGCAGGTTCAGCTTGGTAAAGTTATAATCGTCATACTCCACCTCGGGTCCCTCGTAAGTGGTGAACCCCATTCCCACCAATGCGTCCCGGATCTCCCGATAGGTTTGGGTCATGGGATGCAGCCTGCCCAGGGCCCGGCCAGGTTTTCCAGGCTCCGTCACGTCTAAGGCTTCCTTCTCGAACCGGAGGGCTTGCATCTTTTCCCCGATCACAGCCTTGCGCTTGGCCAATTCCGCCTCTAACTCCTTCTTGACCGTATTGGCGGCCTGTCCCAGCTTTGCCCGCTCGTCCTTGCTCAACTGGCCCATGCCCCTCAAAATACCCGTCAAGGCGCCGTTGCGCCCCAGGATGGATACGTTGATCTCGTCCAGCTCCGCCCCATCCCTGGCTGCTTGCAGCCGGGCCAGGGTCTCCTGGCGGATCTTTTCCAATGCCTCTGTCATAGCCTTCCTCCATCTGTCTCCATAAAATTGAAAGCGCGCCCGTCCCAAGGGACGAAGGCGCGCTCGTGGTACCACCCTATTTCACCCCGCCAACACGGGGCCTTTTCCGCTATATCGGGCTTACCCGGCGCCAACTACGCACCCCTTATGGGGCTTCCCCGGCGCGGCTCGGGAGGGAACTGATGCCGCGTGCCTGTGGAGGCCATCTCAGCCGCCGGCCCTCTCTTGGCCACAGGATACGCCGCTTTTCTCCGTCAATGCCGTTATTCTTGGGTATTTTAGCATATTCCTCTGCTGAAAGCAAGGCTTCCGAAACAGATTTACCAGCTTTTCCCCAGGGTTTCTCAATCCCATTTCTTCAGCAGGGCGTCCAGGTCTGCTCCCAGCTTTTGTGCCCGTTCCCCCTGGGCGCTGGCGGCTAGCTGCATCAGCTTTGCCATACGGGACAACAAGCTCTCCATAGTGGATACCGAGGCTTCCGCCTGGCGCTTGAGCTGCACAACCGGCTCCCGATGCACGCTGCCGGTGCCCAGGTCAAAGGCTTCAAACAGCTCCGGCACGGAAACGGTATAGCCCAGGGAGCGCACGGCGGCGGCAAAGCCGTCGATCACATCCTTTTCGCCGTGTACCAGGAATACTCGAGTGGGCTTTTGGGGGATCTTCTGGAGCCATTGGAGCATCTCATCTCGGCCTGCATGGCCGGAAAAGCCGGAGATCTGCACGATATTGGCGTTTACGATCACCTGCTCGCCAAACATTTTGACCCGCTTTGCCCCATCCACCAGCAGTCGGCCCAAGGTGCCCGCTGCCTGATAGCCGGCAAAGACGATGGTGCTATCCGCCCGATAGAGGTTATGCTTCAGGTGGTGCCGAATGCGGCCTGCATCGCACATGCCCGAGGAGGAGATGATAATATTACAGCCAGGTTGGGTATTGATCTGTTTGCTCTCTTCAGCGGTCTGGGCGATACGCAGGGTAGGGAACTCAAAGAGATCCCCTTCCCGGGACATCTCTAGAGCCTCTTGGTCGTAGTTTTCCTTGGTGCAGTTTTCATAGATCCGGGTGGCCTTGATGCCCAACGGGCTATCCAAATACACCGGCACCCGTTCTAGCCCCGGCACCGTGCCTTCGATAAGCATCCGCTTGATATAATACAGCAGCTCCTGGGTACGGCCCACCGCAAAGGCGGGGATCACGATATTGCCGCCCCGGGCGATACCCGCCCGCAGCACGGAAGCCAATTCCGCCTCCTTTTCCGCATCGGTGGTCACTTCATGGTTCCGGTCGCCATAGGTACTTTCCATCACCAGATAGTCTGCTCCTTCCACGATATCCGGATCGTTGATGATGGGCCGGTCGCCCCGGCCAAGATCCCCGGAAAAGGCCACGCGGACGGTTTTATCCTCCTCGGTGATCCATACCTCGATGGCCGCGCTGCCCATCAGGTGCCCCACGTTGGTAAAGCGGGCCTTCACCCCTGGACAAACCTCCACCACCGTGCCATAGGGGATACTTTTAAAACGCTCGCAAGCGAGCGCCGCGTCCTTGACGCTATACAGGGGCTCCGCCGGCGGCTTGCCAGCCCGCAGGTTCTTACGGGTCTGCTCCTCCGCATCCTGCTCCTGGATGTGTGCGCTATCCGCCAACATGATCTCACATAGCTTTGCAGTGGCGCTGGTGCTATAGATGGGGCCTGCAAATCCTCGCTTTGTCAAAAGAGGCACGAGGCCTGTATGGTCGATATGGGCATGGGTCACCAGCAAAGCGGTGATCTCATGGGGGTCAAAGGGGAACTCTCCGTTGGGCATGGCTTTTTCATCCGCACCCTGGCGCATACCGCAATCCACCAGGATGTTTCCACCGGCAAACTGGATCAGATGGCAGGAACCCGTCACCGTCTGGGCCGCGCCGCAAAATTTGATTTTCATGTGATATGCTCCTTAATTCTTATGATGCTGATTTTATTATACCATCTTTTGCAAATAAAAAAGATGAACTTTTCGGGGCGAACCTGTGGGGAAACCGTCGCTCCAACCAGTCCATCCAAACGCATCTTCCCGGCGTATTCCTCTAAGTTTGCCGCAACCGGACGCCTGCCGGCCGATATGGGGGCCGAAATGTATGGGCGGTAGCCCTTTGGGACGCTTACCAGGAAGCCCTTCCCGAAAGATCGCATGGGCTTCCTGACGGGAAGGGAAACGCCCCGTTCCATACGTATGCCTTTCCCAAGGAGGCACGGCCTCCACCATTTTCTAAAAGACATGGGGAACCATACCTTTATGTTTTGAATCCTTGTTGTTTCTAAAAAAATGAGCGAACCTTATTTGTTCGCCCTTTCTAATAAATATTTACTTATCTTTGCCGCAGCACTTTTTATATTTCTTCCCGCTGCCGCAAGGGCAGGGATCGTTGCGGTTGGGCTCCTGCTGCTTAACGTACATCTTGGAGGAGCGGAACTCCATGGTGATCTCCTTGCGGCGCTCCGGCGTAAGGATGGGCTCCCACTGGGGCAGGTTATAAAGCCAATCCGCCTTGCAATCCAGCATGTTGAAATACAGCTTTTCGTAATCGATATCCAGCTCGATCTTGCTGCCGCTCTTGAGGCTGTCCAGTTTCAGCTCCTTCTTCAGGCTGGTGTTGATGCCGTCCAAGAAGCCCAGGAAGGTGACCTCATCCATGTGGAACTCCTCTGCCAGCTCCGAAACCTTGCCGCTATAGGTATGCTGGTAATTCCCCAGGATGGTCTTATAGTTTTCCGTTTCCAGGGCAAAGTATTCCTTCCAGAACTTTTTGGCCTCCCCGGGGGTGCGTTCCACATCCGCGATGGCCTGCCATTCACTGTATAAACTCATGTCTGTTCTCCTGTTTCTGGTATTTTAAGGGCGGCTTGAAGCCGCCCCCGTTGACGTTCCTTTATAGATATACCAAAGATCAGGCAGCCGCGTCAAGAAATTCTTTTACCTTGCGGATAAAATCTTCAGTGTTGAGCACCGTGACGTTGTCCATATCTGCCAGGGCCGCAAGGTCCTTGGTCATAAACCCTGCGCTAATGGTATCCAAGGCAGCCTTTTCAAGCCGGTCGGCAAAATCCATCAGCTCTGGGATCTGATCCAACTCGCCCCGCTTGCGAAGGGCGCCTGTCCAGGCAAAGAGGGTGGCCATAGAGTTCGTAGAGGTCTCCTCCCCTTTCAGGTGCCGATAATAATGCTTGGTCACCGTTCCGTGGGCGGCTTCGTATTCATAGTTGCCGTCCGGGGATACCAATACGCTGGTCATCATGGCCAGAGAACCAAAGGCCGTGGCCACCATATCGCTCATCACGTCGCCGTCGTAATTCTTGCAAGCCCAGATGAAGCCGCCGTTAGAACGGATGACCCGGGCCACCGCGTCGTCGATGAGGGTATAGAAGTAGGTAATGCCTGCCGCTTTGAACTGCGCCTCGTATTCTGCCTGGTAGATGTCTTCGAAAATATCCTTGAAGGTGTGATCGTACTTTTTAGAGATGGTATCCTTAGCGGAGAACCACAGATCCTGCTTGGTGGACAGGGCGTAGTTGAAGCAGGCTCGGGCAAAGCTCTGGATGGAATCATCCTTATTATACATGCCCATCAGCACGCCGGGGGTCTTGAACTCAAACACGGTTTCGTGGAACAGCTCCTTGCCCGAAGCATCGGTAAAGAGGATCTCCGCTTTTCCGGGGCCAGGAACCCGGAACTCGCTGCAACGGTAAATATCCCCATACGCATGACGCGCAATGGTAATGGGCTTGGTCCAGCTGCGCACAGAGGGCTTTAGGCAGGGCAGCATGATGGGCGCCCGGAATACGGTGCCATCCAGGATGGCACGAATGGTGCCGTTGGGGCTTTTGTACATGCGCTTGAGGTTATATTCTTCCACCCGCTGGGCGTTGGGGGTGATGGTGGCGCATTTGACGCCGACCCCGTACTTTTTCACGGCTTCCGCCGCCTGTACGGTAATCTGGTCGTCGGTGGCGTCCCGGGAAGGAAGCCCCAGATCGTAATATTCGGTCTTTAGATCCACATACGGCTCCAGCAAATGCGTTTTGATCATTTGCCAAATGATGCGGGTCATTTCATCGCCGTCCATCTCAACAAGGGGGGTCCTCATTTGAATTTTACGCATGGGCATCTCCTTATTTTTTTGTTATTTTTGCGCCGGATATGGCCTTATTCAGGATATCCGAGCGAAATGCAAAACTAGACGCTTGCTTTTCTTCCAGCCCCTGCTGGGCGTACGCTACCAATTTATCTACCAACGCAGCAAACGAGATCCCCATGGGTTCGTATAGATAAAATGCGAAGGAACCCGGGATGGTATTGATTTCATTAATATAAACCTGCTCCCCTTCTAAGATATAGTCTACCCGGACCACACCCTTGCACTCCAGCATACGGAAAACTTCCACCGTATAGTCCTGGATTTGTTTGGTCAGCTCTGGAGAAATGGGGGCGGGGATCTGGCGGCTCAGGCTCTTCATCCCCTTGCCGTCCCCACGGATATATTTCTCCTCAAAGGTGAGGAAGGTATCCCAGCAAGCGGGCTGCTCGCAAAGGGAAGGCAGGGCCTCCTGGCTATTGCCCAGGCAGGCGCAGTTGATCTCCACCGGGTGCTCCACCGCCCGTTCGATGAGGATCCGGCGGTCAAAGCTGGCAGCCACCTCCATTGCCTGGCGGAATCCGTCCGGGTCCACAGCCTTGCCGATGCCGATGGAGCTGCCCAAATTAGCCGGCTTGATGAACATGGGATAACCGATTTCCCCTTCGGCCTTTGCTAGCACCGCCTGGGGATCCTGCTGCCATTCCGCCCGGTTGCAATATACGCGGGCAGCACCGGCAGGCCCATGCTCTTGAACACGGCCTTCATCACGATCTTATCCATGCCCACGGCGCTGCCCACCAGGCCGCAGCTGGAATAGGGGATATCCGCCAGCTCCATCAAGCCCTGCACCGTGCCGTCCTCCCCATGCATCCCGTGGAGAGCCAGGATGGCGCAATCCAGCCCGCATACCCGCTGGGTCTTGCCGAAAAGCCCGCTGCCAAAGCTATACAGGGCATTGTGGCCGGGCTCAGGCGGCAAAAACACCCGGGTCAAGCCCTTTTGCTGGGGATCGAAATCCCGGTAGGTCTTTACGTCCCGCAAAGGCTCCCCCACATACCAGGCCCCCGACCGGGCAATATAAATGGGGAAGGCATGGTATTTTCCTTTGTCTGCATTTTCCAATATCTGTAACCCGCTGATTATGGATACGTCATGCTCGGAAGCCCGGCTTCCGAAGATCACCCCTAATTCCATCATGTCAGGTATTCCTCCCTACCTTGCGTCAATTATAATTATCCGTTAAGTCGTTTTCAAACAGTACCGTACACCCTGGCTGTTGATACAGCGGCAGCTTTTCCGTGGCCTGGGCCAGGGATTCCACCTCCACCAGCCGGTCCTCTGGGAAGCCGCCTTCCAGGAGCCCCGCCTTGATGGCCGGGGCGTTGGGTCCCACCAGGATAGCCACGTCCACGCAAGACGCCATGTGCAAGCCAAAGGCCTGGTTCAAGGCCGCCTGCTCCTCCCCCAGTTCCACCATACCGGGGGTAATGATGATCCGTCGGCCTGGGAAGGACTTCAGTACCTCCAGCGCTTCGCTGGAGCCCACCGGGTTGGCGTTAAAGGCATCGTCTATCACGGTAATGGGGCCGGGCAAGAGCTGCAAGCGATGCTCCACCGGCTCCAGCTTGCCAATGCCGGCGGCGATCTGTGCTTCGCTTAAGCCCAGCTTATAGGCTAGGGCGGCGGCTCCCGCCACGTTCAGGATGTTGTGCCGGCCCAGGAGCCGGGTGACGCAGGGGATCCGGGTCCCATCCTGGCAAACCAGGGTGAACCGGCTGCCCTCCGGGCCTACGGTGATATCCTCCGCCCGCATATACAAGCCTTCTCCCTGGGTGCCAAAAAGGTATTTTTCCTGTAATGGGCTGTTCTCATAAAGCTGGCGACACAGGGGATCGTCCCCGTTGAGAAAGACGCAGCCCTGGCTGCCGACCCCGGCCAACAGTTCCCCTTTGGCGCGCATTACGTTTTCCAGGGAGCCGAAGGTTTCCAAATGTTGCTTGCCAATGGCGGTAAGGATGCCGTACTGCGGTCTGACCAGACGGCACAGCTGGGCCACATCCCCCTTATAACGCGCCCCCATCTCCCCGATAAACACTTGGTGTTCCGGCGTGAGTTTTTCTCGTATGGTTCGGGTCACTCCCATGGGGGTGTTGAAGCTGCCAGGAGTATAGAGGGTCTTATATTTTTCCCCCAGGATGGTGCCCAAAGCGTACTTGGTAGAGGTCTTTCCAAAGCTGCCGGTGATGCCGATGCGGATCAGCGCCGGATTGGCAAGCAGGCGTTTCCTGGCGTCCCCCATATACCAGCCCTGGACCAGCTTTTCCACCGGCCAGGTGAGCACATGGGCCAGGCATACCACAAGGGGCAGCAGCAGCCCGGGCCAAAAAACCGCACAAGCTCTGGCCAGAAGCCATAGTCCCACCAGCCGCCCCAAGGCTGTATGCCATTGAAAAAGGAGCCGCACATAGGACGCCTGCAACAGCAGCCGCGCCACCGGCCCCACCAGGGCGAGCAGGAATACGGGAACCAATAGCCGCTTGACCCTAGCGGTATAGCGCATGGGGCTTTTTTGGCCCTTTTTTTGAATTTTTTAGGGCCATGATCCCAAAGGCTAGCATCATGCCGGTAAAGATCACGTCCCCGCCCCGCCATAGCAGGGTCCCAAAGCCGCCCGGGAAAAATTGGCCGGCTATGCGCAAAAGGAAGCCCGCCACACCGGCCAAAAAGGGCCGGACCATTGGCCCAGGTGCTTACGCACCCACTTAAGATACATGGGACCCTGGTAGCTTTCCAGCTGCAACATATGAAGGAAGGGAATGGCTGCCAGGGTAACTGCCACCCCGTCCAGCAGCACATATGCCCAAAAGGCGATTTGGATCAGGAGTTCATTGGTTTCCATACATCAAGCCTCATTTTGATACAGGATCTGCAGGATGGAACAGAAACGAGGATAGTCCTCCGCATAGGAGAAATGTCCTACGCCAGGAATAATGGCAAGGCCGGCGTTCTGCATTTCCCGCTCCATTTTCTTCCCATCCACAGGGGGGTAGCCGTATCTTTTTCCCCCAGATCAAAAGGGTTTCATTGGGGATCTTGGAAAGCAGGGATGTCTGATCATAATTGACGGTTTTCACATAGGTGACCCGCATATCCCCCTGCAATTGCTGATATTCTGCGGAGCCGGCCTTTTTCTGCCGCTCCTGCAAGCGGAAGAGCCGGTTCAAAGCCGGGGACTTGGCCAGGATCTTCCCCAGCTTATAGGTATAGACCCGCCAATAATATTTGGGGCCTCGCCTTGGTTTAATGCCGGCCGCGTCCACCAGGATCAGCCGGTGAAATAGTTCCGGCGTTTCGCTGGCCAGCTGAATGGTCACCGCCCCCCCAAAGGAATGGGCCACCACATCGCACCCGCCAATGCCGATGGCTTCCATAAAGGCCCGGGTGCAAGCGGCATACTCCGGCACCCCCAAGGTCCCGGCGGTTCCGGGCTTTCCCCAAAGCCGGGAAAGTCCAGGCTGACCGCTTCCCTGCCCAGCCTGACCAAGCAGTTGGCAATGGGCGCCATGGCCTGAATATTCGCGCCCCAGCCATGGAGCAGCAGCACCGGCTTACCTGAGCCCTGGCGCTGATAATGCAGTTGGGCGCCGTTTATCTCAATCGTCAATGGCTACCTCTTATCGTCTTTCTTAGGCGCCTGCCAGCCGTCTTTATTTACCTGCCTGGCCCGGGCGATGCCTAGTTGCCCTTCCGGAATATCCGTGGTAATGGTAGATCCAGCGGCGGTATAGGCATGATCCCCCAGGGTGACCGGCGCCACCAGGGAGGTATTGCAGCCCAGGAATACATCGTTCCCGATCACCGTGCGGAATTTCCGGGCCCCGTCATAATTGGCAAAAGCCGTGCCGCAACCCACGTTCGATCCGCTTGCCGATATCCGCGTCCCCCACATAGGTGAGATGGGCCACCTTGCCACCATCTCCCAAAGTGGAGTTTTGATCTCTACAAAATTGCCCACCTTGCAGCCCTTGCCAAGGTGCGCGTTGGGGCGCAGCCGCACATAGGGCCCGATGCTGGTGCCGTCCTCCACCGCCGCCTCCTGGGCCACCACGGCCGCCAGGGAACAGCCGTCCCCCACGATGGTATCCAAAAGCCGGCAACCATTATATAAGGTACAATCCCGGCCGATCCGGGTATCGCCTTGTAGAAATACCCCGGGATAGATCACCGTATCTTCCCCGATGGTCACCTCTGCGTCGATATAGGCCTGATTGGGGTCCAGGAAGGTGACGCCGTTTTTCATATGGCGGGTATTGATGGCCTGCTGCCTTAGGTAGGTACAATCCCAAAGGCTCTCCCGGTCATATACCGCAGCGCACTCCACTGCGGGAGCATATATATCCACCACCCGCTCCCCTTCCATACGCAAGGCGCGAATAAAATGCTTGGCCTCCACGTCGTGGGGCAGGTCCCGCTCCAAAAAGCGGCGCAAGTGGTTAATCTCAAAACAGAAGGCTGCGCAGGGCCTTGTCTCTTCGTCTTCTTCGCAATAGACCAGGCGGGATGCCGCTACCCCCTGGGCCGCGTCGGTCAACATGCGGATGGTCTCTGGCTGCAGCATCGGCAGGTTGCCATGCACCACCAACACATAGCCTTCCGGTTGGGTGATCAGGGGCATGGCAAACAAAATGCCCTCTGCCATGGAATCCGCGTGTTCTTGGGTGACATAGCGGGCTTTTTCCCCGATATGGGCGCGCACCCGGTCTCCGTCAAACCCAACAGATACAATGGGTTTCTCCTGAATATGCTCTTCGCAGGCCGCAAGGACCCATTTTACCATACTCCTGCCGCAGATCTCATGGAGGACCTTTTGCTTCCTGGAATGCATCCGCTTTCCTTCGCCTGCTGCAAGAATGATTGCCGTGATCGCTTTCATGCTTATCCCTCAAAATTCTTTGCACATATAAAAGGTCATAACCGCTGCTATTATTTTATGAGCGGACAACGGGCTCTGTCAAGAGAAGGGGGGCTTGCATACAAGTATATTTGATCCGCATCCCTCCTCACAGTACGCCGCAATAATCGATGTCCACATCGATAACGCATACGTAAGTCGGATCTATCTCCCTTGCCCGCTCCCGGATTGCGGATTTATATCTGCCGATTTGTCCCGCGTCCGTGCCGGCTGGCACCACAATATCAAAGATCAAGTTGGTTTGTTTTTCGCCCCGTACCATGCGGAAATCATGGAACCGGAGCCGAGGGTCCGTCTCCTGGATGATGGCGTCCAGCTTGGTCCGCACGGCGGCGGTAAGCGCGTCATCGGTCTCTACCGGGTCCAGGTGGATGGTCAAAAGCATACCCAGCTTCTCTCCCACCTCGCGCTCTGCCCCGGTCAATAGTCTCATGGATGGCTACAATGTCCGAATCCGCCCTTACTTCCGCATGGGCGCTGGCGATGATCCGGCCTGGGCCATAATTGTGCACCATGATATCGTGCAACCCGTCGATCCCCTCGTATGCCAAGAGGCTTTCGCTCAAAGAATGGATCAATTCCGGCGTAGGGGCCTCTCCCATCAATGGGCTTATGGTATCCCGCAGGATGCCCACCCCGCTATATAGCACAAAGCCCGCCACAAGTACGCCCACATAACCATCCAGGTTGATGTTTATAAAATATGAAGCCATCGCGGATAACAGAATCGCGCCGGTGCTGATCACATCGCACATGCTGTCCGCAGTGGCTGCGCTCATGGCAGTGGAGGAAATGGCCTTGCCAATGCTGGCTGTAAACCGGCCCAGCCAGAGCTTTACCAAAATGGAAAGCAGCAAGATCCCCATGGTGACTAGGTTGAAGGAGACGGGTTCCGGCGCAATGATCTTCATCACGGATTCCTTGCCCAGCTCAAAGCCAACCAGCAGGATCAAAAAGGAGATCACCAGGGCCGTAATGTATTCGATCCGGGCATGGCCAAAGGGATGTTCTTTATCCGCAGGTTTGCCCGCCATTCGGAACCCGATCAAGGTTACCAGGTTGCTGCCCACATCCGACAGGTTGTTTACAGCGTCCGCCTGGATGGCAATGGACCCGGACAGCGTGCCGATGAGCAGCTTTGCCCCGCCCAAAAAGATATTACAGCATACCCCAACAATGCCCGCCAGACGGCCATAGGCTTCCCGCACAAGGTTGTTCTGGGTATTTTGCGAGTCCTTGATAAAAAGCCGGATCAATAATTTTGTCATGTTTCTTTGCTCCTGTGGCAATATAATAAGCCCTTGGCTTGGCGTTTAATCCTCTTTGCGTTTGTTCCAAGACGCCACAAAAGGCCGTATACAACCTTGCCGCGCTTTTACAAGCCGGCCCAGTTGAATACGGTCTTTCCACATTCCTTGGGACGCGCCCAACGACGGAATCCGCGTCCCCTGATTTTACCGCATTTATGCCCTTATCGCAACCTATTTATAAAAGATGCTGCAACAAGAATAGCACGATCACCCCTGGCACGCCGAACACGCCGGCCACCAGGGAGGAAAAGGGGGTAATGGGCAGAGCCAGCCCAAACAAGCCCCCGAAGAAATTCACCACCAGCAGCAGCAACGCTCCCAGGATGGCGTTGAGCAGCAGCCGCCACAAAATTCGGAGGGGGACCGCCAGAAGTTTGCATACCAGCCAAAGAAGCAGCAGACCCGCCGCAAAAGCTGCCAACAACAGCAATGTTTCCATCCGATCCTCTCCTGTTCCCGGCTATGGTGTCCTAGCCGGTTTTATTCTACGGCAGCCGCCTCCTGGCTATACCGGCGCAATAGCAACACGTATTTACGCCGGGCCGCCTCCATTTCGTAGATGGCAAAATCCATCAGATCCGTTTCCTGTACGCTCTGGAAATAGCGTTCCGCTTCTTTCCATTGGGCCAGGGCCTGCTCGATATCCCGCTTCCGGTCCTCTTGCGCCCCATCCCCATGTTTCCACAATGCCATAAGAGCCACCTCCATAAATATGGGATTTCCATCCTATATGGAAGTATCTCCCGGGCGTTTTATTTTTATAACCGGGACCTGAAAACGGCTTAAATAAAGCCGCCCTTTTTCAGCAACTTGACGGTCCCAAACACCGCCGCCGTATATACGGGGATCATAATGGCTTGGTTAAGCAGCCGCACATATACGATTTGATAAGGCAGGCCGTACAACGCCATCAGCAATAGCGTATTACACAGCACAGAGCAAAATATTTGTCCTGCGGCGATGGATAAAAGCAAGCGTTTCCAGGTGACTGTCTGGCCTCTTTGGAAAAATAAGCCGGGGATCACCCCAAACAGCGCCCCGATCAAGGTAAACCAAGGGGATCCACGGCCCTTTGGGAAACAGCAGGGCGGGCAGCAGATCCACGATCATTCCCACGATGCCCCCAATAGGCTGGGCCATATAGCACAGCAGCCAGGATTCGAGGCGTACTGCAACGGCGCGATCGCGATGACGGTCAAATGGGTGCTCGGCGGGATGAAGGAACCGTGCGAGGTGCTCGCGCGCCGTATGGTGGAGGCGCTCCCGGCCCCGCTCGCGTCGCTCTTCCGCGAACACGGGATGCTGTGAATGTGGACATTTTTCGCTATCTGTCACTTGCCTTTTTTGGAGAATTTTCGGTACCATGAAAGATAGGAGCGGGCTGCCGCCCGCATGTTTGATTTTTGAAGAGGAGTGACACATCAGTATGGCAAACCGCATTATGCTCAACGAAACCTCCTACCACGGCTCCGGCGCGATCGCGGAGATCGTCACCGAGGCAAAGGCCCGCGGCTTCTCCAAGGCCCTCATCTGCTCCGACCCCGACCTCATCAAGTTCGGCGTGACGGCGAAGGTGACGGACCTGCTCGACAACGCCGGTCTCGCGTACGAGATCTATTCCGGCATCAAGGCGAACCCCACGATCGAGAATGTGACGGACGGCGTCGAGGCCTTCAAGAAGGCCGGCGCGGATTACATCATCGCCATCGGCGGCGGTTCCTCCATGGACACCTCCAAGGCGATCGGCATCATCATCAACAACCCTGAGTTCGCCGACGTGCGCAGCCTCGAGGGCGTCGCCCCGACGAAGAAGCCCTGCGTGCCGATCCTTGCCGTCCCGACGACCGCCGGCACTGCCGCCGAGGTCACGATCAACTACGTCATCACCGACGTCGAGCG
>ENA-OQCL01000417-OQCL01000417.1-human-gut-metagenome-genome-assembly--contig:-NODE-417-length-20779-cov-3.922865_pt1 | contig 20779 bp, 23 predicted proteins | sample MGYA00242502_ERZ504586 | MGnify/ENA primary metagenome ERZ504586 (study PRJEB26092, sample SAMD00036316) | human gut metagenome | host: Homo sapiens | study: EMG produced TPA metagenomics assembly of... | reverse complement strand
CCACCGACAGCGACGATCAGCAGCGAGGGCGATGAGCGCGTACATGCGTTTTCTGCGGCGCTGTGCGCGACGCTTTTGCAGTCGCGCTCAAGCAGACCGAGCAGCCCGTCGACGACGAGCGCCAGGACAGCGATGAGCAGACTGCCGCAGAGTGTCATGGCGGCGTTGTTCGTGGTGATGCCGCGAATAGATCGCGACGCCGAGTCCCCCCTGCGCCGATGAACGATGCGATACCGGCGAGGGCGATCGTCCATCGTCACCATGCTGCGAATGCCGGGAAAGGATCACAGGCATCGCCAGCGGCAGCTTGATCTTGGCGAGCACCTGCGCCGGCGTGCTGCCCATGCCGGTGGCTGCTTCCAGGATCGCCGGATCGACGCCGGTGATGCCTGTGTGCGTGTTGCGCACCATCGGCAGGAGGGCGTAGATCGTCAGCGCGATCACCGCTGTGACGTTGCCGACGCCGGAGAAGGGAATGAGAAAACCAAGCATCGAGATCGACGGGATCGTGTAGAGAAAATTGATCACCGCCATCGTTGGCTTGGCAGCGCGCTGAAATTCGCTGATGAGGATACCGGCAGCGCCACCGATGATGATGGCGATGAGGATCGCCGCCAGGGAGATCGCGATGTGTTCAGCGAGGAGCTCTGCGAAAAAATCCCAGCGGCTTGTGAAAAGCTGCAGCATTTCTCTGATCATGGCTGCTCTCCTAAGCGTTCAATGGCGCCGACTGGGCAGATTTCTGCGCAGAGTCCGCAATGCAGACAGTGCTCCGGCGCGATGACATATGGCGTGCCTGGCGCGATGCAGCTCTGCGGGCAGGCGCTTGCGCATTTTCCGCAAGCTACGCAGGCGTCGGTGATGTGAAAGCCTTTCGGCGGAATCTCAGCGCTGCCGAGACGGAAACGCTCGCGATTGATCGGTTCCTGGCCAAGATCGAAAAATTCCACGTCGGCGCTGTCGAGACAAAACGCTTCGAGAATGTAGCGGCGCTCGCCCTTGTAGAGATTAGCGATCGCTGCGTTGGCGTCGAAAATGCGGTCGATCCAGTATTTCTGGTCGTCGAGACGTTTCACCGTGCCGGAAATACGGATCATCTGCCAGTTGTCGTTCATCCCGGTCATCGCGACGCGGCCAGTGGCGCGCAGCTCGCGGTAGAAATCCTTGCCGCGGGCAGTGCAAAAATAGAGCGTGTCGTTTTCGCAGAGCATGAGGTCGATGATGCGCACCTGTGGCACGCTGTTTTCGTCCACCGTCGCCATGGACGCGCTTTTTACGTCGAAAAGAATGTTCAGGCAATCTTGTAAAGTCATGAAAAATTCCTCCTGCTTTCTCAGCCGCCTTGACGGCCCGTCGTTATACTGATACTATAAGGGAGCAACGATCATTTGTGAAGTAAGCACAATAAAGTGCTGTAGGTACCAAAAAGTAACCATTGGGAGATGAAGCCTTATGCCAGATAAAGAAAACCTGCCGCCATGTCCAGTGGAGACCACGCTTCTGCTCATCGGCAACAAATGGAAGGTGCTCATTCTGCGCGATCTGATGGATGGCACGAAACGTTTCGGCGAGCTCAAGCGCTCCATCGGCAGCGTTTCGCAGAAAGTGCTGACGCAGCAGCTGCGCGCCATGGAAGAAGATGGCCTCGTGCACCGCGAAGTGTACGCCGAAGTGCCGCCGCGTGTCGAGTACAGCCTCACCGAGCTGGGCGAAAGTCTCAAGCCCATTCTCGACGCAATGCTGAACTGGGGCATGGATTATAAGGAAAAGAGGACTACAGAATAAATAAACGCCGAAGGGCGACGCTTTCAACAGTAAAGCGTCGCCCTTCGGCATTGTTGTGCGTAAAGATTTTTATTCAGCTTTGTTTTCGTAGATGACGCAGGCCAGCATCACCAGATCGCCGTCGCCAGCGTCGCGAATACTGTGGGATGCGCCGTCAGCCGTGTAGACCACATCGCCAGTGGTCACAGCAACTTCTTTGCCGTCGTCGACAGCGATGCCGTGGCCGCCGAGAATATAGTAGACTTCAAAATTGTCCACATGAGCATGTTCGCCGAGACCAGCGCCTGGCTGGAAGCGGATGACCTTGAAGAGCTTGGCTTCATCTTTGAGAAGCTCCGTTGGCACGAGCGTGGTGAATTCCAGCACGCCCTGACCGCCAGCGTAGCCTTCGATGTCTTCGCGTGGCAGGTCGTTGTTACGAATGATCATTGGTATACACCTCCTGAGAATCTTTCTCTAGTATACCACGTTTGTCGCGTGCGTGCATTCATTTTGCGGCACGATTTTCCAACAGCACGCAGTCGAGCACAACGAGATCGCCCGCTCCCGCGTCGCGGATGCCGTGCGTGCCGCCGTCGGTCGTGTAGAGCACATCGCCGGCTGAAACCGGATGCTCAACGCCGTCGTCCGTAGCGAATCCGTTTCCGGCGAGCACAACATAGAGCGCAATGTTGCCGTCGTGCGTGTGTTCGCCGATGCTCGCGCCTGGCGCAAACGCCATCGTTTTGAAGAAGCGGCCCTCGTTTTTTAAGAGCGCCTCGTCTGGCAAAAGCGCCGTGAATGTGATGAGCCCGCTGCCGCCGCTGTAATTTTCGTGCGTTTCCTGCGGCCGTTCGTTTTTGTGGATGATCATGGCTGCTCGCCTCCTTTAATGCGTTCAGTATAGCATATTTGTGGATATTTTTGTCCCCGCGTCGTCATCTCTCTCTTGAAAAAATTAACAGCTGGGCCAGTCGCCAGCGATTTTAAGGTTGCGTTAAGTGCGAGCGCCTAAGATAGGGACCGTAACAAGAACCCTGCATACAAGAAAGAGGTGCATAGATTTGAATTTCCCTTCATCTAAGAAATTAACGGCCGCTGTGCTGTTGGCGGCGCTGACCGCGACATCGATCGCGCCAGGCGCTGTGCTTGCAGCTGACAGCAGCGATAATGTAGCAACTGTGCAGCCTGGCGGCGACCAGCCACCGGAAAAACCACCAGGCGACCAGCAGCCAACGCCGCCAGATGGCGGAAAACCTGGCGAACAGCCACCAGCCAAGCCAGGCGGCGCGGACACCATGGAATACGACTACACCGGCGAGCTTTCAGGTGCAGTCACCGCCGACGGCGAAGAAATGACGCGCGACGGCGAAACCATTTCCACCGAAACCGTCGACCAAAATGTCGGACTGGCGCAAAATGGCGGCAGCTTGACCCTCACCGACGCCACCCTCGACAAGAGCGGCAGCGGCACCAATGGCGACAACTGTAATTTCTATGGCATCAACTCGATCCTGCTTTCTGTGAACGATGATTCTGTGATCAAAGTCGCCGATTCCAAGCTCACCGCAGACAGCACCGGTTCCAACGCCATTTTCGCCACCGATGGCGGCACCGTTTATGCGAACAACAACACCATCGTCACCTCCGCCAGCAATTCTCGTGGGCTTGATGCCACCTATGGCGGCACCGTGATCGGCAATCTGCTCGCAATCTCCACCGCCGGCGATCATTCCGCAGCGCTTGCGACCGACCGCGGCGGCGGCAATATCTCGCTGACGAATTCCAGCCTTTTCACCGCTGGCAGCGGCTCGCCGCTCCTGTATTCTACCGGCAATGTGCAGGTGGACAATGTGAAAGGCACCGCCACCGGCAGCCAGATCGCCGGTATGGAAGGGCTTAACACCATTCTCATTAAAAATTCTCGGCTCACCAGCGAAGTCACCGGCAAGACCGCCAGTGATCCTGTCGCAAACGGCGTGATCATTTATCAGTCCACGTCCGGCGATGCCGAGGCCGCCACTGGCGAGACCGCAGAATTTGAAGCAGAAAATTCCACCCTCGCAAGCGACATCCAGGAAGGCAGCATGTTCTATCTGACGAACACCACCGCCAACGTTGTGCTCAAAAACACCACCCTTGATTTTGACAGCGACGCAGCAAATCTGCTCACCATTGGCGGGAACGATGCGAACAACTGGGGCACGCCAGGAAAAAATGGCGCCGATGTCACCTTCACCGGGCTGGATCAGGAGCTCGCCGGAAATATCGACGTCGATACCATCTCCAGCCTTGACCTCTATCTGCTGGATGGCACCACCTACACCGGCGCCACCACCATCAGCGAAAACGCCGCTGCTTCTGAACAGAGCGACGCACCGATCAGCGTCAGCATTGATGGCGACGCTTCGTGGATCGTGACAGCAGATTCTAGCGTCACAAATCTCCACATCGCCGACGGCGGCAAGCTCGTCGACCAGGATGGAAAGAGCGTGAGCGTCAAGGATACCAGCGGCAATATCCTCGCCAGCGGAGAAAGCGATGTGACCGTCACCGTCAGCGGCAGCTATGACACCACCGTCACCACCAGCGACGACAATTCGCTGAACGCCACCGTCATCGATCGCGACGACTTTGACGTCACCTATACCACCAACACAGAATTTGGCACGAACGCCGGCGCTGATCGCAACGACGACATCACCATCCAGGAACCAACCGGCGGTGACGACGTCATGGGCGGCGACCAGCCAGGTGGCGACAAACCACCAGCAAAACCAGGCGACGAAACCTCTCTGCCATTCACCGACGTAGCGAGTGACCACTGGGCTTATCAGGATATCGCAGATATCTATAGCGCCGGTCTCATGACCGGCACGTCCGCCGATACCTTCTCGCCAGAACTCAGCGTCAACCGCGCCATGCTCGTCTCCATCCTCTATCGTCTTGAAGATGCGAGCAGCAAACCTGCCGACGCCGGCTTCACAGACGTTGCCGCGGGTGCCTGGTACGCCGACGCTGTAAACTGGGCAAAAGAAAATAATATCGTCAGCGGCTACAGCGACACCCTTTTCGGACCAGAGGACACCCTCACCCGCGAACAGTTTGCCGCCATTCTTTATCGCTACGCAGCGTATAAAGGCTACGACACCACCACCAGCGACAATGCCACCCTCGACAATTTCACCGATGCATCGAGCATCAGCAGCGGTTTTGATAACGTCCTCCTCTGGGCCAACGACAAAGGCTACATCGGTGGCATGACAGAAACCACCCTCGCCCCACAGGGCAGCACTACCCGCGCCCAGGCCTCCGCCATTCTCCTGCGCTTCCTCCGCGCAGAAAATGCTCTGCCAGATAACAACTCAAACGGTCAGTTGGACGATAACGGAGAACCAGCCAAACCAGAAGGAGAAGCGTGACTGGCGATCCAAATAGCGAAGCAAGCCTCCTGTATAAAAACGGGAGGCTTTGCCGCACTGTAATTGCGAAAAATAGTTCTTTTTTTCGAAAAAACGCAATGAACTCGCTTTAGATGATTGTACTTTGGGCTGTGGTGCGATATACTATATGCATAACGACTTGTAGTGTCATCATAATGATGGGAGGAATTAAAAATGATAGAACAGAACGCTATGGTGGATGCGCTGAAACGTTTGGCACGTCTGAAAAACTGGAGCATTGCAAATGCTCAGAACACCTTTGAAGAGCTCACGGCTGCCAGAGAGCTGAAGGCAGTGGACACGTTCCTGCAGGAGACGGGCGTGGATGTGAAGATGTTCTACGAAACGGATGGCCGTGTTTTTGAGATCCGCCTGAACGGAGAAAAAATCTTCGACAACAGAGACAAATCGACCTGGCCAGCTGTTGAGATCGAAAATCGCTGGATGAAGGAATTCCTGGATGCGTACTGTGCAGATGGCAAGTGGGGCCACAGCTCTCAGTTTGATAAATACATCACTGGCTGGCGTGAAAAAGGCTCTGTTGCTGGGCGTCCTTTCGCATACTCGGTGGAAGTCTGGGAAGCTGACGGTAAATACACCTGCACTGTCGAAGGCTACGACGAAAAGGTCGGCGGTTACAGATTGATTTACGATGTCACGAATCCAGACGCAGCCATTGCTGCGATCCATGACAAGAACGCCGAAGAAGAATAATTTTCCAAGCGTACGAAAAAAGCTGCTCGAAAATGATCGGGCAGCTTTTTTTATGCTCAGTTTTCGCTCATATATTTTTCGCGCAGTTCGAGCAGATGGTGGACGCATGGCGCGACGATCTTATCATGGCAGGTACCATCCGGTTGTTTTCCCCACCCTAGTAGGTCGCCACAGAGGGTGTGGTGGAAGGTGTCGGTGAACCATTTTGTGTATTCCTGGATGGCTTTGATCATTTTTTCCTTGTCGTCGATGTAGAGGGCGAGGACCATCGCGCCGCCAGTAATTGCGCCGCAGGTGAGCTGGGTGCGCGCGCCCCAGCCGAGTCCGCGCAGGGCTTTTTTGTGCGACGGGATCGTCGAGATTCAGCGCATCCAAGCCGGCGAGCTGGTAGATGATCTGTGTGCAGCAGTAATCTTTTTCTTTCTTTAAATCCTTGACCTGTTGTTCAATGGTGGCCATTGTCGATCACTCCTTGTTGTTCCTTTGTTTTATTGTAGCACAGAATGGGCGAAATGGTGTAAATGAAAAAGCAAGCCGGAGGATGTGGCTTGCTTTTTCATTTGGAAAGAATGGTTTATAGAGCAACAGCGGCGCTGGCTTTGGAGACGTGAATGAAGCAGGGGGACGCGCCGCTGCGGGGTTCAGAGGTTGGTGTCGTCAGCGAGCAGGGCGCGAGCGACGATTTCCATGGGGACGCCGCTCTGCATGCTGCGCTGCTGCAGATAATGATGCGCTTCTGGCTCGCTCATGCCGCGGTTGGCGATGAGCTGAGCTTTGGCTTCGGCGATGGCGCCCTGAGCGTCGTCGCTGCGTTTGGGAATGGTGCGGGCGGCGCGCATGGCGTCCATCTGCAAAAGCATGGTGACGGCACCGATGAGTTCGGAGGAGCGTACGGGGACGTTCATGGTGAAGAGATCTTCCCGGTCGCAGAGTGCGCGTTGGCTGCTTTTACGAGAACGAGCAGCAGTGCCTGACCGTCCAGCCGGTCGGCGAGTTCGACGGCGGTGATATCGCGCAGTTTTGCTGCGCAGATGACGACGCCGCCGTCCATCTCGCGGACTGCGCGCAGCACTTCGGCGCCGGTGTGGCAGCGATAGCGCACTGCGATGCCGCGGTGCACGAGCGCCTGCGAGATGTTTTCTGCGAGGGCGTTGTCGTTTAGGGCAACGATGGTGCGGATCATTTTTCGCTCACTCCCTTTTTTGAAGATGATCGATGATTAAAAGAGGACCATGTACTGTTCGATCTCCCATTCGGTGACCTGGGTGCGGTAGGTATCCCATTCGTGGTATTTTCCGGCGAGGAAGCTTTCATAAGCGTGGGGACCGAGGGTGTCGGCCATGAGGGGATCGCGCTTCATGAGCTCCAGCGCTTCGAAGAGGGTGCCGGGGAGGTTGTCGATGCCGTTGTCGGCGCGGGTTCTGGCGTCCATGGAGAAAATATTTTCGGTGACTTCTTCTGGTGGTACGAGCCCGCGTTCGATGCCATCAAGTCCGGCTGCCAGGCAGACGGCGAGCGCAGATACGGGTTGCAGGATGGATCTGGGCAGCGGAGTTCGACGCGGGTGCTCTGACCGCGCGCTGCTGGGATGCGAATGAGCGCGGAGCGGTTGGACGCTGACCAGGCGAGATACACTGGCGCTTCATAACCAGGCACGAGTCGTTTGTAGGAATTGACGAGGGGATTTGTCACGGCGACGAGAGATTTTGCGTGCTCGAGCAATCCGGCGATGAAGCTGTAGGCTTCGCGGGAGAGTTTGCGCTCGCCGTTTTCGTCGAAGAAAATATTTTTTCCATCCTTAAAGAGGGACATATTCGTGTGCATGCCGGATCCGTTCATCCCGAAGATCGGCTTTGGCATGAAGGTGGCGTGCAGGCCGTTGCGCTGGGCGATGGTTTTGACGGCGAGCTTGAAGGTCATGATGTTGTCGGCGGCGGTGAGGGCGTCGGCATATTTGAAATCAATTTCGTGCTGGCCGGCGGCGACTTCGTGGTGGCTGGCTTCGATCTCGAAGCCCATGGCTTCCAGCGCGATGCAGATCTCGCGGCGCGTTCCTTCGCCGTGGTCGAGGGGTCCGAGATCGAAATAGCCGGCTTCGTCGCTGGTCTGGGTGGTTGGGCGTCCGTGTTCGTCGGTGTCGAAGAGGAAAAATTCGCATTCAGGCCCGACGTTGAAGGTGTAGCCGAGTTTGGCGGCTTTGTCGAGAACGTTTTTCAGCACGTGGCGAGGATCGCCGACGAATGGGGTGCCGTCTGGATTGTAGACGTCGCAGATGAGTCGGGCGACGCGCTCGTGCTGTGGTCGCCATGGCAGGATGACGAAGGTGTCGAGATCTGGGTGCAGATACTGGTCGGATTCGTGGATGCGGGTGAAGCCTTCGATGGAGCTGCCGTCGATCATGATCTGATTGTTCAGCGCTTTTTCCAGCTGTGCGCGGGTGATGGCGACGTTTTTCATCTGGCCAAAAATATCGGTGAACTGCATGCGGATGAATTCGACGTCGTTTTCGTCGGCGAGACGGATGATGTCTTCTTTGGAATATTTATTCATGGTGAGACTCCTTTACTGCGATCGGTGAGCGGGAACAAAAGAAAAAAGAGCAAGAGGGTTCGCGTTTTTCGGAACACCCTTGCTCTCGATGATCATATTATGCGCCGAATATTCATGAATGTCAATGCATAATAAAAATGTCGCAATATTAAATTTTATCGCACGCCTGCGGTGGATATGCTATAATGGGCCTACTGTATTGTCTGAAAGGAGAAGCTTATGCATATCATTGTCTGTCTTGACGACCAGAACGGCATGGCGTTCAATCACCGGCGCCAAAGTCGCGATCGCGTGGTGACTGAAGATATTTGTATATTAGCGGACGGTCGTCCGCTGTGGATGAACAAAAATTCTGCTGCGCTTTTTTCTGAGGCGTCGTGCGCGGCGACGCTTCGCGTTGACGAAGATTTTCTCGCGGCAGCGCCGGATGACGCGCTCTGTTTTGTGGAGGATGTGCCGCTGGCGCCGCTGTTTGCGCGCATCGATCGTTTGACGATCTATCGTTGGAACCGACGCTATCCTGCGGATCTGCATTTTGATCTGTCCCTCGATGGCTGGCGGCTTACTGGCGGTGGAGAGTTTCAGGGATATTCCCACGACAAGATCACCCGGGAGGACTACGCGCGATGAAAAAACAAGCGAAACTTCTGGCGCTGATCCTGGCGTTTTGTCTGAGCACCGCGGGGCTCACAGCCTGTGACAGCAGCACGACGACAAGCGACGGCGCCGAGATCAGTGCGCAAACGGAAGCGTCGGCGTCGGGCGCTGAGGCTGCAGCGACGAGTGGCGAAGCGGAAAATCTCCCTGCGCAGACGCGGATGTTTTTGATCCGGCGCAGGTGCCGAGCTACACGGGCTCAGCGTTCACGGTCGTTCATGACAACGTGCCGTATTTCACCCAGGACGATCTGACGACGAATGATTTTGAGAGCTACAGCCCGCTGGATGGTTACGGGCGCTGCGGCGTGGCGCTTGCCTGCGTGGGGCAGAGTCTGATGCCGACGGAGGAGCGCGGCTCGATCGGTCAGGTGCAGCCGAGCGGCTGGCATACTGTGCGCTACGACAATGTCGACGGCAAATATCTCTACAACCGCTGCCATCTTATCGGCTATCAGCTCAGCGGTGAAAATGCCAACGCGCAGAATCTCATTACGGGCACGCGGTATCTCAATATGGAAGGGATGTTGCCATTTGAAAATATGGTCGCCGACTATGTGAAGGAAACGGCGGGCCACGTGCTCTATCGTGTCACGCCGGTTTTTAATGGTGCAGACCTTGTGGCAAATGGCGTGCTCATGGAAGGGTATTCTGTTGAGGACGCAGGCGCTGGGATTTGTTTCTGCGTCTACGCCTACAACGTGCAGCCGGGGATCACGATCGATTACGCCAGCGGTGAAAGCTGGGAGACGACGGCTGCTGAAAATGCAGCGTCAAGTGCGCAGACAGCGGCTGAGGAAACGCCGCAGACCTATGTGCTCAACAACAATTCGAAGAAATTTCACGATCCGTCCTGCAGCAGCGTTACTAGTATGAAAGCGCCAGAAGAGGTTACGACGACGCGCCAAGCGCTCATCGATCAGGGCTACAGCCCTTGCGGAAACTGCAAACCATAATGAAAAATGCTCAGCTTCTCATGGCGAGAGGCTGAGCATTTTTTAGCTTTTGATGCGCACTGTCACGCGGAAGAAAAACATGCCGACGATGAAGAGGATGGCGATCATGCCGACACCGGTGTTGATGTCGCCGGTGATCTGGCTGACGGCGCTGACGAGGGTCGTGCCCATAAAGGATGCGCCTTTGCCGCAGATATCCAGAAGCCCGAAATATTCGCCGGACTGCTGCGGCGGGATAATGCGTGTGAAATAGGAGCGCGAGAGCGCCTGGATGCCGCCCTGGAACATACCGACCATGACTGCCAGGAGCCAGAACTGCCACTGATGTTCGAGAAAGATCGCGAAAACAGCGATGCCAAAATACGCGAGAATGCAGATGGTGATCAGCTTTGCAGTTGCGTAGCGCGCTGCCAGCCGGCCGAAAAGGATCGCGAACGGAAAAGCGACGATCTGCGTCACCAACAGCGCCAGGAGCAGGCCGGTGGTGTCGAGTCCGAGAGCGGTGCCGTAGGCTGTGGCCATATCGATGATCGTGTAGACGCCGTCGATGTAGAAAAAGAACGCCAGGAGGAAAAAGAAAACCTTTTTCTCAGCTTTGACGTTTTTGAACGTGCGGCCCAGCCGCGCAAAGCTTTCGCGCACGGCGTGCTTCGGGCGTTCAACGTAATGCTTCTGCTCGTAGCTTTTCAGGAGCGGCAGCGTGAAAATCAGCCACCACGCAGCCGTGATACAAAATGCCAGCTGCATCGCCAGCGTCATCGAGATGCCGATGGATCCGCCGCCGAGCACCAGCGCCAGCGAGAGGATGAATGGCGCGCAGCTGCCGATATAGCCCCAGGCGTAGCCGCAGGATGAGATCATGTCCATGCGCTCGTGGGTGGTGACGTCTGAAAGCATGGAATCGTAGAAGATCAGGCTCGCCTGATAGCCGATCTTTGCGGCGACGAAGATCACGAGGAAGATCAGCCAGTTGCTGGAAGCGCCCAAAAGCACACAGCCAGCCAGCCCGATCACCAGAAACAGCAGAAAGATCGGTCGCTTGAAGCCGCGCGTGTCTGCCAATGTGCCGAAGGTCGGTCCCATGAACGCCACCACCAGCGTGACGATCGATGCGGCATAGCCCCAGTAAGCCAGATAATCGACGCTCGACAGTCCGGCGCTCTCTGCCAGGCTGTTGAAATAGATCGGCATGATCGTCGTGATCAGCAGTGTGAATGCTGAGTTGCCCACGTCGTAGAAAATCCAGTTGCGTTCCAGTTTTGTGAGTTTAAATGATGCCATAATGAACTCCTTTGCGGAAAAATACCATCTACCAGTGTAGTGGAATCGCACAAAAAATGCTATAGCAAAGACGTTAAATCTGCGAAAAATATGCGCGAAAAAAGCTGCTGCTCCACGCGGAGCGGCAGCTTTTGCTGTGCGGAAAACTCAGATCTCGATCTTGGCGCCAAGAAGTTTGGCAAATTCGCGGCAGATCGCCGTGTTGCCAGGCCATGCCGGAGAGGTGACGAGGTTTTTGTCGACGACCGCCTGATCGGCAGGAACGTTCACATATTCGCCACCAGCGAGGGTGATATCTGGACCGACAGCTTCGTAGCAGGTGGCTTTGTAGCCTTTCAGTACGCCAGCAGCAGTCAGCACCTGAGGACCATGGCAGATGGCAGCGACAGGTTTTTCAGCCTGGAAAAATTCCTGCACGATCTCGATCACGCGAGGATTCAGGCGGATGTATTCCGGTGCGCGGCCGCCAGTGATGAAAAGTCCGGCGTAGTCGGCAGTGTTGACAGCGTCGAAATCAGCAGTCAGGGCAAAATTGTGGCCAGTCAGTTCGGTGTAGGTCTGCTTCCCGAGAAAATCGTGGATAGCAGTCGCCACCGTGTCACCAGCTTTCTTCCCTGGGCAGACGGCGTCCACCTGATAGCCGAGCATCGAAAGTGCCTGGAATGGGACCATGGTTTCGTAATCTTCGGTGTAGTCACCGCAAAGCAGTAAGATTTTTTTGCTCATAGATAGGCCTCCTGTTCATTATCCTGCGGCGATTCGCCGCGACATTGTTATTGCTATTATTTTACCACGTTTTTGTGAATCCTGACGTGGGAAAATGGTAAAGAATGCACAAACTCAACGCATGACCATGCCCATCTTGCGCTCGTTCCAGCAGGATTCGAAGCTTTGGGCGCTGACCCAATACTGATAGATCTGGCCGCGGTTTTGCAGATTGTAGGGATCGCTGACGAAATAGCCGCGCGCAGGATCGTAGCCGCAGATCAGACGCACGTGGTTGTTGGCGACGCGCGCCTGGTAGGTACCATTGATGAGGAAATTGCCGTAGCGCACCGGCGCCCAGGAAAACGTCTGCCAGGCGACGATCATGTTGCCGGCGAGCAGTTCGCGCTGCACGTCGGTCACGGATTTTCCGTTGAACACTTCGCAAACGTCAGCGCCGTTTGTGTAGCGGTTGCAGAAATCAGCGAGCGGCGCTGGATCGATGGAGCTGTAACGTCCGTCGCTGTGATACGGCGAGCCGACGAATCCTTTCGCAGGATCGGAGCTGGTGATCGGCAGTGCGTTCAGAAATGCAGTCGGCGTCACATTTTGTGCGTAGCCGAGGGCTTTCAGTCCCATGAGCGCGCTGATCGGTTCGCAGCCCATCCAGGCGTAGATCTCGTCGATCTGGCTGATGTATGGCACATAGCTCTGCTGGTAAGAGGACGCCGTCTGTGTGAGCACGCCGTTTGCATCTGCCCAGTAAGCACCGACGTTTTTGTTGAGCGCCAGCTTTCCGTAGCGATCGACGCTGTAAAGCTGGCCGGAGATTTCGTGGACGCCAGGCGTGAATGTGTAGCTTCCGAGCGCGACATCGCTCCAGGTTTCATCAGCGCCGCTGCCGCTGTGCTGATGATCGATCGACGCTTCAGCAACAGTAACCGCAGCCCAGTGAGACGCCGTCATGTCTGTGTAGAGCCCCAGGCCCATGAGCTTCTGCGCCTGTGCCGTGTCGCCGTAGCGGCCAGTGACGCGGTTGATGATCGAGCAGGCTTCGGCGCGCGTGAGCCCATTTTCCGGACGGAACGTGCCGTCTTCATAACCGCCGACCCAACCAAGGGACGCAGCGATACCGATCTGCTCCGCAGCCCAGTAATCCGCCGGCACATCGCTAAAAGAAACCGTCACAGCAGTTTCCGGCGCTAAGCGTGTCAAGAGATCTACCATTTCAGCACGGGTGATCGGTTCGTTTGGACGGAACGCAATGCCGTCGTCAAAAAGCCCGAGCCGACAGAGCGCGCGCACGTTGATCGCAAACCAGTCGCTGTCCTTGACATCAGCGTAGGAGCAGGAGCCTGTGCCAGCTTCCGGATCTTCGAGCAGACGGTAAACGATCGCCGCCGCTTCCGCGCGGGTGACCTGGCGCTCAGGGCGCACGCTGCGATCCTCGTAGCCGCCGAGATAGCGCACATGGGCGCTGGTCCAGGTGGTGGCGATTACGCTGGGATCGGTTGCTGGTGGTTCTGATGGTTCACCAGGATCTTCCGCTGGCTGTTCAGGTTCGGTGACGGGCTCCTGGTCGGGCGGTGTTTGTTCGCCAGCAGGATCTTCTTCCAGCGGAGGGTCGGTGTTTTCACCGACGACTGCAGCATTTTCGCCGCTGCCGTTGGCAGCGATTTCCGGCGTACACGCGTCGGTTGCTGCAGCATATTCTGTTGGCACGTTTTCTTCGGCAAAGGCTGGCGCCGCTACAGTCGACAGTGGCAGCGCGAGCAAAAGCGCCCAGCTGATAAAACGTCGCAAATGATGGCCCATAATGATCTCCTCCTAGTTTTTGTTTATACTTATATTTTACCGCCGAATGCGCAGCGAAGCAATGCGCCGGCAAAGAAAAACGCACCCTCCGAAGAAGGTGCGCAGGTGCTCAGCGCATGACCATGCCGACCTTGCGCTGGTTCCAGATATTGTCAAAGGTGGCGGCGTTTTCCCAGTATTGGTAGGTTTGGCCGCGGTTGTAATAATTGTACGGATCGCTCACCAGATAGCCGCGCGCAGGATCGTAGCCGTAGACGAGGATGGCGTGGTTGTTGTAGACGAGGCTCTGCAACTGTCCGTCGATCCAGTAGTTGCGATAGCGTGGCTGCTCCCACCAGAGCGTCTCGTACGCCACGACCATATTCCCAGCGAGCAGTTCCTGGCGCAATTCTTCCGCAGAAGCGCCGCGGAAATCTGCGCAAACTTCTGCGCCGTTGCAATAGCTGTTGCAGTATTCAGCGAGGGCGGCGGGATAGATTGTTGTGCGCAGGGAATTGTCAACAACATACGGCGAGCCGACAAATCCCCACTCAGGATTGGAGGAGGAAAACGGCAGGCTATTAAGGAAGGTTGTGACGTGGACATCCTGTGCATAGCCGTAGGTTTTGAGGCCCATGAGCGCGCTCACTGGTTCGCAGCCGACCCAGGCGTAGATATTATCGATCTGGCTGATGTATGGCACATAGCTCTGCTGGTAAGAGGACGCCGTCTGTGTGAGCACGCCGTTTGCATCTGCCCAGTAAGCACCGACATTTTTGTTGAGTGCCAGCTTTCCGTAGCGGTCGACGCTGTAAAGCTGGCCGGAGATTTCGTGGACGCCAGGCATGAATGTGTAGCTTCCGAGCGCGACACCGCTCCAGGTTTCAGCAGCGCCGCTGCCGCTGTGTTGGTGATCGATCGACGCTTCAGCAACAGTAACCGCAGCCCAGTGAGATGCCGTCATGTCTGTGTAGAGCCCCAGGCCCATGAGCTTCTGCGCTTGTGCACTGTCGCCGTAGCGACCAGTGACACGGTTAATGATCGAGCAGGCTTCGGCGCGCGTGAGGCCGTTTTCCGGACGGAACGTGCCGTCTTCATAACCGCCGACCCAACCAAGGGACGCAGCGATACCAATCTGCTCCGCCGCCCAGTAATCCGCCGGCACATCGCTGAAGGAGACTGTCACAGCAGTTTCCGGCGCCAGCCGCGTCAAGAGATCGACCATTTCTGCGCGGGTGATCGGTTCGTTTGGACGGAACGCAGTGCCGTCGTCAAAAAGCCCGAGCCGACATAGCGCGCGCACATTGATCGCAAACCAGTCGCTGTCCTTGACATCAGCGTAAGAGCAGGAGCCTGTGCCCGCTTCCGGATCTTCGAGCAGACGGTAAACGATCGCCGCTGCTTCCGCGCGGGTGACCTGGCGCTCAGGGCGCACGCTGCGATCCTCGTAGCCGCCGAGATAGCGCACATGGGCGCTGGTCCAGGTGGTGGCGATCGTTTGCGGCGTGTCAGGCTCCTCACTCGGTTCTTCTGTTGGCTGTTCCGGTTCGCTGCCAGGATCTTCTGGCGGCAGGACCTCGGTGTTATCACCAGAGACTGGCGTCGCTTCCGCTGTCGTCACAGATGCGTCCGGCGCTGCTGCATCGTCGGCCAGCGCCGGCAGCGTCGTGAGCGAGAGCGCAAAGCAGAGCGCGAGTCCGCTGGCTGTGAAACGCCGTAGGGTTTGATTCATAGTAGATCACTCCTTTGTTATTTTTCCTTGATAATATTGTAGCGGAAAGGTGCTGTGCTGACAATAAAAAAACACGCTTCTCTAATGAAAGAAAAGCGTGCACTGATTGAGACTCAGCGGATGACCATGCCCATCTGGCGCTGATTCCAGCAGTAGTCGAAGAATCCGCTGGCGACCCAATACTGGTCGGTGCGCCAGGCGTTATAATAATTGTAGGGATCGCTCACAAGATAGCCGCGCTCAGGATCGTAGCCGCAGATGAGACGCACGTGGTTGTTGGCGACCATCGGCGTGAGAGTGCCATCGACGTTGAAATCGGCGTAGCTCACCGGTTTCCACCAGAATGTCTGATAAGCGACGATGTAATTGCCGGCAAGCAGCTCGCGCCGCACATCCTCGACGGAACAGCCGCTGATGTCGGCGCAGAGCAGGGTGCCGCAGAGCGCGTTGCAGTAGTCGGCCAGCGGCGCAGGATCGATGGAGCTGTAGCGACCGTCGCTGTAATACGGCGAGCCGACGAAGCCATCCGCCGGATTAGATTCGGCATAAGGTAGGTCGTCGAGAAATTCCTGTGGCGTCACGTCCTCGGCAAAGCCTTTTCCCTTGAGCCCCATGAGCGCGCTGATCGGTTCACAGCCCATTTCTGCATCCAGCCCGTCTAGCTGGCTGATGTATGGAACCGCCGACGCAAAGCTGCGGGAGGTTTGCGCGAGGATGCCGTTGGCGCCCGCCGTGTAAGCGCCGATTGTTTGCTCTGTCAGAAGCAGGCCGTCGCGATCGACGGCGTAACGCACGCCGTTTACCTCGTGGATGCCAGGCGTGAAATGGTGGGAGCCTGTGTCGATCGCATCCCAGTGTTCGCTGAGCAGCGTTTGGCCAGGCGTGTGGGAAATGGAGGCCTCAACGATGTCGGTGCCGGCCCAGTGATCCGCTGTTACGTCGCTGTACAGTCCGAGGGTGAGCAGCGCAGTCGCCTGCTCGTTGTCGCCGCTGCGCGCGGTGACGCGGTTAAAGATCGCGCAGGCTTCAGCACGGGTGAGGGTTTTATCTGGCTGGAACGTAGCGTCTTTGTAGCCGAGCACCCAGCCCAGCGTGGCAGCCTTGGCGATCACATCGGCAGCCCAGTGCTCCTCTGGCACATCGCTGAAGTGCGCATCGCTGGTGACATCACCAGCGAGCTTTACGAGAATGGCAACAAATTCTGCGCGGGTGATGGCGTCATCTGGGCGAAAATTCCGTGCCGTTTGCGATCAGTCTCAGCCGACAGACAGCGCGTACCGGCTCAGTGAACCAGTCGTCGTCTGTGACGTCAGTATATTCACAGGGCGCTGTGCCGCTGTCGGGATCTGCCAGCAAACGATAGAGAAAGGTGACCGCTTCCGCGCGGGTGACGGTGTCGTTTGGCGCCATCGTCCCGTCGGGATAGCCGGCGATGTAGGCGATGTGCTCGCTTGTGAGCGCTGGTGTTGCCGCGTGGACAGGTTGTACAATGCTTTCGGCCAGCGCTTCGCGATCGAGGCTGAGGCCGCAGGGCAGCGTCAGCACACCAAGCACCAGCAGTACCGACAGCGCGCGCTTGAACGTTTTATTCATGAGAACCTCCTTTCCTTATATAATATAATGATCGTTGGCTTTCAGTGTAACAGAGATATTGTACAATATTTCCGGCGCTGCGTCTAAAAAATCTCGTAAAACTTGAGAAAATAACAGCCATTTTTCGCGAAAAATTTTCGCCGAAAATCCGCACTCCTTCCTTGACAAGAAAAATACGCGCGCTTATAATTGTTTAGGTTGAAGTGTATCATGCACAAGGAGATAAAACATGGCTTTGATCGTAGATTTATCCAGCCTGCGGCAAAATCCCGGCAGGCGGATGTCGGTTTCTCTCGACAGCGACAAACTTGACGGACTGACAAACGGCCTGGCGCTGAATGGTCCAGTGCAAATCGACGCTGAGCTCGTCGGTGGCGAGCGGCGGGTGACGCTGCACGCGCGCGTGCAGGCGACCATCGAAACAGTGTGCGATATGTGCCTGGCACCGGTGGTTTATCCGCTGGATTTCGAGATCGACGAGGTGCTCATGAGCGCCCACGACGTGGATGTGCTCGCAGAACACGGCGGCGATCGCGAACAGCTTGAAACAGAAAATTGGATCTATGATGATGTACATTTGGACTTGAATTATCTCGTGCTTAATGCTATACTGACACAGTTACCACTTCGGCATTTATGTCGGCCTGACTGCAAGGGCCTGTGTCCACACTGTGGCGCGAACCTTAACGACGGTCCTTGCGATTGTGAAAATACAGAATAGATCCACGCTGGGCGATCCTCGCGCAGCTTCAGGATGAATGATTGGGGAGGTGTAATAGATGGGATTACAGAAAAGTAAGAGAGGCAAATCCAGAACTCACAGAAAACGCAGCGCATGGTCCAAGCTCGACTCCGTTCAGTCTATGACCTGCCCTAACTGCCACGAACCAAAGCTTCCACACCGTGTATGCCCTGCTTGCGGCTATTATGACGGCCGTAAAGTCGGCACCAAGGCTGAAGCTCCAGTAGCAGCTGAAAACTAATATCAACAAGCGACCGGTCAAGATTTTCTTGACCGGTTGTTGTATTTTCAGGAATTTTTTTCAATCTTTCGCTATTTAATTAGGAGGAAACGATGCTCAACCAATCGAAAATTCGCAATATCGCCATCATTGCGCATGTCGACCATGGCAAGACGACCCTCGTAGACCAGATGCTGCGCCAAAGCGGAACCTTCCGCGCCAACGAGACCGTTGTCGAGCGCGTCATGGACTCGAACGACCTGGAACGTGAAAAAGGGATCACCATCCTCGCTAAAAATACATCCATCGATTACGACGATTGCCGCATCAATATCGTCGACACCCCAGGGCATGCCGATTTTGGCGGCGAGGTCGAACGCATCATGAAGATGGTCGACGGCGTGCTGCTCGTTGTCGATGCCTATGAAGGCTGCATGCCGCAGACCCGCTTTGTATTAAAGAAAGCGCTGGCAGCAAATCTGACGCCGATCGTCGTCATCAATAAAATGGACAAACCATTCGTGCGTCCAAGCGAAGTTGTTGACGAAGTCATCGACCTCTTTATCGACCTCGATGCTTCAGAAGATCAGCTCGACTTCCCAGTCCTTTACGCCAGCGGTGTCAAAGGCATCGCCAGTGAAGATCCAGACGATCTCGGCGATAACCTCAAGCCACTTCTCGATGCCATCATCAAATACATCCCATCGCCAAAGGGTGATCCGGAAGGGCCGCTGCAGGCGCAGATCACCCTCATGGATTACAACGAATTTGTCGGCAAGATCGCCATCGCCACCATCAACCGCGGCACTGTTCATACCAATGATATGGTTTCCATCATGAACCGCGACGGCAAGGTGCGCAACGTGCGCGTCACCAAACTTTTTGGCTTCAAAGGTCTCAAGCACACACCGATCGATGAAGCCTCCGTCGGTGAGATCGTCGCCGTCAGCGGTCTCGGTGAGATCAACGTCGGCGAAACCATTTGCGCCCAGAACCAGCTTGACCCAATGCCGTTCATCAAGATCGAAGAACCAACCCTGGAAATGATGTTCCTCATCAACAATTCTCCCTTCGCCGGCAAAGATGGCGATCCGATCACCAGCCGCAAGCTCTGGGCACGTCTCCAGAAGGAAGCGGAGAGCGACATCGCCCTGCACATTTCCGAAACAGACAGCGCCGATATGTTCCGCGTCGCTGGCCGCGGCGAGCTGCATCTCTCCATCCTCATCGAAAAAATGCGCCGCGAAGGCCTCGAATTCCAGGTTTCTATGCCGCAGGTCATCATCCATGAGGAAGATGGCGTGAAGATGGAGCCGTACGAATACGTCACCCTCGATGTGCCGGAAGAATACATGGGCACCGTTATGGCAAAAAATGAGCACCCGCAAAGGCGAGATGCGCAACATGCCAAAACCGTAACGGCGAAGTGCGCCTCGAATACATCATCCCATCTCGCGGCCTCGTCGGCTTCCGCACCCAGTTCCTCACTGACACCCACGGTTACGGCATCATGAATGCCACCTTCGAAGATTATCGCCGCTACAGCGGTTACATCGAAGGGCGTCGCAGCGGTGCGCTCATCGTTTTGAAACCGGCACCACTACCGCCTACGGCCTGTCCAGCGCCGAAGAGCGTGGCACCCTCTTGTCGGACCAGGCGTAAACGTTTACGAAGGAATGATCATCGGGGAATCCAACCGCGATCAGGATATCGCCGTCAACGTCTGCAAGGGCAAGAAGCTCACCAATACCCGCGCCGCCGGAAAGGACGACGCCGTCCAGCTCAAAGGCGCCCGCGATATGTCTCTCGAGCAGTGCATCGCGTTCCTGAACGACGATGAATATCTCGAAGTCACACCGAAAGAACTGCGTCTCCGCAAGCGCTTCCTCAAAGCCGACGATCGCGCAAAATATAATAAGAATAAAAACTCAGCCGCCAGCAGGAGGGCTGAACGTGAACCGCGCCGCGCGCTCATCAAAATCGATGGGCACGCGGCGAATTTTGCTTTGGAAATTCAAAATAGATTGCAGAAGATCAGTAAAGGTCAGAAATTGGTGCAGCGCTTTTTTCTGAAAATTTTTGGCCGCGCGTTGAGAGTTTTCAGACGACTTTTTGACAGAAAATTTTACAGTAAAAAAATCGCTGAAACCCGCGAAAAATAAACAAAAATCCCTTGCAAAAGCCAGACCTGTGTGTTAAAACTTGAGCGGTGCCTGAAATTAAGCAATGATGCGGGAGATTGCTAGGCGAATGGACACACCTGAGGCCGTGTTCTAGGGAACTCCCGCGGAGCAGCCCGTCAATCGGGCGAAATCAAGGAGGAAAAATAATGGCAAGAAGTAAAATCAGAATCCGCTTGAAAGCTTTGATCACAAAGTACTTGATCAGAGCGCAAGCAAGATCGTGGAAAACTGACCAAGAAAGAACTGGCGCCACCGTTTCCGGCCCAGCTTCCACTGCCAACTGAAAAAAGCAAGTTTACAACCGTTCTCCGTTCTCCACACGTCAACAAAGACAGCAGAGAACAGTTCGAAACCAGAACCCACAAACGTCTCATTGACATTACCGAAACACACCAACAAGACTGATAGAAAGCCTTGAATGCGATTTGGATCTGCCAAGCGGTCGT
>ENA-OQCL01000416-OQCL01000416.1-human-gut-metagenome-genome-assembly--contig:-NODE-416-length-20797-cov-29.746396_pt1 | contig 20797 bp, 17 predicted proteins | sample MGYA00242502_ERZ504586 | MGnify/ENA primary metagenome ERZ504586 (study PRJEB26092, sample SAMD00036316) | human gut metagenome | host: Homo sapiens | study: EMG produced TPA metagenomics assembly of... | reverse complement strand
ATTACGACGGCTCGAGCTGCAACGGATGCGATATCGAGGTGCTGGCCTCGCTTACCCCGCTGTTTGATGCGGAGCGCTTTGGCGTGGTCAACACCGGCAACCCCAAGCATGCGGATATCTTTTTGGTGACGGGTTCGGTCAACGCGCAGAATCTGCCCGTCGTGCGTCAGATTTACAACCAGATGCTCGAGCCCAAGTGCGTTGTGGCGTGCGGCATTTGCGCATGCTCGGGCGGCGTGTTCCGCGATGCCTACAACGTGATCGGCGGCGTGGACCGCGCGATTCCCGTGGACGTGTACGCGCCCGGGTGCGCCATTCGCCCCGAGACGGTGATCGATGCCATCGTGGAGGCGTGCGGCATCCTTGATCAGAAGGAGGCCGTGATGCGCGCCGGCGGCGACCCGCTCACCGTGGGCGGCGCCGCAACCTGGGACGGTGGCGTTGAGCTGGGCGAGGACGGGTTTGTGGCTGCTGCGGGGGTCGGGCCCGGTGTCGACGCAGGCACGGATGACGGTGCGCCCGCCGCTGCAAAGGAGGCCGAGTAATGCAAAAGGCAATCTATACCACTGTCGGGATCGACAAGCTCCTGGCGCATGTGCAGGCGCTCAAGGGCGACGGCGCGCGCTTTGTGCAGATGCATGCCGAGCGCTGTGTGGACGACGGATCGTATCGCCTGGTCTATACGTTTATCAACGTCCGCGCTGCGCAAGAGCAGATCGCGCGGGACGGAAACTATGCGATTGAGAATCTGGTGGTCGAGGGTATCGACCAGTACCAGGAGATTCCGTCCATCAGCTCGTACTATCCGGCGGTATTTCCGTTTGAGAACGAGGCCCACGATCTGTTTGGGCTTGCCATCACCGACATGCAGGTCGACTTTAACGGCTTTTTCTACCAGGTCTCAACGGCCGAGCCCATGAGTGTGATCACACCCGAGGTGAAAGCCGCGCGCGAGAAGGCCATGAAGGTCCGCGCCGCCGCCGAGGCCAAGGCGCGCAAGGCCGCAGCCGAGAAGGCCGCTGCCGCTGCTGCTGCGGGGGAGGGCACCGCAGGTTCCGACGATGCTGCGGGCGCTGCTGCCGCCCAGCCCGCTGCGGCTGCCGGCTCCGATGCTCAGCATGACGAGGCCGCGGCCAAGGCCGCACTTAAAGCCGCCGAGATGGAGGCAAAGCTCGCCGCCATGGATCCTGAGAAAGCGGCCAAGGTCCGTGCGGCGCTTGCCGCCAAGGCCGCCCGCGACAAGCAGAAAAAGGAGGCGTAAGGTCCATGGCTCATCGCTCCGTAATTCCGTTTGGCCCGCAGCACCCGGTGCTGCCCGAGCCGCTTCATCTGGACCTGGTGATCGAGGACGACCGCGTCATTGAGGCAATTCCGCAAATCGGCTTTGTGCACCGCGGACTCGAGAAGCTCACCGAAAAGCGCGACATGCACCAGTTTGGCTACATCGCCGAGCGCATCTGCGGCATCTGCGCCGTGGGTCACAGCTGCGGCTATGCCAGCGCCTGCGAGCGTATGCTCGGCATCGAGGTGCCCGGCCGCGTGCAGTATATCCGCACCATTCTGCATGAGCTTTCGCGCATCCACTCGCACCTGCTGTGGCTGGGCCTGCTCGCCGACGCCTTTGGTTTTGAGGCACTGTTCTATCGGTCGTGGACCCTGCGCGAGCAGATTCTCAAGATCTTCGAGAGCACGTGCGGCGGCCGCGTGATTCTGTCGATCAACGAGATTGGCGGCCTTAAGCACGACATTGAGGACTCCGAGCTGGCGGGGATTGTCCAGACGCTTGACGCCATACGCCCCGACTACGAGGCCCTGGTGCATACGTTTTTGGACGACAATAGCTGCGGCGAGCGCCTGCATGGCGTGGGCGTGATTAGCAAGAAGGACGCGCTGGATCTGTCGATGGTCGGCCCGTTTGGGCGCGCCTCGGGCGTGGACTACGACGTGCGCATGTTCGGCGACGGTGCCTATGCGGACCTGGCTGCATTTGAGCCCATCATTGCCACCGACGGCGACTGCTATGCCCGCTGTCAGGTGCGTTGTGCCGAGGTCACGCAGGCCATGGATATCATTAAGGAGCTTGTCAGCAAGATTCCGCACGACGGTATCGGCGGGCGCACCAAGCTTACGCCGGCCGACGGCGCGCGCGGCGAGGTTGTGATTGAGCAGCCGCGCGGCGAGGCGTACTACTATGTGCGCGGCAACGGCACCAAGAATCTGGACCGTTTTCGCGTGCGCACGCCGACGTCGCAAAACCTGGCGGGTCTGACACATGCGCTGCAGGGTGTTCTCCTTGCCAACGTGCCCATGATTATCCTGACCATCGACCCCTGTATTAGCTGTACGGAAAGGTAGGCGCGGCATGAGTTTGCTGACATTTGCCAAGACGGCCTTGGGCTCTATGGTCAAACAACCGGTCACGGTGTGCTATCCGCAGGAGAAGCTGACGGCGCCCGAGCGCTTGCGCGGGCACATCGTCAACGACATGAACGTGTGCATTTGCTGTGGCATGTGCGCGCGTCGCTGCCCGGCGGGCGCGCTCGCGGTTGATCGCAAAGGCGGCACCTGGTCGATTGACCCGTACGCCTGCGTGGTGTGCGGCGAGTGCATCGAAAGCTGTCCCAAGCACTGCCTGACTATGGATACCGCCCGCACTCCAGTTGCGGCGGATAAAACTCCCACGGTAGAAACTAAGCCGGAGTAGCGCTGGAATAGAGCTGGAATAGGGGCCGGTGGGGCAAAAATGCCCCACCGGCCCCGCGCTTAAACGCGCGGTTGGGCCGCCACGAACAAAACTATGCCGGATTACGGGGCTGGATAGCGAACCTCCGACCATACAGAAAATTGCAAAAACAAAACCGCAGGTAGATAACCTGCCGTTTTTCAAAAAATGGAGGTATGGATGAGAACCCCGGCTTTTGCCCCGTAATCCGGCATAGTTTTGAAATGACACCATATCAGTACCAGCCCCTGATCTCTCGGGGACGGAGGAAAACGGATCATTTTGGTCCCGCGAGGCTTGCGGAGGCGCTCGTGCAGGGCCGCCCGAACAAAACTATGTCGGTTTACTACGATGAATTCGACATTCCCGACCATGACTGCATTTTTCTAAATATTGCAAGCGCTCTACCTGCGGTTTTGCAAGCGCGCAATTTGCTGTGGTTGAAGGTTGGCGATTCATCGTAGTAATCCGGCATAGTTTTGAAATGGCGTTAAATCGGTAGCAGCGATTTTGCTATGCCGGGGGGCTCGGTCTTTGGGCAACTACCCTCGCAGGTAGGCGATGGCGATCTGCGTGCGGTTGCGCAGGCCCATTTTGGCAAGGATTGAGCTGATGTGGTTGCGCACGGTGCCTTCGCCCATATAGGCGGTGGCGGCAATCTCCTTGTTGTCGAGGCCACGGGCGATGAGCTCGGCGACTTCGAACTCGCGGTCGGTCAGGCCGGCAAAGGCCGCGGGCCGGCGGGTCGTGCCCGCCTCGACGCCCGTTCCGTCAAAATCGATGTCCTCGATCGCCTTTCCCTCGAGCACGCGTTTGCCGTCCATGACCTGCGCCAACGCCGGCGGAATGGCGGCGACATCGGTTTTGATCAGGTAGCCGCGGGCGCCCAGTTTGAGCGCCGACACAATGTACTCGTCATCCGAGAATGTCGTCAGAAACACCACGCGCGCCGAAGGGTCGCGCTCAAGGATCTCGCGTGCCGCCGAAAGACCGTCCCGCCCCGGCATCTGAATGTCGAGCAGTGCGATATCGGGCGCGTGTTCGGCATAGAGCGAAACCGCATCGTTGCCGTTGGCGCCGGTGCCCACTACCTCGATCTGCGGCTGGGCGCCCAGGATAATCTTGAGCGAATCGACCACCAAGCGGTCGTCGTCGACAACGATGAGCCTCATCAGTCCTCATCTCCTTGCTGTTTGGGAACGGTGGCAAACACGCGCCAGCCGCCGGTGCTGGCACGCGGGCCGGCGGTGAAGGTGCCGCCAAGCGCCTCGATGCGCTCGCGCATGGAGGCGAGCCCCATGCCCTCCGCGGCGCCGCGGCTGCTTGCTTGGACCCCGCCCGTGCCATCGTCGGTAACGATGAGCTGGTAAAACGACGGATGCTCCATGCATCGTACAGTGACAGCATGGGCGCAAGCGTGGCGCATGGTGTTGGAGAGCGCCTCGCGCAGGACCGCCGCAAAGCAGTTGGCGACGTTTGCGGGTGCATGCTCGGCCATAACTTCAAGCTCAATCTGCGGACCGCCGTCCGAGCGCGCGCCTTCGACAATGCGTTCGAGCTGCACGGAAAGGTCGACGGCGTTGTCGTTGAGCGCGTGGACGCTGGTGCGCACAAGCTGGAGCGCCTCGTCAACCGTGCGTTTGACGTCGGCGAAATCGGCGGCAACCCTGGGCTCGTCGGCGTGCACGACGCGCAGGGCCTCGGTCTGCAGCGAGGCGCGCGTGAGCTGGTGGCCGACGTTATCGTGGATCTCGCGCGCGATACGGGCGCGTTCGGCGAGTGTCGCGAGCTCGACTTCGTAGTCCTGGCGATCGGCAAGGTCGCGGTTGCGCGCTTCGAGCGCGAGAGCTCGTTCCTGCAGCTCGTCGCGGATGCGGCGCATGCGCTGCTGCTCGCGCTCCAACTGGGCGGTACGTAGCGATAACAAGGTGGCGGCAACTGAAAGGATGGCGGTCAGTAGAAGCGTTCGGGCGGTGAGCGCGTCGGCGCGTAGGTCCGCGACGAGTGCAAAGACAAAGGCGACGCCAATGCCCAACGCGACCCAAACGTGTTCACGGCGCACGCGCCGCGCAATGTCATAGAGGGCGAGAGGCGCAAACGGCACAAACGGCGGCGCAAAGACGGCCGCGATGATGTAAGCGTAACTCGCGGCCTTGCTTACACGGCGTGTGCGTTCCCCCTGTGCGACCTCGGCCAGCGAGGTGGCGATAACGCCAAGGCAAAACGCCGCGACCAGGCGGGCGTCCACAGCAAGGCCCGTGGCGGCCGCAATGCAGCACGCCAGCACGATCGATTTGTCGAAAAGCCTGTTCATACGGGTATTGTACGCGATGCTGCGCGCGGGGGAGGCGCCGCCCGGGGCAACCGTGACATTCTTCCCGCGCGGCAAAGCGGCGTCGATTGCTCGCGCGAGCGGGGGTTTCGCCTCCGCCCCCTCGCACTCGTGACAAAGCTCACTGGCGCGCGCCGGCGGCTCCTGCGATGATGCAATCGTACCGGGCCGCAATCAACGGAAGGGCCGCCTCATGACAGACATCGTTCACGTCGAAAACCTCGTCAAGCGCTACGACGATCTTATCGCGCTCGACCACTTTAACCTGAGCATCGCCCCCGGCGAGATCTTTGGCCTGCTGGGCCCCAACGGCTCGGGCAAGACCACGTCCATCAACTGCATCCTGCAGCTGCTTGCCTACGATAAGGGCACCATCGAACTGTTCGGCGAGCCCATGACGCCCGCCCGCTACGACCTCAAGCGTCGCATCGGCGTGGTGCCGCAGCAGGTGGCGGTGTTCGACGAGCTCACGGTGCGCGAGAACATCGACTATTTCTGCAGCCTCTACGTCAACGACCGCAAGCGCCGTCGCGCGCTGGTGGACGAGGCGATTGACTTTGTCGGGCTGGGCGACTTTGCCAAGTTCCGCCCCGGCAAGCTCTCGGGCGGCCTGGCGCGCCGCCTCAACATTGCCTGCGGCATCGCACACAAGCCCGAGCTCATCTTTTTTGACGAGCCCACGGTGGCGGTCGACCCGCAGAGCCGAAACGCCATCCTGGAGGGCATCTGCCGTCTGCGCGACGAGGGCGCCACGGTGGTGTATACCAGCCATTATATGGAGGAAGTCGAGCAGATTTGCAGCCGCATCATGATCATGGACGGCGGCCGCGTGCTGGCGCAGGGCACCAACGACGAGCTCAAGCGCATGATTCAGATGGGCGAGCGCGTGACCGTCGAGGTCGGCGCCGTCGAGCCCGCTACGGTCGAGCGACTGCGCGCCCTCGAGCACGTGCTTTCGGTCGAGCTGTCCGGCGGCGAGCTCGTCTGCACCTGCGAAGCGAGTCCGCACAATCTGGTCGACATCCTTGACACGCTGCGCGCTGCTGACGTGGCACTCGGCCGCGTGTGGAGCGAGCCGCCGACCCTCAACGACGTGTTCCTCGAGATCACCGGCCGCGAGCTGCGCGACTAGGGGGCGGCCATGTTCAACACCATCATCACCACGGTCAAGACGCTGCTGCGCCGGCCGAGCACGTGGGTCTGGGGTGCTCTCTTTCCCATTGCGCTTTCAACGATGTTCATGTTTATGTTCGCGAACCTCAGCTCCGACGGCACGGTCGACCCGGTGCCGGTGGCCGTCGTAGCGGATGAAGCCTGGGATGCCTCGACCTTTAAGAACGTGGCAACGTCGCTTGCCAAGGAAGGCGACGATCGGCTGCTCGAGATCCACGAGTGCGACGACGCAGCCGATGCGAACCGTGCGCTTAAGGCCGGCGAGGTCGCGGGCATCTATACGGTCGACGATGCGGGCACGCCCAAACTCACGTTGCTTTCGAGCTGCGACAGCTCGCGTGCGTCGTCGGTGCTCACCGACCGCAGCATCTTGGAGACGGTGGCAAGCTCGTATACGCAAAATGCCGAGCTCATGTCTCAGATTGCCCAGAACAACCCGGCGGCACTCGCCGACCCGGAGGTGGTTGCGCGCGCCCTGTCGCTCGAGGGCGGAACCCGCCGCGTAAGCCTGACACGCATCACGCCCGATGGCACGGTCATCTACTATTACGCGCTCTTTGGCCTGGTTGCGATGATGTCTGCCGAGTTTGCCGCCTTGAGCGTCGTCGATCTGCAGCCCAATCTGTCGGGCCTTGGCGCGCGTCGCTGCGTGGGCGGCCTTTCCAAGACGGCGTCGCTGGCCGGTATCTTTGTGGGCTCGTGGCTGGTTTCCTTTGCCTCGATGACGATCGCGATCGGCTACGTGCGCCTGGTCGCGGGTGTCGACTTTGGCGGGCGCGAGGGACTGTGCTTGGTGGGCGGCGCCGCTTCCGCGCTTGCCGCCACGGGCCTGGGGCTCTTTGTGGGCACGCTTCCCGTTAAGGGCGGCAAGGCATCCAAGTCCGGCATCCTCACAGGCTTTGCCACCACGTGTGCCCTGTTTGCCGGGCTCTACGGCGAGCCGGCGATGGCGCTTGCCGACGACGTCGCCCGCGCCTGCCCGGCCGAGTGCTGGTTCAACCCCGTCAAGCTCATCTGCGACATGTTCAATCGCCTGTATTTCTTTGAGGACCTGGGCCCCTTTGCCGTTCGCGCCGGCGCGCTCGCCCTGATGGCGCTGCTGTTCGTTGCCGCCGCCACGCTGATCTTTGGAAGGAGCCGCTATGAGCACCTTTAAGACTGCGCTTCGCATGGCGCTCGCACACCCGCTCTATCTGCTCATCTACACGGTGTTCATCTCGCTCATGGGTGTGTTTATCGCGGCATCGGTGAGCTGGAACTCGTCGCAGCTCACCGAATATAAGCCCTACGATGCCAACGTGATCGTGGTCGACCGCGACGACAGTGACCTTTCGCGTGCGCTTACCAAGCATCTGGGTTCGCGCTTTGAGCTGGTCACGGGCGTCGGCGACGACACCTACGACCTTGCGGACGCGCTCTCCAAGAGCAACAGCGCCAAGGGTAGCGCCGACTGCGTGTTCTTTATCCCGGAGGGGTTTGAAGGCGACCTCGTTGCAGCCGCTCGCGCGGGGCAGGCCCTGCCCAAGCTCGATGTGACCTACGGTGCCGGTACCATGGCGGCGGCGCTTTCGTCTGTCGAGGCCTCGCGTTGGATCTCGCTCGCGGGTGCTGCGGCGGCGCTTGAGCCCACTGCCTCCAACGGTGACGTCGCCAAGGCGGCCGAGCATGCGGCCGCAAAGCGTGCCAAGGTCGAGATTGAGCAGGTCAAGGTCGACTCGACTGCCGCCGCCACGCTCGAGTCGTACTTCAACTTTGGCGCGTACGCGATTATCTCGTCGGTCATCGTGTCGGTGGGACTGGTGTTCTCGGGCATGAGCGAGCCCGAGCGCGTGCGTCGTATGGATGCCGGTCCAATCCCCGGCCGCCAGCGTTCGCTTGCCGTGTTTGCGGCCGCCGCCGTGCTCACCGTCTGTATCTGGTTTGTGTCGAGCATGATGGGCGTCGTGGGCTTTGCCGGCGCGGTCGCCGAGGTCGGCGTGGGCCGTGTGTGCCTGGCGCTGGCAGCGACGCTTGCCCTAGCGTGCACGCCGCTGGCCGTTGGCTTTGCGTTGTCGAGCCTGGGTGCGCGCGAGGAGCTGCTCAACGGCGTGGGCAACTTGCTTGGCATGCTCATGACGTTTTTGGGCGGCGCCTGGATGCCGCTGTCGCTCATGGGCTCGGCCGTGCAGACCGTGGCGCATTTTGTGCCGACGTTTTGGGTGAACGACGCAATTGGCAAGGCGCTCGCCGCGGATCTGACGCCCACCGTGCTGGGCGACATCGCCTGCGATCTGGGCGTCACCGTGCTCTTCGCCGCCGCCATCGCCGCCGTAGGCCTAGCCCTCGCCCACAACAAATCCCGCGCCTAACCGCCTAGTCATTGGGGACGTTCTTAAACGACTGGTCGCTGGGGACAGTCTTTGCCGATTCGCCGGCTCGCCGGCCGGACTGGCAAGGACTGTCCCAATATGCCGGCCTTTGGGGACGTTCCTTTCCTGCCGGCACTTGGGGACCACTCATTGGGGACAGACTTAAATGAGTGAAATCGCTCATTTAAGTCTGTCCCCAATGAGTAGGTTGGAAAAAGTCCACGCACGTCGCATAAAAATAGTTCACCTGGGTTTACTATTACCCTATAAAAGTAGCAACAGGCTAACAATGGGGGATAGCATGGCGACAAAGCAAGCCTATGTCCAGGTCAAAGGGCTCAAGAAACACTATGGCGACGGTGATGCGCGCCTGACGGTGCTCGACGGCATCGACACGTCCATCAACCGCGGCGAGATCTGCGTCATGCTGGGGCCCTCGGGCTCGGGCAAGTCGACCTTTCTCAACCTCATTGGTGGCCTGGAGGATGCCGACGGCGGCTCCATCATGGTGGACGGCTGCGACCTCACGGTGCTCAAACCTACCGACCTGGGCGAATACCGACGCCGTGAGCTGGGCTTTGTCTTCCAGTTTTACAACCTGGTGCCCGATCTCACCATCAAGGAGAACATCGAGGTCACGGCGCACCTGTCCAAAAACCCGCTCAACATCGACGACCTGCTGCGTTCGCTGGGTCTCTACGAGCACCGCAACAAGTTCCCGCGCCAGGTCTCGGGCGGCCAACAGCAGCGTTGTGCCATCGGCCGTGCACTCGTCAAAAACCCGGGCCTGCTGCTATGCGACGAGCCCACGGGCGCGCTTGACTACAAGACGTCCAAGGAAATCTTGCGGCTCATGGAGGATGTCAACCGCACCTATGGCTGCACCATCATCATTGTCACCCACAATGCCGCCATCGCGCGCATGGCAAATCGCGTGCTGCGCCTGCGCGACGGGCGCATCGTCGAGGATGAGCTCAACGAGTTACCCGTCGCGGCCACCGAGCTCGATTGGTAGGCGACGCCATGACACCTCTCGCAAAACGCCTCCCGCGCGAGCTGCGCCGCAATATCGGCAAGTACCTGGGCATCTTTTTGCTTATGTGCGGAAGCATCGCCCTTACCTCGGGCTTTTTGCTCGCAGCGCATTCCATCGGCTGCCTTATCGACGATATGCGCGATGCATACACGATTGAGGACGGCCGCGTGACCACCTCCTTCGAGGCCACCAAAGATCAGCTCAAGGCAGCCGAAGACGCGGCTGAGGACGTCGGCGGCGTCACGCTCTACAAGAATTTCTCCATCGACGCCATCATCAAAAAGACCGCCGGCGACGACGGCACCAAGCGCACGCTGCGCACCTATGCGCACCGCACCAAGGTCGATATCGCGTCCTACTGTGAGGGCAGGCAGCCCAAGACGGACGATGAGGTGGCAATCGACCGTGTCTTCGCCACCAACAACGACCTCGCCGTGGGCGATAAGGTCGAGCTCGAGGGTCGCACCTACACCATCTGCGGCATCATGACCCAGCCCGATAGTCAGGCGCTGTTCCTCAACAATTCGGACTTCACGGTGAACACCATCACGTACGGCGTGGCCGAGGTCACCGACGCCGGCTTTGCCGCGCTTGAGGATGCCGGCGGCGCGCCCGCCTACACCTACTCCTTTACCTTTACCGATCGCGACCTCCCCACCGCGGATCGCATCGATGCGGAGCAGGATATGGTCGTGGCGCTGACCGATGCCGATGCGCGTGTGGACGATCTGATCGATGCCGATTCCAACCAAGGCATTGGCTATGCGCGCGACGACGTGGACGGCGACTCCATGATGTGGATGACGTTGCTCGACATCATCATCGTGATCATGGCATTTGTCTTTGTGGTGCTCACCGACGCCACCATCGAGGAGGAGAGCGCCATCATCGGCACGCTGCTCGCCAGCGGCTATCGTCGACGCGAGATCGTGCTGCACTACCTTGCGCTTCCCGCTATCGTGGGCGTGGTCGCGGCGCTTTCGGGCACTGCGCTCGGCGTTGTGTTCTTTACCGAGCCCATGCGCGGCCTTTATTACGGTTCGTATAGCCTGCCGCCCTTCCAGGTGTACTGGAGCTGGGAGATCTTTGTGAAGTGCGCCGTGGTTCCCGCCGCCGCGCTCATCCTCATTACGCTGGTGGGCCTGCTTCGCAAGATGGGCAAGACGCCGTTGCAGTTCCTTCGTCACGAGGCGAGCGGCAAATCGGGTACCAAGCGTGGTATGCAACTGCCGGAGCGCATGGGTTTTGTTTCCCGCTTCCGCCTGCGTATCTTCCTGCGCAATCTGGGCAACTTCGCCACGCTCTTCGTGGGTATCGCGTTTGCCTCGCTGCTGCTGCTCTTTGGCCTGGCGATTCTGCCCACGATGACGCACTATGCGGACAACCTCGAGACGAGCCTGGTCGCCGAGCACCAGTATACGCTCAAGGCGCCGCTGGAGCTCGAGGGCACCGCCGAGGAGCGCGAGCAGTGGTCGGCACTCGAGCGCTTGCAGTCGGTTGACGGCGCGCTGCTTTCCGCCGTCCGGGATGCCGATGGCGAGCTCGACGACGCGGCCGATGCGGCGCAGGCGGCAGCCGATGCCGCGACCGCATCTCCGTCTGCCGAGAGCCTGGCCGCAGCGCAGGTTGCGCTTGCCAAGGTCCAGGACAAGAAGGATGCGCTCTACGCGCGCCTTGACGATCTTGCCGATGCCCTCGGCTGCAACCGCGATGAGGCTATCGACCTGATTGACAAGGCCTCTAAGATCGACACTGACAACGACGATATCCACCCGGTCAATACGACCGATAACGACGCGGGTGCAATCGCGCAGGCCGAGAAATACGCCGTTTACCAGCTGCAATACGACCGTGGCGATGGAAATGGCGAGGAGACGATTTCCGTCTACGGCATTTCAACCGATTCGCGCTATTGGAAAGACCTCAACGTCGGCGATGGGCGCGTCGTCTTTGGCGGCGGTCTGCTCGATAAGTTTGGCTGGAGCGAGGGTCAGAAGGTTACGCTCGGCGACAAGTACGAGGGCGAGCATTATTCCCTTGAGTACGCGGGCAAGGACTGTGCCTGGGGCTCCAAGTCGGACATGAATATCTATATGAGTATCGACGACTTTAACGAGCTGTTCGACAACGACGCCGCCTACTTTAACGGCTATGTGAGCGACGAGAAGCTCGACCTCGATGCGCGCTACTTTGCCGGCGACACCACGCCCGACGACATGCGTGCCGTGGGCGACCAGTTCATCGGCATGATGAGCAAAATGATCGGCATGATGGTCGGGCTCGCGGTGTTTATCTTCCTGCTGTTTATGTACCTGCTGACCAAGGCTGTGATCGACCATAGCGCCCGTTCGATCAGCTACATGAAAGTCTTTGGCTATCGCGATAGCGAGATCTCGCATCTGTACATCCGCTCGATCACACTGTGCGTGGTGGTGTCGCTCGTGCTAAGCCTGCCGGTCATTATTGGCTCGCTCACGGCCATCTTCCGCTCTATGCTGCTCGCCTACAACGGCAATATCGAGATCTACGTGCCCGCTTGGTCCATGGCCGCATGCGTCGGCATTGGCTTTGCGACCTACCTGGTCGTGGCGCTGCTGCACATGCGTTCCATCAAGCGCGTCAGCTTAGCCGAGGCCCTCAAAGTGCAGGAGTAGTCATCGGGGACGTTCCTAAACGACTAGTCGTTGGGGACAGTCTTTGCCGGATCGTCGGCTCGCCGGTCGGGCTGGCAGGGACTGTCCCTGGCGGCACTCATTCAAGTCTGTCCCCAATGAGTGGTTTCAGTCATTCAAGTCTGTCCCCAATGAGTGCCCGCGCTTGACTTCAACCCCACTTCAACGGGTACCATCCTCTATGTCTGTAACGCCATATAGACCGAGGGGATAGATCTATGACCGCAACTGCACCCGCAGCACCCGCTAAGGTGTACTTCACCAACCTGCGTACGCATGCTCGCGAGAGCCAGCTCGACAAGCTCAAGCGCCTCATCCGTCGTGCCGGTATTGAGCAGATCGACTTCGAGAACAAGTTCGTCGCTATCAAGATTCACTTTGGCGAGCTGGGCAACCTGAGCTTTTTGCGCCCCAACTACGCCCGCGCCGTCGCGGACGTCGTGAAGGAGCTGGGCGGCAAGCCCTTCCTCACCGATTGCAACACGCTCTATGTGGGCAGCCGCAAAAACGCGCTCGAGCACATCGACACCGCCTACCAGAACGGCTTTACCCCGTATGCCACGGGTTGCCAGATTATCATCGCCGACGGCCTCAAGGGTACCGACGAGGCGCTCGTCCCGGTCGAGGGCGGTGAGTACGTGCGCGAGGCAAAGATCGGCCAGGCACTCATGGATGCCGACATCGTGATCAGCCTTACGCACTTTAAGGGTCATGAGCAGGCGGGCTTTGGCGGCGCCATGAAGAACCTGGGCATGGGAGGCGGCAGCCGTGCCGGCAAGATGGAGCAGCATGCCGCCGGCAAGCCGAGCGTCGATACTACCAACTGCGTAGGTTGCCGTGCCTGCGAGAAGATTTGCGCGCACAGTGCCATCACGTTTGACGGTACGCGTGAGCGCGAGCTTGCCAACGGCAGCACCCGCACGGTTCACGTGGCTACCATCGACCATGATCGCTGCGTGGGCTGCGGACGCTGCATTGCGGCGTGCAACCAGGACTGCATCAAGCCCGACTATGACGCCGCGGCCGACGTACTCAACTACAAGATCGCCGAGTACACCAAGGCCATCGTTGACGGACGCCCGAGCTTCCACATCTCGCTCGCCATGGACATCAGCCCCAACTGCGATTGCCATCCCGAAAACGACACGCCCATCGTCAACGATATCGGCATGTTCGCGAGCTTCGATCCGGTCGCCATCGACCAGGCCTGTGCCGATGCCGTCCTGGCATCCGAGCCGCTGCCCAACACCGAGCTTACCGACAGCGCCGCCAAGATGGAGCATAACCACGAGCATCTGGAGGGCGAGCAGGCGCGCGATCCCTTCTGCATCACGCATCCCGACACCGACTGGCGCGCGTGCATCGCGCATGCCGAGAAGATCGGCCTGGGTACGAGCAAGTACGAGCTCATCGAGGTCAAATAGCGCCCGGCTATTGGACAAAACAAACGCATTTGTGGCGTAACTCAAGCACAAACCGCCCGCGAGCACAGCGCTCGCGGGCGGTTTTTCGGAAGTATGCGGCAAATTTCGAGACCGCCGAGTACACGACGTTTTTTGGCAACAAAACCCCTGATTAATTGTTGCTAAAACTGCGGTCTGGTCGGCAGTTCCAGATTTTGCCGCATACTTCCGAAAATAGGGGGTCAGATAAAGCCCCGGACGTTGCTTTTTGCCTAAAAATTCTTTCCGAGGAAGTCGTCAACCGTATTCCAGTAGAGCTCGGGGTCAACTTGCGCACTCTTGGCGTGGGTGGCGCCATGGATGGTGAGCTTTTGCTTGACTTTGCTGGCGCACGCGTCGTAGTTTTGGTCGAGCATGTCGTACGGCACAAAGGTGTCCTGGTCGCCGTGGATAAACAGCATGGGAACCGTCGCGTGTTTGAGTTGCTCCACACTGCTCGCCTTATGAAAGTCGTAGCCCGCGCGCACGTTGCACACCAGGTTGGCCACATCGAGCAAGGGAAAGCTGGGCAGGCCGAACACGTCCTTGAGCTGCAGAGAGAACTCGTCCCAAACACTCGTATAACCGCAGTCCTCGATGATGCATTTCACGTTGGACGGCAAAGATTCTCCCGCCACGTTCATGGCGGTCGCCGCGCCCATCGATTCGCCAAAGACGAGAATGCGCGCCTGGGGGTCAGCCTGAACGATTCGCTCGATCCATGCGACGACATCGAGGCGCTCGGGCCAGCCCATGCCGATATAGTCGCCGCCGGAGCGCTCGTGGGCGCGGGCGGCAGGTGCGAGTACGTTCATGCCGCGGTCATGGAATCGTTTGGCGTATCGGGCTATGCCGATGGGCTCGTTGGTATATCCATGCAGGCAGACGGCGTAGTCGTGCGTGCTCTTCGAGGCGGCAAAATACCAAGCGGCAAGTTCGGTTCCGTCATCTGCGGTGAGGCTGCTGCTCTCGCGGTTCTCTTTAAACCACGCCCGCGCCTCGGTGTCCTCGGCATCCATCTGTTCGCCCTTTTCGGCGTCCTTGCCGTCCTGCATCATCTTCATGGTGTATGGCGCGCGGGGATTCAGCGCGAAGTCAAACAGAAAGTTGCCGGCAAATCCGAGCAGCGCAACGACAACCACAAGTGCAACGATGCCGGCTATCTTGAGCTTTCGATGGGAATGTGCGTTTTGAGCCATGCGGTATTCTCCTATAAGATGTTAATACATCAACATTTAATGCAAGCGCATTATGGACGTTCACCGTTGATGCGTCAACAGGCAAAGAATGGGTAAACAAAAGGTCGCGTATGGTGCAAATTTCGCACGTACCCAGACGCTTTGATATAGTGTTGAGAACTCTTTACGTTGGAGGATGTAACCGGCATGTCCGATTCGAGCGACAGTTCTAAGCCGCGACCCAAGACCGCGGCCGTTCCACACTACACGGTGGGCGAGGAGATCATGAACTCCGTCACCCATGGTGTCGGCTGCCTGCTGGGTATCGCGGGCCTGGTGCTCCTGATCGTATTCGCCGCCCTGCGCGGCGGAGGCCCGGCCCACATGGCCGCGGCGATTGTCTATGGTGTCAGCATTATTCTCGAATACCTTGCCTCCACGCTCTACCATGCGATTCAGCCCGCAGGCGCCAAGCGCGTGTTTCGCATTATCGACCACAGCTGCATCTACTTGCTCATAGCCGGCAGCTATACGCCGTTTTGCCTCATCACGCTTGCAAACGACGGCGGCCCTGCGCTGTTCTTTGCCGTATGGGCCATCGCCATTATCGGCATCGTCCTCGAGTGCTTTATGCGCGAGCGTCAACCGCACTGGGTAAGTGGCCTGGTCTACCTGCTGATGGGCTGGCTCGTTGTTTTTAAGCTGCCCGAACTTGTGGCACTGCTCAACCCCGTGGCACTTGCCCTGCTCGCCGTCGGCGGCGTGTGCTACACCGCGGGCGTGCCGTTCTATATCGCCAAAAACGTGCGCTATCTGCACAGCGTGTTTCACCTGTGGGTGCTCGCCGGCAGCATCTTCCAGTTCATGGCGGTGATCCTCTTCGTAATCTAGCGACCATGCCTGCGCGCCCGCGTCCTCGTTTGGGCGCCGGCACAATTGCCGTATCCGCCATCAACGTTTTACCCTGACGTCCCGAATCTTGGAGGTTCGAGAAACTCCCGATGGACATAACCATCTCCCTTATCACCACCCTTGTTTTGACCCTCATCAACGGCTACTTCTCTATGTCCGAGATGGCGCTCACCACGGCAAAGCGCGCCGTGCTGGAGCACGATGCCGAGGAGGGCGATAAGCGCGCCGAACGCGCCGTCCAGCTCGCCGCCGACTCCGATCAGCTGTTGGCCACCATCCAGGTCGCCATCACGCTCGTGGGCTTCGCCTCGTCCGCCGTTGCCTCGACGAGCCTGTCCGACCCACTTGCCACGTGGCTCATGAGCTTTGGCATCGCGCCGCTTTCCGCCATTGCGCGCGGCCTGGCACCGGTCATCATCACCGTCGCGGTTGCCTTCGTGTCCATTGTGATTGGCGAGCTTGTGCCCAAGCGCATTGGTCTGGCCAATGCCGAGGGCGTGTCCAAGCAAGTCGTGGGACCGCTTTCGGTGTTTCAAAAGATCGCCCGTCCGCTCGTGTGGCTGACCGGCGCTTGCTCCGATGGTCTGGCCCGCATCCTGCGCATCAAGAGCGCCGACGACCGCCAAAACGTCTCGGAGGAAGAGATCAAGTACATGGTCTCGGAGCAGGATGATCTGCTCGACGAGGAAAAGCGCATGATCCACGAGATCTTCGACCTGGGCGACACCGTTGCCCGCGAGGTCATGGTGCCGCGCGTGGACACCACCATGTGCGAGGACGACGAGACGGTCGCCGACGTGCTGTCCGCCATGCGCCAGACCGGCTTTAGCCGCATCCCCGTCTATCACGAGGATCCCGACAACGTCGCCGGCATTGCGCACATCAAGGACCTGATCCAGCCTTCGCTCGACGGCAAGGGCGACCAGCCCATCGCCGACTTTTTGCGCGACGCCACCTTTGTGCCCGACACCAAGGACATCCTGCCGCTGCTGTCCGAGATGCAGACCTCGCACGACCAGATCGTAGTGGTCGTGGACGAGTACGGCGGCACGGCCGGCATCATCACCATCGAGGACATCGTCGAGGAGATCGTGGGCGAGATCGAGGACGAGTTCGACCCCGACAACAAGTACCTCACGCGCCTTTCGCGCCGCGAGTGGCTTGTCGATGGGCGTTTTTCGTGCGATGACGCGATTGAGCTTGGTTGGCCGCTCGAGGAAAGCGATGATTATGAGACCATCGCCGGCTGGATTTTGGAGCTTTGCGACTCGGTGCCCGACATCGGAGAGGTGTTTGAGGTCGCGGGGTACAAGTTCAAGGTACAGTCGATGCGTGGCCAGCGCATCTCGCTCATTCGCGTGATCGCTCCGGCCGAAACCGATAAGAAGGATTCCGAGTCCTCGGCAGAGAAGCCGGCGGCGTCGGGTGCGGGCTCTGCGGATCCGCACGATGGCGACGAGTAGGGCAAGGAAGAGTAGGGGAGAGTTATGGCAGGCCTGTTCAACATCCTTAAGGTCACCGTCAGCGAGGACAAGATCTGCGCGCATGTGCTGGTGAACCCCGGCATGCCGCTCATGACCTCGGAGGACATCGAGGCCACGGCGCGCGTGTACTACCTGGTGCCCGCGATTGCCAAGCATCTGTGCCTGGGCGATTCCGGTCGCGAATTCCAGGACTGCATGGGCCAGACCGAGCTTTGCCATCTGCTGGAGCACGTGACGGTCGAGCTCATGAACGAGACCGGGCTTGCCGGCAGCATTTCGTGCGGCCGCACCCGCGTAAGCGAGCACGACGAGCGCGTCTTTGAGGTTGAGCTTTCGTGTCCCGACGACGCGCTGGCCATCGGCGCGCTGTCTTCGGCGACCTTTATGATGGATTGGGCCTACCTGCATGCCGACCAGCCGGCTCCCGACGTGGAGGGCACGGTCGCGGGCCTGCGCAACCTGGTGCTGGGCATGCGCGCCGAGGCCGAGGGCAAGGACCCGCACGAGGCCGTTGCCGCCGCGAACGCCGAGGGCGAGGCCGGGGACGCGACCGAGGGTGAGATTCCTGCCGAGGCTGCCGTCGAGCCTGCCGACGAGGCGTCTGCCGAGGCTGCCTCCGAGCCCGAGCCCGCGGAGCCCCAGGGCGTCCCGAGCTTTGACGACGAGCCGCAGGAGGTAATCGATACCGAGGGCGCGACCGCCGAGAGCCATGAGGCCCCCGCTGCCGTCTACGGTGGCGCGGCGACGGCTCCGGTTGCCCCCGCGCACGAGGGAGCGCTGCCGCTCGTTGACGGCGCCGGTGAGGACCCGGCCGCCACAGTGGCCATGCCTGCCATGCCGCAGGAGTAGGCTCACCCGCTTATCACCATCATGTACCTGCGCCTTTACCGTACGCAGATGAGCAAGACGGCAAGCGCTGTGCTGCGGGTATAATGGACAGCATTCAAACGGTGGGCGCCGAGGTGCCCGCAGGAGAGGAATGAACATGGGTAAGACTTTCAACTTTATCTCGGGTGCGCTCTTCGGTGCTGCCGCCGGCGCCATCATCGGCGTTGCCCTGGCTCCGCGCTCGGGCGCCGAGACCCGCGCCATGGCTGCCGATATCGCCAACGACGCCTGGGATAACATGCGCGACACCTACGAGCACGGTGCCGAGGAGGCCCGCGCTGCGGTCAACGATTTTGGCCCGATGGTCGACGCCAAGACCGATGACCTGCGTGCCAAGGTTGACCTTGCCCGCGAGCGCATGGACCAGCTGCGCGAGCAGCTCAACGACGCCATCTCGGGCGGTAACGTGACGCCCGCCGCCGATGTCGTGGTCAAGAACGCCGTCGAGGCCGACACCGAGGCCACGGAGCCTTCGACCGAGGCATAATGCGCGCCGGGGATTTTGTCGGCGCCAAGATCTATCGCAAGCCTACCGAGGATAAGCGCACCAAAAAAGACGGCACGCCGCGCAGCCCTAAAAAGCTCGGCAAGATTCACTTTCCGGTCTTTACCCCGGGCGGCACGCGCGTGGTGGGCTTTATGGTTCGCCAGTCCGATATCGCGGGTATGATCGAGCGCCCCGACCGATTTGTGGCGCTCGATGCCATTGGCGTCTACGAGGGCGCCATCGCAGTTGACGACGTCAAGGGCACCTACGATGCCGCTGCGGCCAAGCGCCTCGATATCAACCTGGACGATTGCATTATCTGGGTTGGCATGGACGTGCGCACGGAGTCGGGCGATGTCGTCGGCTATTGCTCGGATGTTGAGTTCAAGCCGCGTTCGGGTGTCGTGCAGACGTTCTACGTGACCGCCGGCACCGCTTCGAGTGTGCTGGTGGGCGACACGCAGATGCCGCCCACGATGTTGCGCGGCTATGCGAGCGGCGCGATGATCGTTTCGGACGAGGTCAAGTCGCTCGGGTATTCGGGCGGTGCCGCTGCAAAGGCTGCCGAGGCAAGCGTCGTGGTGGGCGATAAGGTCAAGAAGGGCGCTAAGGTGCTCGATGACAAGGGTTCGGTCGCCGTGGACAAGGGCAGTCGCGCGCTGGGCAAGCAGCTCGGCAAGACGCGCGGTATGTTCAAGGCCTTTAAGGACGAATATCAAAAGGCGAGCGGGGGCTCGTCAAAAGCTAGCAAATAGCGACGTACCAATTGATGGGAGGCAAGCCGGAGACCTGTTGCTCCGGCTTGCTGCGTTTATGGGGGAGGGCACATGCGCCAAAACGGATCTAACTTAAACGGGCGCTCGGGTGCGCGTCCGACGGCGCGCCGCGACCTGGGGCAGTTGCCCAGCGGTCAGCGCAAGCGTCACCGTAAGCCCGGCGCGATGTATCTCAACCATAGCCGCGGCTTTAGCGACCGAAGCGCTCGCATCGGCAGCGGCCGCACGCCCCGTCGTCCGTCTCGCCTGCCCTATGCGCTCATCGCCGTGGGCTGCGCACTCGTGCTGTTTATCGCTGCCGTCGTGGGCTACGTCAACCGCAGCGTGGATGTCGTCCTCAACGGCCAGGAGACTGCGGTGCGCGTCGGATCTACGCTGCAAAATCTCATCGACGATCAGGAGCTGACCGATACCTACGACGCCGGGGATCTGCTGGCCGTTGACGACAGCGTGCTAACCCGCCATGGCGGCGAAAAGCTGTCGGTAAAGGTGGACGGCAAGCGCATAAAACAGGGCAAGTGGAAAAGCCGCGAGCTTACGGGCGGCGAGAAGGTGACGGTCAAGGACGGCCGCGACACGTATGAGAAGCACGAGGTCCAGGCGACGGTTATCGAGCCCAAGCTCAAGGTCGAGGGCACGGGTGCTATCGAGTACGTCAAGACGTGGGGCATCCAAGGTCGCTCCGAGGTGTGGGTCGGCGAGCAGTCGGGTAAGACGCAGGACCGCGGCGAGGTCGTGCCCGCCACCGATTGCGTGGTCGAGTGCGCGAGCGTGGCGCCCAAGGGCAACGAAAAGTACGTGGCGCTGACGTTTGATGAGGGCCCGAGCGGAGCGACCAAGCAGATCTTGCAGGTGCTCAAGGAAAAGGGCGTCACCGCGACGTTCTTCCTGTCGGGTGATGCGGCCGAGGCCTCGCCCGCCACGGCCAAGGCGATTGTCGATGCTGGCTGCGAGGTCGGCTCCAACAGCTACCGAGACGAATCGCTCAAGGGCCAGGACCGCGATGCGGTGCGCGAGCAGGTTTCGAAGGGCACCGAGGCGATCAAGTCCGTGACCGGAACGTCGACGATGCTTTTGCGTGCTCCCTACGCAGCCTTTGACGAGCAAAACTGGATTGATGCGATGGACCTGGTGTCTGCCGTGGTCTCGTGGAATATCGATTCGGGCGACTGGCTGCTCAACGGTGCCGACGAGCAGGTCTCGACGGTGCTCGATTCGGTGACGCCGGGCAACATTGTGTTGCTGACCGATAACGATGAATGTGCCGAGCAGACGCTCGAGGCGCTGCCGCAGATTATCGACGGGCTTATTGCCGACGGCTACAAAATCGTGACATTGAGCGATCTG
>ENA-OQCL01000413-OQCL01000413.1-human-gut-metagenome-genome-assembly--contig:-NODE-413-length-20942-cov-12.280855_pt1 | contig 20942 bp, 18 predicted proteins | sample MGYA00242502_ERZ504586 | MGnify/ENA primary metagenome ERZ504586 (study PRJEB26092, sample SAMD00036316) | human gut metagenome | host: Homo sapiens | study: EMG produced TPA metagenomics assembly of... | reverse complement strand
AGATGCTGTAAACTTTTCTGATCTTTTCATAGTGTGATTTGTCGAAGTCCACATCGTGCTGTGAGGAAATCAGGCGGCTCACATAGTAGAGCGCGCGTGTAACGAGTGGATAGGAAACGCTGGCACTGTGCTGGGCTTCTACATTGATGATGAGTCCAAGGGCGCTGCCATCCGGGGTGCTGGCTCGGAAGCGAATGTCAAAGGTAACGGTCCCCTCGGTCAGCGTCTTGTCTTCTGTATTTTCTCCGAGAATGCGGGGGAACGGGCGAGCATTGGTCTTGTCTGGCATGACGGGTACACTCGCCACTTCTGGCGTCCCTTGGATGTAGATGTCTCGGATGTCTTCGATGGTACTGTCCTCAAATTCCGGCACGCAGTACTTCAAGATCCATGCCAGGATTTTTCGGCTGGCAAGCAGTTTCTTCGCATTGGCATCGTACTCCGGATTGCGCCCCGCCAGATAGAGGTCTTCGAGTGTCTCCATACGCGGCCCTCCTTTACTTTTATTGTATCACAGTTCGTAAAGAGAATATGAGAAGTCCGGTATTCACACAGCTGATATGCGTTTAAAAGGAGTTATGGAAACCATGTATAATGTCGGCTCCTTTCTATTGGCTATAATGAATCTCTACATAGGCTTTCTTGCTGTGTAAATCCATCCTGCGCCTTTGGCGCGTCCCTTCTCTAAGGGACCTTGTATCATGCAACACCAAATGAGACAGACACGGCAAGCACTATGTTTCTCGCTACGTTTTCCCTAAGTCCATGGAACCCATTACCTCTATTTTTCTTTTTCAAGTGCTTTCAAAAGCTCTTCGCGGCTGACGGCATAGGTACCGAGCTTGGCGACTACGACACCGGCAGCGAGATTTGCAAGGTAAGCACTGGCCACAGGTGCGATACCGCCGGCGATGCCCATAGCGAAAGACGGCGATGACGGTATCACCAGCACCGGAGACGTCGAAGACCTCCTGTGCCTTGGTCGGGATATGCTTGATCTCTCCCTCGCAAATAAGAGAAAGACCGGCCTCAGAACGGGTGACGATGATGCTGCCGAGATGGAATCTTTTCATCACGTCGTGAGCTGCTTGTTCGACGGGCGCGTCTTCATTGCGGATGGGATCGGGGAGAACGGCGTTGATCTCCTTGAGGTTCGGCGTGATGTAGTCAGCGCCGGCGTACTTCATCCAGTTCGTCCCTTTCGGATCCACGATGACCGGCACGTGGTGTGCCTTACAGGCAGCGATGATTTTCTGGCAGTTTTCTTCGGTGCATGCCCCTTTGCCGTAGTCGGAAATGATGAGACAGTCCAGCCCCTCATCCAGCTTCTTGTAGATGCCGGCAAGGAAATGCTCTGCCTCTTTTCCCGTCACAGCGGCGGACTCTTCAAAGTCGAGACGCAGCATCTGCTGATGACCGCCGATCACACGCAGCTTCGTCGTGGTCGGACGATCGGTCGGAATAAGGCCGGCTCCGTCGATCCCTCTGGCGCGCAGTTTTTCAAGCAGGCTCTTTCCGTGATAGTCCTTTCCCACAAAGCCTGCAATGCTGACCTGACAGGCAAGGCGCGTCAGATTGTGCGCCACGTTTGCTGCGCCTCCCAGCGTTTCCATTTCCGATCGCACGTGCGCGATCGGCACGGGGGCTTCCGGTGAAATGCGGGTCACTTCGCTGTAATAGTATTTATCGAGCATCACGTCACCTGCGACAAGGATCCGGCACTGGGATGTGCGCGTGGCGACAAAGCTATAAAGTTCCTTCTTATCCATAAGTTCCTCAAATTCCATCATATAACCGAGCTGCCCTTAGGATGATCGGGCATAAATGCCTTATCTGCTGCAGGGACTCTCTATTGGCTTTATTTTATCACATTTGAAGGTTCCCTTCGATGAGAATACACGGAAAATAGCGCAGGTAGCGATCTCATAGTTGGAAAAGATGTTATACACTTTCGGGTATGCCTCCATCAAAGAAGCATTTACGGGAGAGAACCATAGCGCTCCCTAGTCGCCAGTCACTGATCGCACGCAAAGAAAAATTCCCCGGGAATAAATCTCGGGGAATTCTTATCATTCTTATTCTGTGACGACGGAGACGTGGACGGTGCTGGTGACCTGCTGGTGGACCCAGACCTCTACGTCATATTCACCGACGGTCTTGATCGGCGCTTTGAGACGGATATTTTTCTTTTCGAGCTTGAATTTGTACTGCTTCTCGAGGGCTTCGCTGATGTCCTTGCCGGTGACGGAGCCGAAGATGCGGCCGTCTTCCCCGCTCTGGACTTTGATGACGACCTTGACGGCCTTGAGCTGGGAGGCCATGATGACGGCTTCGTCTGCTGCGACCTTGCTCTTGAATTCTTTCGCTTCCTGACGCTGGGAGGCGGTATTGAGGTTTGCCTTGGTGCCTTCTACGCCGAGGCCCTTGCGGATGAGCACGTTGCGGCCATACGCATCAGCGACTTCGATGACGTCGCCCTTTTTTCCCATTTTCTTTACGTCTTGCAGTAATACGACTTTCATTCTTTTTCCTCCTCTACTTGTTTACGGACTTGGGTCAGGATGACCTTTTCCGCTGCTTCTTTATTTCCATCTTTGCCCAGCTGGCAGCCGGCCACGGTGAGATGACCGCCGCCGCCCAAGGCTTCCATGACGACCTGTACATTGATCGAGCCGTCAGAGCGGGCAGAGAGACAGAGTCCATTGTCTGTGTGATAGAAAAGGAAACTGGTCCGGATCTCCTTCACAGTCACAAGGTAGTCTGCGATTTGTCCGGCGAGTACCTGGGAGTTTTCTGTCCCCTCCGGGCACTCGGCGATCGCGATATAGTTATCAATGAGCTTCATATGGGCCAGGATCTCTGCCTTGGTCTTGATGAAGTGGATGTCCTCCGCAAAGAGCCTGTGGACGAGCTTCGTATCTGCCCCGCAGCGGCGCAGGAAGCTCGCCGCATCGAAGGTACGGACGCTGGTCTGGACGGCGAAGTTCTTCGTATCGACGACGATGCCTGCATAGAGGCAGGACGCCTCGATCTCATTCATTTCTTCATCCCCGCCGTAGTACTGGACGAGCTCGGTCACAAGCTCGGACGCCGATGAGGCGGATGGCTCCATGTATGTCAGAAGCGGCTGCCTGATGATGGAGGCCGCGCGGCGGTGATGATCGATGACGACCTTTTTCACGGCTTTTTTGAGGACTTCCGGGGCTGCGACGAGCTCGGGGATGTGCGTGTCGGTGATGATGACGACGGTCTTATCCGTCATGAGTCCCTTTGCCTCGCTCTCATCGATGAGGAGCCCTTCGGCGGCACCGCTCTTCTCAATAGCATCGACCATCTTGCGGCAGGTGTCACGCTCCTTCGAGAGGACGACATGCGCCTCGACATGGGAGGCGCGCGCGAGGTGGGTGACGCCGACTGCCGATCCCAAGGCATCAAAGTCTTCATGATTATGCCCCATGACGAGCACCATATCTGCGTCTTCGATGATCTCCTTCAGCGCCTGTGCGACGACGCGGACGCGCACACGGGTGGAGGAGACGGACGTCGGCGATTTCCCGCCGAAGGCCTTCACTTCCTTCCCGAGGCGGACGATCGCCTGATCCCCGCCGCGTCCAAGGGCGAGGTCAAGGGAGACCTGCGCCTCTTCGAACTGTTTCATAAAGGAATCGCTGCTCTGGACGATTCCGATGGAGAGCGTGACCGGGATGCGGTTCACCGTATGGATCGCGCGGACTGCATCGAGGATCTCGAAATTGCTCTCCATCATTTCCGCAAGTGCTTTGTGTGAAATACACGCCACGAAATCATTCGTCGAGTACTGCTTGATGAAGCCCTCTTTCGCATTGAAGGAGGAGAGGACCTTCTCCGTGACATCCGAGAGCAGGGCCGAGCGCTCGACATCGGTGAGGTCTGCGGTGACCTCCGGCACATTGTCGATACGGATGAGGCAGAAGACCGGCCGCGCTTCATCGCACGCCTTCACCGCTTTTTCAACATCCGTGCGGTCCATGAAGTAGAATACCATGAAGTGCGTATCGTTCTTCTCTCCGGTATCCAGAAATTTGTAGAAAACGCGGAAGAAGGACTCGCCCGCATGGCACTCGAACCACCCGGTCTTGCCCCAGATCTTGGAGATCTTCTGCCCGGTGATGAGATCCTGAAAACGGACTCCGACCTCGGCTCCCTCGCCGAGCCAGCCGCGGAAGACATTGTTCGCCCAGACCAGCTCTTTCTTCTCATCCATCATCGCGATGCCGACAGGGAGGTTCTTCACTGCATACACCGTACCGGCCGAAACGCCCGAGGACAGGTCATCCAGATAGCGCAGGAGCTTCTTCTCCTGCCCGTAGTCGGAGCGTTTCACGTAGACGATGACCCCGGCCACGATGATAAAGAAGAGCAGCCCCAGCGGCCAATTCTGCGTAGCAAGCAGCAGTGCGGCCAGGAGCAGCAGGCCGATCATGAGCTTTGCGGTCCTCGTATATACCCATATATCGCTCAGCATAGTTGTCTCCTTTGTTCGTTACGAAATCGGGAGGCGGCCTGTCTCACGGGCAGCACCCGCCGATTTTTCGACGATTCTTATTCTTTATCGTACTCGAAACAGGAGAAGAATGCAAGAGGGCAGGGCGGGAGGAAAGCGGGCGAAGCATCCAATGAAAATGACCGAAAGCCACTCTTCTTTTGCTTTCGGTCATTTTCAGCAAGCCGTCCGGGACATCCCGCCCGGCATTTTATTTTTGTCCGTAGTAGGCCTGCGGTCCATGCTTGCGCTGGTAATGCTTTTCCAAGATATAGGGAGTCAGTGCTGCTGCCGGATTGATCTGCAGTGTCTTCCATGCCATTTCTGCGATCTCCTCTAAGACCACACTATGGTAAACGGCTTCTGCCGGATCCTTCCCCCAAGTAAAGGGGCCGTGATTTCTGACGAGGACACCCGGCACGGCCAATGGTTCCCTTCCCGTTTCCTTCACGGTTTCTACGATGACACGGCCCGTATTTTTCTCATAGGCTTCCTGCACCTCATCCCGCGTGAGGCTGCGGCTCACGGGGACGGCTCCATAAAAATAGTCTGCATGCGTGGTTCCAAGTGGCGGAATTTCCATGCCCGCCTGTGCAAAAACCACGGCATGGGTGGAGTGCGTATGGACGACGCCGCCGATCTCCGGAAAGGCCTTATACAGTTCCAGATGTGTCGGGGTATCGGAAGAGGGACGCAGCGTCCCTTCCACGATGCGTCCTTCCAGATCGACCACCACCATATCCGATGGCTGCATGCCCTGATACGGCACGCCGGATGGCTTGATGACGACGAGGCCCCGCGCGCGGTCGATCCCGCTCACATTTCCCCAGGTATAGAGCACCACGCCACGGCGGGAAAGCTCAAGATTGGCCTCACAGACGGTTTCCTTCAGCGCTTCAAGCATCGGCTTCCGCCTCGATCACCCAGGCACGATCGGAAGGAAAGGTCACGCAGCAACGGCCTTCCAGAATGGTACGCCCGGGGTCAAACATGTCTACGATCCATTCCTTGCCCAGTTCATCCCTCACGAAGTAGCGTACCTTCTCCCCAAGGAACATCTTATTGAAGATCACAGCAGGTACATTGACTCTGCCTTCCACCGGTTCTTTGGACAACTTCGCGCTTTCCGGACGGATGGAAGCGCAGTAGGTCTTCCCCGCTTTAACTGGATTGCCCGAAGCAAACTGCACGCCGCCATAGAGGACGGTATTTTCCACTGCGCCTTTGACCTCGATCAGGTTCGTCGTTCCGATGAAGTCCGCCACAAAGGGCGTCTTGGGTTCGAAATAGATCTCCTGCGGCGTCCCCACCTGATGCACGATGCCGTCTTTCAGGACTACGATGCGGTCCGACATGGAAAGGGCTTCGGACTGATCGTGTGTGACGTAAATGGTCGAGAGCCCCATCTTCTGCTGGATATCACGCAGCTCCACGCGGACGCTTTCACGCAGCTTGGCATCCAGATTGGACAGCGGTTCATCCAGAAGCAGGAGCTCCGGATTCATGACGAGCGCTCGGGCGACAGCGACACGCTGCTGCTGTCCGCCGGACATCTGGTTCGGGAAGCGTTTTTCCATCCCGGAGAGCTGCATCAGCGAGAGCGCTTCGGCGACGCGCTTCTTGATCTCCTCTGCCGGTTTATGCTTGACACGAAGGCCGTAGGAGACGTTCTCAAATACATTCATGTGCGGGAAGAGCGCGTATTCCTGAAACACCATCGCCGTATTGCGGTTGTAAGGCGGTACACGCTCGATGTTCTTGTCATTCAGAAGGATCTCTCCGTCATCGGGTTCGTAGAAGCCTGCGATCATACGGAGAAGCGTTGTCTTCCCGCAGCCGGAAGGTCCCAGAAAGGTGATGAAGTGTCCTTTTTCAAATTCCAGATCCACATTCTTGATGACATGATTCTTCCCAAAATATTTATTGATCTTTTTCAGCTGTAATACCAGTTCTGCCATTGTTGTCCCTGCCTTCCTTACAGATCAAAGATATTGATCTTATCTCTCAAAATCAGTTTCACGATGCCAAAGGTGAGATAGATCACCAGCATGATCCCCACGGCTGTTGCACTGGCCGTAGGAAGGAATCCCTGATTGGCCAGACTCATGATATTGATCGAGGCCAGGTTCCATTCCGGCGATACCAGAAAGATCACCGTCGAGAGCGTATTCATGGAGCGCATGAATGCGTACACAAAGCTGACAGACAGCGAATTTTTCAGCATAGGAAGGACGATTTTGCGGAATGTGGTGAAGCTGTTCGCCCCCAGATTTGTAGATGCCTGTTCCAAAGAGCCTTCGATCTGTTTCAGTCCGGCGACCGCCTGCCGATAGCCCACCGGGAGCTGCCTAAGCGACATGCCAAGGATGATGATGGCGAGTGTCCCTGTCATTTCCAGGACGCCATCATTAAAGGCCAGGATCATAGCAAGGCCGATAAAGGTACCGGGAAGGGAAACAGGAAGCATCGCCAAGAAATCCATAACGGTGCGCCCGGGGAATTTCTTGCGGATGGTCAGGAATGCCAGCGCAATGCCCAGCACGGTCGTGATCGCGGCTGTCGCCATCGAAGCCACCCAGGAGTGCGCCATGACATTCGACTGAAGCACGCCTTCGCGGAAATAATCCAGCGTAAACTTGTAGTCATATCCAAAAGCAGTCGTGAAGGCGAAGAGGATGACGACACCGATGATCATCAGAATGGCCAGGCAGATCAGCATGCAGAATGCCCAGAGCAGTCCTGTCGCCACCGGCCCTGCCGTGACACGGATGAGGCCCGCCACCGGTTTTCCCGTCACGGTCACATAGGAATTCTTTTCCAGATAATACCGCTGTACGAAGAATACGATCAGCGTCGGGATGACAAGAAAGACAGACAGGGTCGCACCCATGGGAAGATCCCACGCGCCGGTGACCTGCGTGTAGGCCTCCGTCGCCAGCACATGATAATTGCCGCCGACCAGCATCGGATTGCCGAAATCTGCCAGCGAGTTAATAGCGACCAGCAGGAAGGCGCTGGCAAGGCCCGGTGTCGCAAGGCGAAGTGTCACCGTGCGGAAAAGGTACCAGCCGCGAGCCCCCAGATTCTGCGCCGCAAGCTCCAGATTCGGACTGATGCTTTTCAGTACGCCGGAGATCGTGATATACGCCAGCGGGAAGAAGGCAATGGTCTGCGCGACCCAAAGCCCGAAGGGCCCATAGAGATCCACCTTCAGATGCAGGAGCTGCCAGGTGATAAAGCCGCGACGGCCAAACAGCATGATAAAAGCCAGCCCTGTCACGACAGACGGCGCCATAGTCGGCAGGAGCGCCACCACCTGAAAGAAACGCTTGCAGGGCATATTCGTATAGTTGATGCCGTAGGCAAAAAGAAAGCCGAAAACGATCGCCGTTGCGGTCGCGATCAGAGAAGAGAAGATGGTATTTCCAAAAACCTGAATGAATTCTTTCCCCGTGATCGCTCTCATCCAGTCAGCTGCTGTCGGCACCAGAAGGATCTTGGCAAATGGATAGATGATAAATACAGCAAACAGCAGAAACACTGCCAGTATGCTGATCAGAAGGGGCGGCTCCCTGAGCAGTACCTTCAGCTCCGCCCCCAGGCCGGTATGCTCATGCCCGGCTGTTTTTTCGTTCATAGGTCACTCCTTGTTCAAATAAGGAAGATACCTCCGCCGGAGGCGGAGGTATCTTTTCCTGTTCTATGCCGTATTATTCAGCGAAGAAGGTATCGCAGTTCTTCTGCTTGTCAACGCCGGCTTTGATGAGATCAAATTCTTTGAAAAGCGGCAGCTCCTTGAGCGGCTTCATGCCCTTTGGCGGAGCCACTTCCGGATTGCAGGCTACCCCATTCGTCGTCTTCACAAGGATATCCCCGGCCTCTTTGGTCAGTACGAAATCAATGAAGGCTTTCGCTACTTCATCATTGGCATGATTCTTGATCTTGCCGACCGGGCAGGTGGTCCAGCCCGCCGCATTATAAATGGTGCTATGGAGCTTCTGTCCCTTCGCGCTGACCAGATTCTGATCAGAGATGAAGTTCACGCAGATCAGGTATTCGCCAGCGCCGGTCTTCTGACCCGGGGTGAAGCCGGACGGAGTGAACTGTGCCACCTGCGGCTTCAGTGCCTTCAGGTAGTCCCAACCTTTTTCCTCGCCCATCTTCTGGAGCACGGAGCTGATGAAGGTATTGCCCGTACCGGATTTTCTCGGATCTGGCATGATGATCTCGCCCTTGAATGCCGGGTTCAGAAGATCTTCCAGTGTCTCCGGCGCTTTCACGCCCTTGGGTTCGAATTCTTCCTTGAATCGTTTTTCATTGTAGCCGATCGAGAGTACTTCCAGATACGTGCCATACCAGTAGCCATCTTTGTCCTGATATTCCGGCAGGATCATCTTGGCATTCGGAGACTTGTATGCTTCCAAAAGGCCGTCAGCTGCTGCCTTGGCATGTGCATCCGCTGTACCGCCCAGCCAGATGTCGGCTTTCGGCGCGTCCTTTTCAGCGGTGATACGTGCCAGCGCTTCACCGGTCGGCAGACGAATGAAGCTGACATCAGCACCTGTCTTCTTTTTGAAAAGGTCTGCCAATTCCTTTGCCGTGTCTTCATGGAAAGAAACATACATGACCAGTTTCTTGCCTTTGAGGCTCTGCCCTTCCGCTGCTTTGCTGCTGCTTGCCGGCTGTCCGCCGCCGCACCCAGCCGCTGCCACCACTGCCAGACCAGCCAGTACGCCTGCTGCAAGAGTCTTCCATTTCATGTAGAAACATCTCCTCTCTATACTCACGAAAGCCGCCATGGATCGTTTCTGCGCTTTCGTCTTTACATATCTTTTACAATCTTAGCATAAAGCATACACAAATTAAACTTTCTTGCCATTTTGGCATAAGCATTGCGTTCTATAATACATCCATGTCATCCAGAAGCAATAAAAAGAGGATTTCTCGTAAGAAATCCTCTTTTCGCATCGGCGGGTCATCCTTTTGCGGGTCATCCCTTTGGAGTATACACTTATACAAGAAGCGGACGCTCTCCATCAGTCACTTCCGCAAGCAGCTTCTTCAATACGCTTTCCAGCGAACCCTCATTCACCACGATCTCGTCTGCCGCCTTGCGATAGAGGGCGATGCGCTCATGGTAAAGCGTGTAGACTTTCGCACTGCCTTCGGCAAGGAGGGGGCGGGTGCTGACCTCTACATCGCCTGCGATGTCTTCGGGGCGGCGGTCGATGAAGTAAATGGTGCCGGTCTTTTTCAGTCGCTCGATATTGACAGCGCGCTTCACGACGCCGCCGCCGGTCGCGATGACGAGGCTTTCCCTCTTTGCGAGGGCTTCGATGGTGCGTTCTTCCGCATCACGGAAGCAGTCTTCGCTCACAGCGAAGAGCTCGGGGATGCTCTTTCCTTCTTTTTCTTCCAAATAGGTGTCGGCATCCACGAAGGAGCGGTGCAGGGCTTCGGCCAGTCGCCGCCCCAGTGTGGATTTCCCGCAGCCGGGCATGCCGATCAAGATGATATTTTTCATGAATGCTCCTTTGGGAAAATGGGCTAAGGATTAGCCTCTCGGGGCGTGCTGCCCCTTTGATTGCGAATGAAAGAGGTTCAGCGGGTTCTATAGGTTCAAGAGGTTCAAAGGGGTTGGTGCGGCGCATAAAAATATAGAAGCGCCGCGGAGGTTTGAAACCAGCGTTTTCTCGTATCACAAACCTAATCCCTAGCTACCAATCCCTAGTCACTCATTCCTGCCTTCAAACTTGTAGTGGCGGCTTCGCCGCCATGTTAGATGATGGTATTCTCGTATAGTCAGCCTTCTCCTTGAGGGGAAGGTGCCCCGAAGGGGCGGATAGGGCACAGGCGGCATGAAAGACAAATGAGAAAGAATGCCACCCAGTCTCTTAGTCTCTAGTCACTAGCCCCCATCTCTTCTGCGATCTCTTCTGCGATGCGATCGGGGATCTCTCTTTCCAGCCAGATCTCTTCTGCCGCGATGGCCTGCATGACGAGCATGTACATGCCATTGGCCTTATCCGCATGCGAAGCGTCATGGAGGAGGCGGGTCTCCTTCGGGTTGTAGATGATGTCGATGACCTTTGAGAAATGCCGGGCGGCCTCTTCGGAGATCGGTGAAACGCCGACCTTGGGATACATACCGACCGGGGTGGCGTTCACGAGAAGTGCGCCTTCTGCCTCTCTTTCAAAAGCGACGTAGTCCATGAGACGGACGCGGCGCTCTTCTGCAAAGGAGCGGAGATCGGAGTCCACCTTCTCCGGATGGCGGGAGATGACGCGGATCTCTGCTGCGCCTTCATCATAAAGGCACTGGATGATGGCGCGCGACGCACCGCCATGACCGAGGACGACGGCAGTCTTTCCATTGACCTTGGCATCGATCTTTCGAAGCGTTTTCCGGAAGCCGAAGTAGTCGGTGTTGTATCCCACGAGCTTTCCGTCTGCCTTGGCGATGGTATTCACCGCACCGATGGTCTTTGCTTCCGGGGAAATGTCATCCAGAAAGGGGATGACATCGAGCTTGTAGGGGATGGTCACATTCAGCCCGCCTGAGGCGGTGAGGGTATCCCTCAGTACTTCACCGAAGTGGTCCCTGGGGATCTCGATGAGATCATAGCGCCCTGGGATGGACAGCTTGTGAAATAGTTTTTCGTGAATTACAGGAGAAAGGCTGTGTCCGAGCACTTCTCCGATCAGTCCGAGTTTCATGAGGAGCTCCTTGGGTCTCGCAGATCCAGCCGGTGCTGAAGGTGCAAAGGAATATGGCGGCCTGGCCGCTCTGTAAAGACGGGCGATGCCCGAAGATCTGAAAGAACCGCTCCCATCGTCTGCCTCTCCGCAGGGTAATGCTATTAAGTTAAGGAAATCATTAACTACGTAACGTCTTGCTTCCCCCTTCGGGGGAAGTGCCGAAGGCAATAGGGGCATGCTAGCGGTATAGTGTGCTATGTTGAATAGTCCGATGCTATCAATATTTCAACACTTTCATGCAATACCGCTACGCAGCCCCCTCTCCCCCTTCGGGGGACGCTCCCCGATGGGAGCCAAGAACGTTCTGCCGCTTAACTTAATAGCATTACTCCGCAGGGGACGCCCTAGGAAAGGGAGTATAGGATGTGCCGCCCGTCGCTATTTCTTGCAGGACGGATAGTTCCCCAGGATCTTGAAGTAGGTACACATGGAGGCGAGACCGTGGAGGGTCTGTGCGTTGGATGGGTCGTGGATGCGGCCTTTGACGTCGATGTGGAAGAAGTACTCGAAGGGATGGCCTTCCATGGGACGGGACTCGAGGTGCGTCATATTCATGCCGCCGTAGAAGAAGTAGCCCAGGACGTGGTAGAGCGCGCCCGGCTCATGCTTGACGGAGATGACGAGGGTGATCTTGTCAGCGTCTTCGGTGATCTCCATCTTCGGGGCGATGATGAAGAAGCGGGTGTAGTTGCTCTGATTGAAATAAATATTTTCCGCAAGGACGGAGAGCCCGTAGAGGCGGGCTGCGGTGCGGCTGGCGACTGCGGCTTGGTTCTTCCTGCCGTCTTCGGCGACGCGCTCTGCGCTCCGAGACGTGGAGAAATACGGCTCGAGCGTCCAGTCTCTGTGCTCATTGAAGAAGGGGCGGCACTGGCGGAAGCCCTGCGGATGGGAATAGACGGTGTCGATGTCGTCCAAGGTCGCGCCGGGAATGCCAAGAAGGTTGTGCTCGATCTTCACCAGCTGCTCTCCGACGACGGCACAGTCGTATTTCTGGATGAGGTCGTAGACTTCGGTGATACCGCCGGTCGAGGAATTTTCGATGGGCAGGACCCCGTAGTCGATGGTGCCGTCTTTCACGGCTTTCACGACGTCTTCAAATAAAGGGAAATAGGATTCTTCCCGTTCCTTGCCGGCGAATTGCTGCTCCATGGCCTCGTAGGTGTAGGAGCCTTTCGCGCCATAGCAGCCGACTTTGAGTGTATGTGTCATAGAATGTCTCCAAAAAAGGTGCAGGCTTCAGGGTTAGCCCGTGGGGCGTGGTGCCCTTTGATTGCGGGTGAAAGCTTCGCTTGAATGAGAAATGGTGGTGCGGCGCATAAAAATTAAAAGTGCTGCGGAATTTACGCGCCGTTGTCATCGGAAGCGTAGCCGAGGGTCTTTCCTGACACTGCGGTCAGTATCACATAAGAACTGGCAGGGAAACGACGCCTTGGTATACGTATTTCTGCTTTCGCACATGCATCATTTATCGGTCTGCAAGAAAGATTTCTCGCTTCGCTCGAAATGACGATGCGAGAGGGACTGTTGTTCCCCAGTCACCAGTCACTAGTCACCAGTCACCAATATCTCATCCAGGATGACAAGTGCCGCGGCGGTCTCAATGACAGGGATCGCGCGAGGGATGATGCAGGGGTCGTGACGGCCGCCGATGGTGAGGAGTGTGTCCTTCCTTTCGGCGAGGTTCACGGTGAGCTGAGGTTTTCCGATCGAGGCAGTCGGCTTGATGGCGAGGCGGAAGATCACGGGGCTGCCGCCGGAGATACCGCCCAAGATACCGCCATTGTGGTTGGTCTTTGTTTCCACCTTCCCCTCCGCCCAGTGCATGGCATCATTCGCTGCCGAGCCTTTCATCGCCGCAAGACCGAAGCCGTCTCCAAATTCGATACCCTTCACAGCGGGGATGGAGAACATCATGTGGGACAGCTGACTCTCTAGCGAATCAAAGAAGGGATCGCCAAGCCCTACGGGAAGGCCGGTCACCATACATTCGACGATGCCGCCGACGGAGTCTCCCTCCGCCTTGGCATTGAGGATGGCGGCTTCCATCTTCTCGCCGATGTCCTTGGTGAGGACGGGGAGCTTCTCTTCACGAAGAGACGCGAAGGTCGCCTCGCTCTCTCCCAAAGGATCGAAGCGGCGGTCCTCGATCCCCGCGATGCGGGTGACATGTGCGCCGATATGGATGCCTTTGGCAGAGAGTACCTGCCGGGCAATGGAGCCCGCAAAGGTCAAGGGCGCGGTGATGCGACCGGAGAAATGGCCGCCGCCGCGGTAGTCATTGTATCCGCCATACTTCACATGACCGGTGTAGTCGGCATGTCCGGGGCGCATACAGTCTTTCAGAATGCCATAGTCTTTCGAATGCTGATCGCCATTTCTGATCTCCATCGCGATCGGTGACCCGGTCGTATGGTCATTGAAATAGCCGGAGAGGATCTCAAAAGCGTCCTTCTCCCTGCGCGGGGTCGCCAGTGCGCTGCTGCCCGGAGCGCGGCGCGCCATATCCCGGCGCACGGCATCCCAGTCGATGGAGATCCCTGCGGGAAGTCCGTCGATGATGCAGCCGATGGCAGTGCCATGGGATTCCCCAAAAATGGTGACTTTCAGTTTTTGTCCAAATGTATTGCTCATAGAATATGTCCTTTGATGGGTTCAGAGTTAGCCCGTGGGGCGGAGCGTCCCTTGATGGTGGATGAAAGCTCGACCCGAATTAGGAATGAGGAATTAGGAATTAGGAATGAAGGTGGCGGCTTCGCCGCTATGTTAGATGATGGGATTTCCGTATCATCAGCCCCCTTCGAGGGGAAGGTGCCCCGAAGGGGCGGATAGGGCACAAGCGGTATGCAAAGAGAGGTGCTGAAGTCTTCCAGTCACTAATCACCAGTCACAAGCCGTCCCCCGACCCGCTTGAAATCCTCCCAGAATGTCGGATACGATTTCCGGACGCTTTCCGCGCCTTCGATGGTCAGAGGCGCACTGCATTTCGCAGAGACCGCGGCGAGGGCCATGGCGATGCGGTGGTCGTTCCACGAGGAGACGGCGCCGCCGGTGAGATGGTCTAGGCCGCGGATCAAGAGGCCGTCGGGCTTTTCTTCGATGTCCGCGCCGAGCTTCGTGAGCTCGACAGCCATGGCATGGAGACGGTCACATTCTTTCAGGCGCACGCGAGAGGCATGAATGATCTCGGTCGTGCCTTCGCTGACAGCGGCAAGGGCGGCGAGCGCCGGCACGAGGTCAGGGCAGTCTTCGGCATCGATCACGGTCCCCCGTGTCTTCGATGGCTTAGCAACGATCCTGCCGTCCTCTTCGCGGATGTCTCCACCCATCTTGCTAAGGATGGTAAGGATCGCTTTGTCCCCCTGTTTTGAGTCAGGGAAAAGTCCCCGCAGCGTGATGCCCGCTCCCGTGAGACCGCTGACTAGCCAGAAGGCGGCCTGCGAGTAGTCCCCTTCCACGGCAAATGCGCCCGCCTTGTAGGACTGCCCGCCCGGGATCTCGTAATGCTCGGGGCTTTTCTCATGGATGGTGATGCCATGACGGGCAAGCGTATCCAGCGTCATATCGACATAGCTCTTCGACTCCAGCGTGGTCGTGCTGATAAGTACGGAGTCATCCCCGGCAAGCGGCAGAGCAAAGAGGAAGCCGGTGAAGAACTGCGAGCTGACATCTCCGGGAAGCGCATAGCGCCCGCTGGGAAGCTGCCCTTTGACCGTGAGAGGAAGACCGTCCCGGTTGTCGAAGGAAATGCCCTTCTCATCAAAGATCCCGTAGTACGGTGTCAGCGGGCGCTCCGAGAGGCGGCCATGCCCCACATAGCGGATGACATTCCCTGAAATAAGACCGAGCGGGATGAGGAAACGCAGTGTCGAGCCGGACTCTCCTGCATCGGCTTCGAGCCGTCCTTTCTGCGGGGAAAGACCGCCGGAAATATGGAAGGTGAGCCCGTCTTCGGTAGCCTCTTCTATAAAATGCGCGCCCATCAGCGAAAGGATGCGGACAGTGGCTTCGATGTCCTGTGACGGGGTCACGCCCGAGAGCGTCGTTTCCCCCTTGGCAAGCGCAGCGGCGATCAGCTCGCGATGCGTCATGCTTTTCGAAGACGGCACGCGGAGCACGCCGGAAAGCGGCGCGGGGGTGATGGTGATATGCATAATGGTACTCCTTTGGGAAAGGGTTCAGGGTTCAGGGTTCGGGGCTAGCCCCGGGGCGTGCCGCCCCTTGATCGGGGATGAAAGCTTTGCTCTCTAGTTAGAAGTTAGGAGTTAGGAGTTAGGAGTGGTGGTGCGGCGCATAAAAATCAGAAGCGCCCCAAAGTATAAATAGGGCGATGCCCGAAAGTGGTATTCAAGTCACTAGTCACTCGAGGCTCCTAATCCCTAGCCACTAATCCCTAGCTACTAACCATCCCTGCTTTCAAACTTCAGGGCTATTCCGTCACGATCCAGTCAGCGAGCGCTTCTGTCGGGACTTTCACAAGCTCTGCCCGGCCGATGCTTCTCATGACGACCAGCGTGATCTCCTTGCCGCGGCGCTTCTTATCGTGCAGTGCATGCAGGATGAGCTCCTCCGCCGGGACGCCGATGGCAGTCGGAAGTGCGAGCTTCTTCAGGACAGCGCGCAGGCGGTCGGTGCATCCGCTCTCCGTATAGCCGAGCTTTTCACTCTGCGCGGAGAGGAGACTCATGCCGATCGCGACACCTTCACCGTGGGTGTAGGTACTGTAATGGAAGTAACGCTCGATGGCATGACCGATGGTATGACCGAAATTCAGCATCTGCCGGCTGCCATTGTCGTACTGGTCTTCCTCTACGAATTTCGTCTTTTGCAGGACGCTCCGCAGGATGATCTCCTCGATATTCTTCTCCAGATCCTCCTTTGTCTCGATGGACTCGAAGAGCTCGAAAAGCTCACGGTCACCGATGCATCCGTACTTCACCGCTTCGGCCAGACCATCATGCACGTAGCGGGTCGGCAGGGTGGAGAGCAGGTCCGGATCGATGAAGACGCCCTTGGGCTGATAAAAAGCGCCCGCCAGATTCTTCCCGCTTCGAAGGTCGACAGCGACCTTGCCGCCGACAGAGCTGTCGATCTGCGCCAAGATGCTGGTCGGGATCTGGAAGAAATCAATGCCTCTCATGTAGGAGGCAGCGGCAAATCCCCCGAGATCCCCCGGAACGCCGCCGGAGAGTGTCACGAGCGCATCGCTTCTTAACATATCAAAGCCGGCAAGCGCCTCCAGCACGTCACCGAAGACACGAAGATTCTTGCTGGCTTCCCCTGCCGGTATGGCGATCACCTTCACGTCAAAGCCGGCGCCCTTTAGGATCTCTCTGATCCTTTCTCCATAGATGCGGCGCACATGATCATCCGTCACGACGGCGATCTTCTCCGCCTTCGTCAGCTGCCTCAGCTTTTCACCGACGCTCGAAAGAAGACCGCGCCCGATCTCGATCCGATACGAATCACTTCCCAGATCAACCTTCACTGTCTTCATTCATGAGTTCCCTCCTTCGTCTGCCTGCCTCATTCAGAAAAGCCACCATTTCCTCGCTGTCCTCTCTCTCGATCGCATCCCTGAGCACCTGCAGCTTCTCACTGAAGCGGTCGATCTCATCCAGCAGCTTCTCGCGGTTCGACAGGAAAAGCGATGTCCACAGACGGCCGTTGATATCTGCCACGCGAGTCTCATCACGGAAAGAGCCGCCCATGAAATACTTCGTCTCTTTATTATAGGACTTGCTTTGGATGAGCGCCGTCGCGATGACATGCGTGAGGTCGCTCGTGTAAGCGATCGCACGGTCATGCGCATCGGCTGTCACCTTCGGCACATGCCGGCAGCCGAGCGCGCGCGCCATCTCCTCGATGAGCGTGATGTGCGAGGCGCTGTTTCCCGCCTGCGGGATGATGACGTAGTTCGCACCGAGGAAAATCTCTGCGTCCGACTGCGAGAGTCCCGCCCCTTCATGTCCGCACATCGGATGTCCGCTGATGAAATCCATCCCCTCCGGGAGCTTTGCCTGAATTTTTTCGGCGAAATCATTCTTCACGCCGGCGATGTCTGTCAGCACGGCATCCTTCTTCAGAAGTCCGATCTTCTTTTCAATGAATGCCATCGTCCCCTTTTCCGGTATGCAGAAAATGACGATGTCTGCGTCTTTCAGATCCTCTTCGGAGATCGAATCCACGATCCCCATCCGAAGCGCTTCCTGCGCGACACTTGCCGTGCGGTTGATCCCGATGACGCGGCTGCCGATGGCCTTGAAACGTTTGGCAAAGGAGCCGCCCATCAGTCCAAGGCCGATGACGGCGATCGTAAAGTGGCTAAAGTCGTGGTTGCTGTCCATGTATGTGCTCTTTTCTGTTGAAATCGTGTTGCTATGGTCATTGTAATATATGAGAGGGAGAGGGTTCAAGGTTTGGAGTTAGCCCATAGGGCGTGCTGTCCCTTGATTATTTGTGAAAGAGGGGGAGCAGGTTCAAAAAGGTTCATCAGGTTCAAAGGGGGAAGGTGGCGGCTTCGCCAAGATCCTTCGGCTCAGGTCGCAGCTGTTCTGGCATTCGTTATCTCACATACGACGTTTCTCGCCGCTCAGGATGACGAAACGGGGCGATGCCCGAAAGTCGTATTCAAGTCACCAGTCACTCGAAGCTCCTAATCCCTAGCCACTAGTCCCTAGCTACTAGAATCCAGTCACTAGTCACCTATATTTCTCTTCCCACGATCGGGGCGAGCTTTCGAAGATCCCCCATCATATGCTCGAAGGTCTCTGGCGTGATGGACTCTGCACCATCGCACCATGCATGCTCGGGATCATTATGTACCTCGCACATGATGCCATCTGCACCGGCAGCGATCGCTGCCATGGCCATGGACTCTACCATCCAGCGGCGGCCGGTCGCGTGGCTCGGATCGACGATGATCGGCAGGTGGCTCATGCGCTTCACCGCTGCCACCGCCGAAAGGTCGAGCGTATTTCTCGTCGCCTTCTCAAAGGTACGGATACCGCGCTCGCAGAGGATGACATTGTGATTTCCCTCCGACATGATGTATTCCGCACTCATCAGCCATTCCTCGATCGTCGCAGACATCCCGCGCTTCAGAAGCACCGGCACATGGAGACGGCCGACCGCTTTCAGAAGATCGAAGTTCTGCATATTTCTCGCGCCGATCTGGATGAGGTCGACCTTCTTCTCCAAGAACATGCCGATCTTGTCTGCACTCATGAGCTCCGTCACGACGGGGAGCTTCTCTTCTCTGGCCGCAGAGATCAGCATATCGAGCCCCTTCTCGCCAAGCCCCTGGAAAGAGTAGGGGGACGTTCTCGGCTTGAACGCGCCGCCGCGCAGCATCGATGCGCCGGATGCCTTCACGGCCGATGCAATGGCACCGATCTGCGCCGGTGTCTCGATGGAGCACGGTCCTGCCATGACGACGAGCTTCTTCCCGCCGACCTTCACGCCGGCGACATCGATGACCGAGTCCTGCGGATGGAAGGCACGGCTCGCCCGCTTGTATGGTTCCTGCACACGCATGACCTTGTCGACCCATTCATTGCTCAGGAAATCGCGCTCATCGAGACTCGTCGTATCTCCGACAAGTCCCAGGACGACCTTGCTCGAGCCGCGGCTTCTGTCGACCTGGAAGCCCTTCTCCCGAAGCTCATCCTCAAGTCTTTCGATCTCTGTCAGCGGTGCATTTTGTTTCATAACGATAATCATACGAATTCCTCCTCTTTGCCTTCAGGCAATGCTTCTATTCTACGGTATACGTTCTTCGAAAGAAATGGATTTATGGATTCAGGGGAAGCCCACAAACTACGTTTGAAAGCGGGGATGAGGGATGAGTGGCTGGGGATTAGGGATTAGGAGTGACTAGTGACTGGTGACTTGAATACCGCCTTCGGGCATCGCCACTATTTATACTCCGCGGCGCTTCTGATTTTTATGCGCCGCACCACCATTCCTAATTCCTCATTCCTAATTCCTCATTCAGACAAAGTTTCATTCACAATCAAAGGGCGACACGCCCCACGGGCTAACTCTGAACCGTCCCCCTAACAAAAAAGGACAGGCTCTCGTGGGCCTGTCCTCGATTCCTATCCTGCTTATCTGGAAGGGTGATCCGCTCATGAGAATTTGTGTATGCCAAATAGCCGCAGCCATAATAATAGCTGACGGTAAAGTCATACGCATATGCAGTTCTCATGGTGTCAGAGATCTGTCTCATGGTGGTTCTTCCTTTCGATCGAAGTTATACCAAGTATAGCCAGCGCCCTGCCGATTGTCAAGAAGATTTATCAGGGCGCAGCGTGACTAGTGACTTGTGACTAGGAGACTAAGAGACTAGGAGACGGGAGACTTCAGATTTCAGACTTCTGACTTCTAAAGTCTCCTGGTCTCCAAGTCTAACGTCTCAAGCGGGCATCGCCACCATCTATACTCCACGGCGCTTCTATATCGTTATGCGCCGCGCCACCATTTCGCATTTCTAATTTCTCATTCAATCGAGGCGTTCAAACGCAATCTATGGGCTAGGGAAACGCTGATTAAATCACAGAGTCAGATTTCCTATCACAGCCGCCCTATCCGCCCCGCGGAAAGCCACAAAGCCTTGCCCCCTGCCCCTTGAACCGCTATAATAAAGGCACATTAAATTTTCTCCGCACATGGTGCAGAAAGGCTCTCTCATGGCTGACAATACGATCCCATTCCCGACAAAAGGCAATTTCAAAAAAAAGTCTCAAGGCAGATGCATTTGAGTCCTACCTCAAGAAGGAAGGGCTGAATTTCTTCCGCCGTCAGGATGCACATGACTCCTACGACACCGTCGTCTTCATGACCGCACTGCCTGCGGGCAAGCACCGCCTGGTCTGCGCCGTCATCACGGACAACAGCATGTACACCCTGATCCGCGTCCACCTCGGCACCGCGCCGAAGGGCCCGGCCAGAAAGACCTTCGTCCCTTTCCTGAACAAGCTGAATGGGGAGCATGCCATCGTGAAATACACGATCGGCAGCGATGACAACGTCTTCCTTGATGTCTGCGTGACCTCCACAATATGACACAAACAGTTCTGCCATCAGCAGAATGCATGAGAGGCACGGTGCGAATTTATTCGCGGAGTGCCTCTGCTGCATTCTGGGATGGGCGGAACGCCCATCAGCCACAGACAGGAGCTGCAAAGCAGCGGATAGTCTGCGCAGCAGACGGGTCTGTGGCCTGAAGGCAGAACGTCAGGGAGGCAGACGGAACCGTCCATACCATCGGTTACACGTATGACAAGGACAGCCGTGAGACAAAGACCACGCTCGGCAAGGTTACAAGGGAGACGGCGTACGATGCATGGGGCCGCGTGAAGGCACAGGACTGGAAAAATGACGGAAGCCAGAATTTTCCATGTATCTTACGAGTATCCGGATTCCGGTAAAAACATCATCGGACTCCCGAGTGCGGTAGTAAACGGCGGCAGCCGCACAGAGTACACTTACGACGGCAACGGAAATATCACCAGCATCAAAGAAGGTGGCAAAACAGTAACATACACCTACGACGGCCTGAACCGCCTGACCCGCGAGAACAATGAGTTGCTGAATAAGACAGTGACCTACTACTATGATGAGGGCGGCAACCTGCGCGAGGAGCGGGAGTATGATTACA
>ENA-OQCL01000409-OQCL01000409.1-human-gut-metagenome-genome-assembly--contig:-NODE-409-length-21094-cov-7.955215_pt1 | contig 21094 bp, 18 predicted proteins | sample MGYA00242502_ERZ504586 | MGnify/ENA primary metagenome ERZ504586 (study PRJEB26092, sample SAMD00036316) | human gut metagenome | host: Homo sapiens | study: EMG produced TPA metagenomics assembly of... | reverse complement strand
GATACAATCCTATTTATCACTCAAATACTGCAAAGCCGCATAAATGTTGCTTTCCGATAAAATCGCCGCTACATCGGAAAAATATCGGAAAACACTCATCGACATTCTCTCATCCCTTGTGCAGCTTGGGATGGCAGGGTGCTCGCAGAGTTTTTATACTTATCGGAACTAATATATGGGAAGTTGAAAGAATGGTTCAGCATGGCGTGTGTTCTTATGGTATTCTATTTGACTAATTTTGTGTGACTGACGACGAAACCTTATGACAACGGCTATATTCTCGAATCGGTTAGCCTCTTGCTGTTTTATTGTTCTTTTGTATGTTTTTATCAGACTCATTCAATGTTCCTCCTGGTTTGTCTATTCCTAAAGCAATAATGTACTTTCTTGTGATTTAGTGTTTACATTTCCACTGTAAGTGTTATAATACAAAACAATCTCACATCACTTTCATCATTTCTTATATTCATTTATCCATCTAGAAAGGACGCATGTATTATGGAGCAAAAGAACCCTCTCAAGATACCGAAGATCCTCTGGTTCCAGCTGTTTCTGCTGGCAATCGGCTATGCTTTTTACTCGGCCAACCGTCTATCCTTCGGCGTTGGCCTCAAGGCAGTTGCTGCCTCGCTGTCGCTGACTGCTGTACAGCTCGGCACGATTGGCACGATCTTTACCCTTGGACAGGCACTCATCGATATCCCCGCAGGTTATCTGGCTGACCGTTTCGGCCGCAAGCGCATGTTAATCTTCGGCATGGTCGGCCTTGGCTGTATGACGGCCTGTGTCACGACCTCAGCTAGCTTCGTCGGAGCGGCTTTCTGGCGTGTCTGCTTTGGTATCTTCGAAGGATGCTGGAACATCGTCATGTACTCGGTGGCCGGCTCGATCTTCCCAGCTGCGCGCGCTATGCTCAACGGACTCATGATGACGTTCTACTCCATCGGTGCTTATGTCGGCCCGACTTATTATGGATGGAGCTTGGAACGCACAGGAGACTGGAGCATTGGCCTGACGCATATGGGCTTTGTTACAGTCATCTTCGGCCTACTCCTGATTTTCGGCTTCAAGAAGAAATACACCGACACTTCGACGGCCATCAAACGCATTCATCTCATCGAGGCAGTTCGCACGGTTGGCTTCAATAAAGTTGTCTGGCTCGGTGTCCTCATCCAGATTCTCAACATCATCCCGTACTGGGGCTTCGCTTCGATGGGCCCGTACCTCTTCATGACCTACAAGGGCTTCAGCCCCACGGAAGCCGGTTCCTTCTTCGGTGCTATCTACGGGATTGGCGGACTCAGCGGTGTTGTGCTCGGCTTCTTTGCTGACCGCTTTGGCCGCAAGCCGACCATCATCTTCCTTTCAGGGCTTAACGCTCTCTGCGCATTCCTGATTTTCCATGTCATCCCGCAGACATCCATCATCCTCTACATTGTCGGCGGTCTCATGGGCATCGGTCTTCATGCCATCTATGTGCTCGGCTACACGATTGCTCAGGATGGTGTCAGCACGAGCCAGATTGGTCTAGCTACCGGCATTGTCGGCGCATCGAGTTATTTCCTCTCGTTTTTCTCCGGCCCGCTCATGGGCTTCTTGACGACGACCCTCGGTCATGTGGCTGCTCTCGACATCATCGTCGTAGCATTTGAATTCTGCCTTTTCATCGTAGCATTGCTCATGAAAGAAACGCAGAACCATCATCTCCATGAAAAAACGGAGGCCTGACTCTTTCTTTGAGAATGGATCTGCAAGGGCCAAGGCCCACACAAAAAGGAGGACGGATTTCCGTCCTCCTTTTTATGTCTGTATACTTTATGGAATAGAATTGTTAATCTGCCATCATCCTCAAATTGGGATTGTCGGATGCAGTCTGAATGACATCGAGCTTCCCTGTCCGAGGATGGATCATCAGGCCGTGTACCTTGATGTTCTTCGGAATATAAGGATTGCTAGTGATCTTGGCCACAGCATCTTTGACATTTTCGACAGGATCACGGAAAGCGTTGGCCCAGACCTCGAGTTCGCCATGAATTTTGGCAATGGCGCATTCACTTACGCCATGCGCACGCATGGCAGTGGCGAGACTGTCTGCCGTCGTCTTGGCCATGCCACATTCGTAATGCCCGACGACAAAGATCTCTTCGACGCCCAGTTCATAGATTGCCACCATCAGGCTGCGAATGACCGCGTCAAATTCGCCCGTGAGGTAGTTGCCGACCGTGCGGATGATCTTGGCATCGCCGCGTTGGATGCCCATGGCCGGCTCAAGGATTTCCGTCAACCTCGTGTCCATGCAGGTAAAAATAGCCATTTTCTTCTTCGGCAGCTTGCTTGCAGCGATATCCTCTTCTGTGTAGTCATGCTTGCCATGTGCCACAAATTCCTTGTTGGCAGCCAGGATTTCTTCTAAGCGTTCCATTCTTCTATCTCCTCCTGATAGCGTAGTGCCGTACAGGCCTCTTCTGGGATATGCGAGCCTGTGCGGATGAGATGATAATCTCATTATAACCTGAACTTCCTGGCAAGACCAGTCTATCTTACGGCAGCACCGTCTTGCTATTCATCTAGTATTCCGATGCTATCCGGTGGTATAATGATGCCCATGTCGAGGGCATGCGGAAGTTCACGACGGAAATCGAAATCTAAGAGGCTCCCTACCTCTGACACAGCCGGAAGGACAGGGAGCCTCTCGTTCTTGAATGGGCATCAATCAGAAGCAGAACATCGCCCTCAGGTTCGAGCCGCTTCCATCAGGTCGAGCAGCTGGGCAGCCGTCTTCTTGCCAAAGTGAGGGCCGTCCTCATTGATGAGAAAGCACGGTACGCTCATGACCTGATATGCCTCACGCAGTGAGGGATAGAGGTTGAGGTCGTAGACATCCGTCGTGATCCTGGGATTCAGGGTCGCAAGGCGCTGAGCCGCTGTGACGAGCTCTGGACAGAGCGTGCAGGACAGGCTGACGAAGATGCGCAAGTGACAAGGCGTATCCCAGTCGAGCAGCCGCTGGCGCAGTGATTCGTCCAGGGCCTGTCCCGGCCCTGCCGCATTGTAAAGGCCCAACACGAAGGAAGTGAATTCATGGCCGCCCGGCACGCCGTGAAACGCGATGCCGACAGGCTTGCCGCCGCAAAAGATGCGGACGCAGGGTCGCTCGTCTTCGGCAGCCGCCTCCTCTGCTGGCACGCGCACGACCTGAATCTTATCCGTCAGGCGCGCGAGCTCGTCCATATACGATGCGAGCTCGTCGCTCTTGGCCGAATCATCCAGATAAAGGCGCAGTTCCAGGTCGCGTTCCATGCGGGCAAAAACCGTCTGCAGCTGCTGGATAATCTCCGGCTGAAAGAGCTGACTGGTTGCGCTCTTTGCTGCAGACTCCTCCGGCACGGCAACAGCGGGGCGCAATGGGCGGATGCCCGTCTTCTTCTGCATCTGCAGTGCGTAGCGCTCGAGCTCTGTTGCAGCCAGGGCCCCATCGCCAGCCGCTGTGATGCACTGGCGCAGCGGTTTGATGCGGATATCGCCAGCCGCGTAAAGGCCGTCACAGGATGTCTTCATCGACGCATCCGTGATCACATATCCCTTCGGATCGAGTTCGGCAATGCCCCGGATCAGTTCTGTCGCCGGCTCATAGCCAGCAAAGACGAAGACGCCAAACGTGTCCTTCCCCGCATCATACGTCTTGGTTTCCCCGGTCGCAGTATCCCGGCAGGTCAGGCGGCGCAACAGGGTATCTCCCTCGACGGACTCCACGACGGTATGCGTCCGCACAGTGATGTCCGGATGGTTGCGCGCTTCATCAGCCGTAGCCTTGGCACAGCTGAAATCATCGCCGCGCACCAAGCAGGTGACATGGGATGCGTACTTCGTCAGGAACACGCTCTCCTCGGCTGCTGCATAGCCGCCGCCGACGACAAAGACCTGTTTGCCACGGAAGAATTCCCCATCACACGTCGCACAGTAGGCAACGCCGCGGCCGCGGAAAGCCTCCTCCCCAGTAAAGCCCGCAGAGCGAGGGCGCGCTCCGGCGGCGAGCAGGACGCCGAAGCAAGAGAGGATGCCCTGCGTGGTGTGCAGGGTCTTGATATCGCCGCTCATGTCGAGAGCAGTGACCTCTGCTATCTTGAATTCTGCGCCAAAAGCTTCGGCTTGCTGGCGCATGTTCTCAGTCAGGGCCGCTCCACTGATGGACGCAATGCCCGGATAATTGACGACGCGATCTGTGATGGTGATCTGGCCACCGAAGTGTTCCTTCTCGATCACCAGGACGCGGTAGCAGGCCCGTGCCAGATAGATGGCTGCTGTAAGGCCGGCCGGCCCGCCGCCAATCACGATGACGTCGTAAAGCTCCCGTGCAGGAGCTTTGGCTGGTACTTCCGCCATCAGAGCGCTCCCACGAGGTCAAGGCTCGGCTTCAGGGTCTCGGCGCCCGGCTGCCATTTGGCAGGGCAGACCTCATCCCCATGTTCGTGGACGAACTGGCAGGCCTGCACCTTGCGCAGCAGTTCCTCGGCATTGCGGCCGACATTGCCCGCATTGACCTCATAAGCGACGATCTTTCCCGCCGGATTGATGATAAAGGTCCCGCGCTCTGCAAGGCCAGCCGACTCGATGAGCACATCGAAGTCGCGTGCCAAAGCGTGCGTCGGATCGGCTACCATCGGATACGTGATCTTGGCAATGCGCTCCGAATGGTCATGCCATGCCTTGTGGACAAACTCCGTATCGCACGAGACAGAATAGATCTCACAGCCGAGCTTCTGGAAGGCATCATAGTGATTCTCCAGGTCTTCGAGCTCCGTCGGGCAGACGAACGTAAAATCGGCAGGATAGAAGAAGAATACACTCCACTGGCCAAGAAGATTGTCCTCGTGATGGTGCGGAACGCATTATTCTGATATGCTTTCACCGAGAACTCGCTGACTTCTTTGTTGATCAATGACATAAGATACTCCTCCTTTTGATACCAGTAATGCTTCATTAGCTTACCGTTTTTACTTCTAAATAATGATAATTAATATCGTTTACAGGAATATCATATCATGCGGCCACAAAAAAAGGCAAGCATATTTTTTGAAATATGCTTGCTGCAAGCTGTTCATGGTTCCGAGTCGCGGGACTGCCAGACCTCGTGCGTCAGGAGGTCCATGCACGAGATGCGGCCTTCACTGAGGAAGCTGCCAGTGTCCATGAGGATGACGTGCCCATCCGCGAGGACCTGCGGGACGGGCGGCTTGCCGAGTAGCTGCACGGGCGTGTGGCCGAGGATGATGATGGCTTCGCCGTGATAGCGCTCCGGCTCTTCTGCCAGCGTGCGGGACCAGAGCAGCGTATCCTTCTCCTGCTCGTCGAGCGGGCAGTCCGGGTCAATGCTGCCGTGCGCGAAGAAGTAGCGCTGTCCCTGCCATTCTTTCGTGCAGCAGAGCGGCATCCTGCGGATGGCAGCCTGCCAAGCGCGATGGAGCGCCAAGGGATCATCGCTCGCCTCAATCTCGCTAAACGTCTCATAGCCGCCGTTGTTGAGCCAGAGCTGATACGCCAGCGCACGGTCAGGATGGTAGTCGGACATGAAATCTCCCTCGAGCAAGGTCGCGGCATGGCCCGCGCCATCCGCGCACATCGCCTCGTGATTGCCGCGCAGGAACACCATGCCGGGCTCCCCCTCATGCGCCATGACCCACTTCATCATCGCGGCATTCTGATGGCCACGGTCCGTGTAATCCCCCAAGAAGACGATCTCATCCTCATCCGGCCGGAACTGCACAGCGTCCCAGACTTCCAGAAAACGATCGAACATGCCATGGATATCCCCCATGGCCAGTAAGCGCTTCATCGCCTGTCACCACCTGTTCACTCTTCCTCTGGATAGCGCATGCCCCAGTCCCTGCGAACTTTTGTCATCAGAGCCATGACGTCGACGGTGTAGTCGAGGTGCATGAAGTCCTCACTGCCGGCGACGGTGCGCTCCATGTCTTCAATCTCATAGCAGAGGGCGTCAGCTGTCTCGCCGGCGACGACTTCTTCCTTGTGGCCGTCCTCGGTCCAGGTGATGACGGCTTTGTCGCCGCGCGGGTACTCCATGAGCTCAATGTAGGCCTTGTCAAAGGAAATCATGCCGCGCTTCGGCTGCTTGGCGTGCAGCGAGAGCATGACGGTCGCCATCTCGCCCTGCTCGTTCTTCAAGAGCATGCTGGCCTGCTCGTCGACACCGGTCGGCGCGTAGAGGACCTGCGAGGCGATTTCCTGCGGGCAGGAGCTCATGAACCAGCGCACGAAGGACAGCGCGTAGACGCCGATGTCGAGCATCGCGCCGCCCGCGAGATTGCGGTTGAAGAATCGGTTCTTCATGTCGTAGGGCTTGTAACTGCCGAAGTTCATCGTGATGAGGCGCAGCGGACCGAAGTCACCGCGTTCGATGCGCTCGCGCAGCGCGCGGTAGATCGGCATGTGGTAGATGGTCTGCGCCTCTGCAAGCACGACATGATGCTCCATCGCGAGCTTGACGGCCTCTTCGAGCTCGTAGTAGTTGAGCGTGATGGACTTCTCGCAGAGCACATGCTTGCCCGCGGCCAAAGCCTGGCGCAGGTACTTGATATGCGTGTTGTGCGGCGTCGAGATGTAGATGATGTCGACATCCGGGTCCGCAAACATATCTTCCGGCTTATCATAGACCTTGCCGATGCCGTACTGCTCCGCAAACTTCACAGCCTTCTCGTGCGTGCGGTTGCCGACGGCGTAGAGATTGCCGCCGAGCTTCTGCATCGCCTCCGCAAGCTGATGGCCGATGACACCGCAGCCAAGTGTTGCCCATCTGTACGTTACTGCCATAAGGATCCCCCACTCTCTTACACATAAAATCACAAAATCATCCGTATCCGTATATGCTCAGCATAGCAAGAATCTTCTCAGAAATCAAGATAGAACAGGCAACGCCGGACCGTTTGCCTTTGCGCCTGCCATCCGTTACAATAAGATAGAAACAGCGCATGACAGCAAGATTGCAAGATAGACAGAAAGGAATCGATTACGATGACAAATGACGAGATGATCCAGCAGAAAAAGATCACGAATGCCGGCAATCCGGCCAAGCCGACGGGCGAAGCCGGCGAAAAGATGCTCGCGCGCATGAACGAGAGCCACGCCGCCCTCACGGCCTGGGGCCTCTCCTTCTTCCATTGGCAGGGCGATGAAGAAGTCCTCGACATCGGCTGCGGCGGAGGTGCCAACCTGCACCGCATGAGCGGCCACATCAAGAATGGCCATCTGACGGGCGTCGACTACGCCAAGACCTCCGTCGAGACCTCGCGCCAGACGAATGCCGCAGACATCGCCGCCGGCAAGATGGACATCTGCGAGGGCTCCGTCGAGGCCCTGCCGTTCGCTGACGACGCCTTCGACAAGATCACGACCGTCGAGAGCTTCTACTTCTGGCCCAACCCGCCCGAGAACCTCAAAGAAGTTTGCCGCGTCCTCAAGAAAGGCGGCACCTTCCTGCTCATCGCCGAGATCTACGACCATCCGGGACTCAGCGAAGAAGTGCAGGAAAACATCAAGAACTACCGCCTCTACAACCCGACGCCAGAGACCTTCGAGACCATCTTCCGCGCCGCCGGCTTTAGCGCCGTCACCGTCCATATCGAAGACGAGCATGGCTGGATCTGCGTAGAGGGAGTGAAATAAGGAAGTTACGCTAACAAAAAAAGACGGACAGAAGTTATCCTGCCTAACGTTCCGCGCAGCAGGCTGAAGCTTCACTTATAGGCAGGATAACTCCTGTCCTCAGGCTTGTACATGGACAGATGCTTTTGTGTTGTGCGAAAAGGGGACGGCGGAAAGGGTGGGCAGCGCTCTCAACGATGTCAACAAGAAGCTGCCTGAACCTGCCAAAATGATGAAGACAGCCGGGAATGGCTGGGCATAAGTAGAGCTTTCAGCGGTCTGCGTGAAGAACCGATTTTTTGCCGACTAGAATCCTTACAAAAGAGTGTCGTTCAAGCGAAGCGCATTTCGCTCTTTTGTAAGGATATTTTTATGGCAAAAAAATCGGTTTAGCAGACCGCTGAGCGGAGCGCCTGCCCAGCCATTTCCGGCTGTCCCGCAAAACGTACCTTTTATCTTATCAAATCTTATCAAATCAGGATTCCCGCGCAGTGGTCCATCTCATGCTGGACAATCTCTGCGGGGAAGTCGCGGAAGACCTGTTTCTGCTTCTTGAACTTGAGGTCGCGATACTCCACCTCAATCCACTTATAGCGTGTTGTCGGCCGCTCGCCGTCAAGGGACAGGCAGCCCTCGCTCACGTCGTACACTTCCTTCGAATGGCGGACGACCGTCGGATTCAGCATCGCCAGATAAGCATGGCCGACACGGATGGCAATGATGCACTTGCGCTCGCCGATCATGTTCGCCGCCAGCCCGACACAGCGGTCGGCATTCGCCTTGAGCGTGTCGATGAGGTCCTCTGCAATCGGCACATCCCGGCGTTGCGCCGGAACCGACGGCTGCGCGAGGAAAAACGTGTCGCGTACAATGTCACGTATCATCTTCAAATCCCCTTTCGCTTCTTCGCCTGCTCAATCAGAGCAGACGCCTCCTCAAACGCATGCGGCAGGTAGTCCTCCTCCCACTCGCGTCCCTTCTTCTCCTGCGCCTTGATCTCCTTCCAGCCCGTCAAAGGCTTGCCCGCATCGTCGAGCATCGGCTCGTGGAAGACATGCGGATGGCGACGCACCATCTTCGCCGCCGCAGCCTCCGCCACATCTGCCAGCGAAAAAAGCCCCTCCTCCTGCGCCAGCTGCGCATGAAAGACCACCTGCAGCAGAAGGTCGCCGAGCTCCTCCTTGAGATTCTCCGCCCTGCCCGTCTCCCGCAGGATATCAATTCCCCCAAGCACCTCCGCCGCCTCCTCAATGCAAGCCGGCTTCAAGCTCTCATGCGTCTGCACCCGGTCCCAAGGACATCCCCCCGGCCCCCTTAGCTGCGCCACAATATCACAAAGCCGCCCAACCGACTCCAACCGGTTCTTCTCTTTATCCATCAGATTCTATCCTTTCTTATCTGTTCAATCTTTTGTCAAATACGTGTGAGACTAAGGGAAAGGTGGGACCATGCCTATAAGCGCAGCTTCAGCCTGCTGCGCGGAACGTTAGGCAACAGGACACCTCCCCGCCTTAGTTGCGCGAATCAAGACTATTCATCCAGTATAGCACAAAAGTCGGCTCACGGTGCAAAAACGCACCGGAGCCGACTTTTCTTGTCTATGTGATTCGATTCTCAGTCCTGTTTGACTGCGTGCTTGGCCATCGCATAGAGGAAGATGCAGAGCACGAAGTAAGCGACGATGCCTGCGAACGTTGCGGCAGGCGAAGCGGCCCAGGCTTTGGCGAACCAGTCGATGCCCGCGATGTGCAGGACCGCGCTGATGAGGCTGCCGATGGCGCCGCCCGCGACGAAGCCCGAAGCGACCGTATTGCCCTCGCTGAGGCGCTTGGCGTTGACCTTTGCGTCATCGCTGCTGTGCGAGACGAAGTATGAGATCAGACCGCCGACGAGGACCGGCGTGTTGATACCCATCGGCAGATACGAGCCGAGCGCAAAGGCGAGCGGCGGGATCTTCATCATCCAGAGCAGGACCGCGAAGAATGCGCCTGCCATGTAGAGTGGCCACGGCGCATCGCCGCCGTCCATCATTGGCTTGACGATGGCGGCCATCGCATTGGCCTGCGGTGCCGCGAGCGCATCCTCGCCCGTAAAGCCGTAGGCGTAGTGCATCAGGAAGACGACGCCGACCGAGACGATGCCCGCGAGCACGATGGAGACGAGCTGCCACTGCTGCATCTTCTTCGGCGTCGCGCCCGTGATGTAGGCGACCTTGAGCTCCGACATGAAGTTGCCCGAGACGGCCAGCGTTGCGCAGAGGAAGGCCGCCATCATGAGGATTGCGATGATGCCCGTCTTGCCCGACATGCCGACGCCGCCCATGACGACAGCCGAGACGATGATCATGAAGATCGTCATGCCGGAGACCGGCTCATTGCCCGTGAAGGCAATCGAGCTGATGCCGACGACCGAGAGCATCAGGGCAAAGAGCACGACGAGGACGAACGCGATGACGGTCTGCGTCAGGCTCTCCGAGCACATGACATGGAAGAAGACAGCAAACAGGACGGCCATGAGCAGGCTGCCAAAGACGATCTGCGTCATCGGCAGGTCCTGCTGCGTGCGCAGCAGCGTGCCCGTAGCGGCCGAGCCTTTCGAGAAGAGGTCCGCGATGGCGCGCTTGACGACGCGGACGACGACGCCCGACATCGAGAGAAGGCCGATGATGCCCGACATGGCGAGCATGCCGATGCCAATGTGGCGGACGTACTGCGAGAAGACCGCATCGACCGGCGCATTCGCGAGCAGCATCGTCTCGCCGCCGACGACCATCGTGTGGTCGCCGCCGAGGTAATAGGCGACCGGGATGCAGACGAGCCACGAGAAGAACGAACCCGCCGCGATGATGGCCGCGTAGCGAAGGCCCGTGAAGTAGCCGATGCCGAGCAGTGCCGCATCGTTGTCGAGGCTGAAGACGAGCTTGTACTTGTCCGCGAGCGCCTGGCCCCAGTGGAACGTCGTCGTCGTCAAGAGCTCCTGCCACCAGCCCAGCGAGTTGAGCACGAAGTCGTAGACGAGCGCGACCGCGCCGCTCAGGAGCATCAGATGGGCTTTCGTGCCCTCATCCGATTCGAGCACCTCAGCCGCCGCACTGCCCGACGGGAACGGATAGACGCCGTCCATCTCCTCACAGAAGTAGCGGCGGAAGACCGTCGCCAGGAAGACGCCGAGCACGCCGCCGAGCACGATTGGGATGGCCATCTCAATGAAAGAGACATCCTCGATGTTCAGAATGTAGAGCGCCGGCAGGATGAACATCGCACCGCCGATGATGTTCGTGCCCGCACTCGCGATGGCCTGGATGTGGACCGTCTCTGGGAAGGCGTTCTTGCGGTGGAAGAGCACCGCCATGCCCATGGCCAGTACCGACACCGGCGCAAAGGCATCGACCGTCTGCCCGATCTTCAGGCAGAGATAGCCGACCGCCAGGGCGAACAGCACCGAGAAAAATAATCCCCAGAAGACGACGTACGAGTTGATCTCCTCGTACGATTTCTGAGGTGACATCCGTGGTGCATACGGACGCCGCGACTTCTTTTCATCTGACATATAAATCCCCCTCATTCGCATTCTCAGCGCGTCACTGTCCATTCAACATGGATATGCGCACCTATCCAGTTTACGCCAGACACCCGGAACTGTCAAGAATGTAAAACACCATTTGCCCCTTATCCAATAAGGAAGATGCGACGATAAAAGAGTGGTTTTTCGTCAACCGTCCTATTGGTGTGCACAGCTTATATCCTTTGGTAAAAGACATTTTGCATATAAAAATGAGAATTAGAAGGAAAATATGCACTTTTGTCGAATGAGGACTTAGAATCATATCACAAGGAAAGAAATAAAGATGGACTAGCGCGAAAGGAAGATGTCGACATGTCATCGGATACGAGAAATACGAGAGTGATGGAAGAGCGCGTCGTGACGGCGGGCCAGCAGCAGTGGCTCGACTGGATCGTGAGGATTCAGAGCCTCGCGCAGGCCGGACTCCACTACGGCCATGACCGGTTCGACCTCGAGCGCTATGCCGAACTGCGCGACATCGCAGCCAAGATGATGGCCGCCCAGAGCGACCTGCCGCTCGCCAAGGTCCGCCAGCTCTTCTGCAACGAAGAAGGCTACCAGACGCCAAAGATCGACACGCGCGCGGCCATCTTCCAGGACGGCAAGCTGCTGCTCGTGCACGAGAGCACGGGCAAGTGGAGCCTGCCGGGCGGCTGGTGCGACGTCGACCAGTCGGTTGCCTCGAACACCATCAAGGAGGCCAAGGAAGAAGCCGGCCTTGACGTCGCCGTCGAGCGCGTCATCGCCATCGACGACTGGCGCAAGCACAACATCCAGAACAACCCCTACGGCATCATCAAGATCTTCTCGCTCTGCCGCGTGCTCGGTGGCACCTTCCAGCCCAACATCGAGACGACCGAGGCACGCTACTTCGCCCGCCACGAGCTGCCCGAAAACATCGCCGAAGAGAAGACGAGCCGCGAGCAGATTGACCGCTGTTTTGCGGCCGCGGCCGACCCCGACTGGCAGACGCGCATCGACTGAGGAGGGCTTGCCTTGTTCCATTCCAAGATCACGCGGCGCCTCGTCACGTCTTTCCTGCTCATCGTGCTCGTCTCCCTGTCGCTGCTCGGCATCATCCTGCTCAACTACTTCCGCGACTACACGATGCAGCAGGAGAAGAACGCCCTGATCCTCAACGCCCAGATCATCGAGACCTCGCTGGAAGATTCTCTCTACAGCAGGGACGTCGCGGGACTCCACACGACGCTGCAGGAAATCCATGAAGAGACCGCCCTGCGCGTGACGGTCATCGATGCCGATGGCACCGTCCTCGCTGACACAGCCGACCCAGAACAGTCCATGAGCAACCACCTCGACCGTGAGGAAGTCCAGCAGGCCATGACCGAATCGTACGGCCTCGCCATCCGGCAGAGCGATACCCTGCACGAGAACCTCATGTACGTCGCCGTGCCGGTCTATCGAAACGGCCAGCTCATCGGCATCATCCGCACGTCCTCCTCGCTCGCCTCGATGGAACAGTCATACCACACGGGCCTGCGTGTCATCCTCTCCGCCCTGTTCTTCGCCCTGCTCGCCGCGCTCATCATCGCCATCTGGCTCGCGCACCGACAGGTCCAACCCATCCGCTGCCTGAGCCTCGACGCGATGGAGATTGCGAGCGGCAACCTCCACAAGCGGCTGCAGTGGCACAGCGGCGATGAGTTCGATACACTCGTCCAGACCATCAACCAGCTGACGCGCAACCTCTCCGCCAAGATCCAGGAGTCGCAGGCCGAAGCCGAGAAGATGGCCTTGATCCTCAACAACACCGACAACGCCATCATGCTCATCGACGAGCGCGGCCTCATCGTCGGCACCAACCGGAAGGCCGAAGAGACATTCCACCTGCAGGGCAACGCCCTGCACCGCCACAGCATCCACGTCATCGGCAGCGCCGAGCTCTCCGAGGCCGCGCAAGAAGTCTGCCGCCAGGGAAAGGCCCAGACCATCACCCTGACCATCCACGACGACAATGCCGCGCAGACCTTCCAGGTCTTCCTCGCGCCATTCTACGACGGCCCCGATGAGCTCGTGCTCGCCGTCTTCCACGACATCTCCCTGCTGCAGGAGATCAACCAGCGCCAAGCCGAGTTCGTCAGCAACGCCGCCCACGAGCTCGCCACCCCGCTGACCTCCATCTCCGGCTTCGCCGAGACCCTTTTAGACGACGACTTCAAAGACCCCGAGGCCAGCCGCCATTTCATCGGCATCATCTACCGCGAGGCCCAGCGCATGAACAGCCTGATGAAAGGCCTCCTAGAGCTCGCCCGCCTCGACAGCACCCACGGCAAGACCAAGATCAAGCGCATCCCCGTCGAGGTCAACACCATCCTGCACCAGACCGCTGAGCAGCTGCAGGCCAAGGCAAAGAGCAAGGGGCAGACCCTCATCGAAGCGCCCGCCCCCATCCCCCTCTACGTCCTCGCCGCCCCCGAGCTCTTCGGGCAGATCCTCTACAACCTGACCGAGAACGCCATCAAGTACACCCTAGAGGGCGGCACCATCCACCTGAAGAGCCGGCAGGTCGCCGACCATCTCGAGCTCACCGTCACCGACAACGGCATCGGCATCGGCCCCGCCGACCTCCCGCGCATCTTCGACCGCTTCTACCGCGTCGACAAAGCCCGCGCCCGCAAATCCGGAGGCAACGGCATCGGCCTCTCCCTCGTCAAATTCCTCGTCGAACTCTTCGACGGCACCATCGAAGTAACAAGCCAGCTCGAAAAAGGCACCACCTTCACCTTGACCTTCCCCCTCACAACGAAATCCTAACAAGACACAAAAAATAGGCTTCCATCGAATCACTTACGATGGAAGCCTATTCTATTTACACTAGAAACGTACAACACTGCTCAGGGCGAGGGGATGCCTGCCGCCTGCAGGAGCGCAGTGACTGCCCGCAGGGCTGGTCCCCAAGCAGACCGTGTCAAGACTCTGCGATGTCAAAGCGCCGCGGCAGGCGGCGAAGTGCCAATACCCATCGCATCCGCATGGGGACCATTTTAGCGGAGCGACGAAGCCGGCAGGTATCCCCTCGCCCCCGCTCTAGCCCTTCTCATTTTGCGTGCCACTCATTTCCTGCAGACAAATCCCGCAAACGACCCCGTCCGCGTGACCTTGACCTCGCAGTACATGCTGCGCAGCCGCTCCTCGAGGCTCGCCGCCGTATCGAACGGCGGTGTGAAGAACCCCATCGGCACGCAGAACGCCTGCACGAAGAGGTCTGTGACCCTGTTCTGCCCCTTGACGTAGCAGCAGCCCGTGAACGTGCCGCCCTTCTTGAGCACGCGGTACGTCTCATGGAATGCGGCCATCTTGTTTGGGAACGCATGCAGCCCATTGAGCGAGAGCACGCAGTCGAACGAGCCGTCAAGGTACTGCAGATTGCCGACGTCGCCGCGCACGAACTCCACCTGATGCAGGCCGCGTGCCGCCGGCGACTCCATCGCCTGCTGCAGCATCTGCTCCGAGTAGTCGAGGCAGACAATCTTCGCCGACTTCATCCTATGGTAATGCGGCAGCGAGAGCACGCCCGTGCCGACCGGCACCTCGAGCAGCGTGCCCGAGAAGCCTTTCGGGATGCCCTGGAACGCCTGACGGACGAACGACTCATAGCGCGAGCCGCTGAGCTGCCAGAAAAAGCGGTTGGCCAGCCTGCCGAGCAAGCTCTCGTTCTTCATCATGCCATCATAGCCCTTGGAGAGCTGTCCGACTACCGCATACGCATTGTGCACAATCTGTTTGCGTTCCATCTTATCCCTCACCTTTCGCACTGCCTGTCATTCCGTCTCACACTATTTTTATTTTATCATGCGGACGGTCTGGTGGATATGGGATTTATCACACATGCTATTAGACGCTCTTGTTTCGGCTTGTCTTATTTCTGCAGGGTCTCGCGGTCGATCTCCGTGCCGTCCGGCAGGAAGCAGGCGATCTCCACGCCCGCATCCTTGACGCAGAGCGTCAGGTAGTTGTCCGTCTCTGGCTGCGGCGCGACAGTCTTATCGAGCGCATGGTCGACCCAGAGCCCCGGATAGCGCACATTGCCCGCGACGCCCGTCAGGATGTAGAGCGGGCCGCTCGCATCGCGCTCGAAGTTCTTGATGTGGCCGCGGTTGCGATAAGTGTGCAGGTGCGCCGAGAAGACGACATCGATGCCCGCCTCGTCGAACAGCGGCATCCAGGCGCGCCCCTCATCCGAGAAGCCCTCCTGCCGCTCCGGCCGGTTCGCGATGCGATACTGCAAGGGGTCCTTGTGCATCAGCACGATCTTCCACTTCTTGTCGGTCTTTCTGACATCCTCGCGGAACCAAGCCTGCTGCGTTTCGAGGAGGCCCTGATGGAAATCAGCCGCCTCATCCGTCTGCGTGTCGAGCACGATGAAGTGCGCCGGCCCGTAGTCGAACGAGTAATAGCGCCCCGCGAACTCCTCGCTGCCATTTGCCGGCAGGGCGAATTCATGCAGGTAAGCGACCGGCTCGCGGACCTTCCAGTCCTCGTTGTAGGTCTCGTGGTTGCCCATCAGGGGCGCCACGGGGATGCGGTCGATGATGCCCGCGACCGCATCAAACCACGCATCCCACTGGCGGTGGTCCTCGCCGTTGTCGACGAGGTCGCCCATGTTGATAAAGAAATCCGCGCCTTCATTGCGCGCAGCCGCTCCCTGCGCGAGGTGCTTCCAGTCTGTGTAGTCATTCGACTGCGAGTCCGGGAAGATCAGCGCCGAGAACGCGCCGCCGTCGTCCGTCTGCAATGCATGCCAGTCGTCGCATTGGCCGTCCGCCTTGATGCGGTATTCATACAGCTCGCCCGCCTTGAGGTCCGCGAGCCTTGCCGTGTAGAGCTCGACCGAGACGCCGTCGTCGGAGAACGTCTCGCGCTCCGCCGGGCTCGCGGTGATGTCCTTTGCGCCCTTCAGGCGGTACTCGACGACCGCATCCTGCCACTTCACATCCGACTGCCACATGATCGTGCGCGCATGCGCGTTGTCCGCCGCGATGATCTGGCGCAGATAACTCAGTACCGGCTTGCCCTGTGCCGCGCCGAGCGCATGGCTCGCCAGCCGGTCCGCCAGCTGCGTGCGCGAAAACGCCCAGCCTCCGCCCGCGAGCACCACCGCCCCCGCACAGATGGCGAGGAACTTGCGCCGCGACAGCTTCGGGCCCGCTGTCCTTTCATTCTTGCTTTCTCTATCTTTATCCATGATCTGCGTGTCCTTTCTGGATTCCATCAATCAATCTGTTACTTTCATGATAGCGGATTTCCCTCAATTTTATCTGAGAATCCGTTTTCTACACTTCAAGTATACAAAAAGACAGCCGCTGTGAGAAATGCTTATCTCAAAGCGGCTGTCATACGGAAAAAGCATGAATAGCTGTCTTAATTTACGATTTGCTCAGACGTAGCGGCAGACATGGTCGACGGCGATGTCCGAGAAGCCGAAGGCCTCGGCTTTCGTCAGGCGGCCGTTGGCCGTGGCGGCAATCGCATCGACGAGCTCGCGGCCTGCCTGCTGGTACGTTTTCTCGCCGCGCACGATGGCGCTGAGGTCGGCGTCCATATTGTCTTCCATGCAGCGGTAGGTGCGCGCATTGGCCGTGACCTTGAGCACCGGCACGATGGCATTGCCCGTCGGCGTGCCGCGGCCCGTCGTGAAGATGATGACCTGGCAGCCGGCCGCCGCCATCGACGTCACCGACGAGATGTCGTAACCCGCCGTATCCATGACGAGTGCGCCGCGCTTCGTCGGCCGCACAGCCTGCTCAAGTACCTCCACGATGGGGCGCGTGCCGCCCTTGCGGATGCAGCCGAGGCTCTTCTCGTCGAGCGTCGAGAGGCCGCCCGCCTTATTGCCCGGCGTCGGCTGGCCCGCGCGGCAATCCTGCCCCGCGCCGGCGAGATGCTTCTCATATTCCTCGCAGACGCGGATGATCTCGCGCTGGATCTCAGGCGTCGCCGCGCGCTTCGCGAGGACGTGCTCGCCGCCAATCCACTCGATAGACTCGCTCATCATCGCCGAAGCGCCCATGTCGACGAGGATGTCGCTGAGCTCGCCGACGGCCGGATTGCAGGCGATGCCCGACGTCGCATCCGAGCCGCCGCACTCGATGCCGAGCAGAAGCTCCGACGCGGGAAAGAGTTCCTTTTGCTGCATGCCCGCCTGCTGCGCCATGTCGCGCGCCGCGCGCACCGCCTTCTCGATGGTCTTGAGCGTGCCGCCCTCGTCCTGGATGCCGAACGAGACGACGGGCTTGCTCGTCATCTTCTGGATTTTCTCGCGCAGCGCCGCATGCGGGGCCGTCTCACAGCCGAGGCCGATGATGACGACGCCGTAGACATTCGGGTTGCAGGCAAAGCCCGTCAGCACCTTCTGGCTCATCGCCGTATTGGCCGCCACATCCGAGCAGCCCGTGTTGAAGACGATGTTGACCGCGCCGCGCACCTGGCTCGCCACGATGCGGCAGCACTCACTGCCGCAGGCACACGTCGGCAGGATCAAGACGTGGTTGCGGATGCCTGGCCGTCCCTCCGCGCGGCGATAGCCCCAGAACGAGAACGGCTCGAGGTCCGGCGCACCAGCCGACTGCTTCGCCTGCATCACGAAGTCATCGCCCGCGAGCTCGCTCTCGTAGTCGCGCGGCACACTCTTGAGGTTCTTGTCATTGACCCAGTGGCCCTTCTTGACCGGCGCGATGAGCTTGCCGAGGCTCTCGCCGTACTTGATGATCTCCGTCCCCTCTGCGAGGTCAGCGAGTGCGACCTTGTGGCAGTAGGGGATGTCCTCCTCTGCCACAAGCGACACTTCCGATGCGCCCTCCTGATAGACGACATCCTCCCCGCGCTTCACTTCCTTGACACACGTCACGACATTGTCGCGCGCATCCATCTGTAATGCATTGATACCCATGCTAGCTCTCCTCTCCTGACCATGCTTTTATTGCTCGTATCGTTTTCGTTGCCTATAGCATACCGCAATTCCAGTATTTCTTCCAATTTATAGATTTTACAGTTCCATAAATCTGATATAATAATAGGCAGAGATACATCAAAAACACGAAAGAGGGAATACATATGCAGCAGGATATGCGCTACGTCTATGAGATCTACCGGCAGAAGAGCTTTTCCAAGGCGGCTCAGGCGCTCTTCATCACCCAGCCCGCCCTGAGCATCGCGATTGGCAAGCTCGAAGCCTCGCTCGGCATGCCGCTCTTCGACCGCAGCACGCGGCCCATCAGCCTGACAGCCGCCGGGCGCGTTTACCTCCGGGCCATCGAGCAGACGCGCGCACTCGAGCAAGACCTGCGCCACCAGCTCGACGACATCCGCGAGCTGAAGAGCGGCGAGATCACGATTGGCAGCAGCCACTTCATCAACGCCTACATTCTGCCCGACCTCCTGACGCAGTTCAACCGGCAGTTTCCCAAGATCCGGCTGAACCTGCTCGAAGGCAGTTCCCATGCGATGGCGCACATGCTGGAACAGGGCGAGCTCGACCTGACCTTCAGCTGCGACGAAGCCGTCATCAAAGATTTCACGAACACGCCCGTGTTCACCGACACCATCCTGCTCGCCGTCCCGCAGGATGTGCCCTGCCCCGCACATCGCACGCAGTACAGCATGACCGCCGCCGACATTCTCGCCAGACGCCACCTAGCCCCCGGCTGCCCGAGCGTTGACCTCAAAGACTTCGCCGCCGAGCCCTTCATCCTGCTGCGCAGCGGCAACAACCTGCACGACCGCGCCATGCACTTCTTCTGCGAGGCCGGCATCGAGCCAACCATCAAGATAGAGCTCTCCCAAATGGCCACCGCCAGCCGCCTCGCCGAGGCCGGCTTCGCCGCCACCTTCCTGAGCGACCGCCTCGTCACCAGCGAAAGCCACCTCCACTTCTACCGCCTCTCCCACCCCGAGAGCCACCGCACCTTCCACGCCCTGACCAGCCCCAAACGCTACCTGCCAGCAGCTGTCAAAGCATTTATCGACTGCCTGAACGACCTGAAATAATATCGGAATTTGAACGCCAATCGATTATCGTTGTGTTACGCCAATGTAAAATTACTCGTCTCAAAACTGCCAGTTGATGCCGATGTTGCCCTGCCATTTCTTGTGCCAGTCGCCGCCGAAGGAGCGCTGGAGGTCGCTGTAGAACTTGCGCACATGCCATCATCGTGCTATAATGAACATAGAAAAAGAGGCCACCGTAGACGGTTGCCCTCATCTATTGATCAAAAAGATGACCGTATAGTTGCGAGCTTGGCGGTCAATTTTTTGTGCTTCTGTCTTTTCCAAGGGCATACCCTAGGGAAAAGCAAGCAATCGCAAAGCCGAGAACATTCATGACAATGCCATAAAGCGTTCCGTCGTTCATGCGCATCCCCTCCTTCCAGTTGAGATCTGCCGCAAAGCGACAGTCCGCTGTGGAGGGCGTACAAAAATCCCTCCATCATCAAACAAAAAAGTAATCTGATAGAGAGGACAACCGCCTACCGTTGGTGGCCATCGGGAGCAGAAGATGCTCTCGACTTTTTTCATTATAACATACTATCTCAGTAAAGAATCTTCAATCTGAGCAAGGGCCTCTTTTGCCTTGCCCTCAAGTTCAGCTTCGCTTGCTGCAGCCTTGAATTCAAGGATGACGCCCGACTTTTGCGGGTCCTCCGGGAAAATGGCTAGGTCAAAACGCCCATATCCGCTCTCGCGATTGGACTCCACCCAATACTCACTTCCAAGGAGCAACGTACTCAGCCCCAACATAAATCCATGGTAGAAACTCTCTTTATTCGCCGCATCATAGGTGCTGATGATGCCGAGCAGTATCTTTTGCAACTGGCTGGCGAAATTGCGACTATCCCCATGCAGCAGGTAATCAAACAAGTCATCAAACGTATCCGTATCGAGTCCCTGCGCAAGATGATTGAGAATCTCTGTCGCATAGATGTCGCGTATTTCTTTATTGGGAATGCGCAGGGCATAGCGATTGCGGCGGGCAGCGTTAGCGTTGATGGATGCAGTGGTCAGGTAGCCGGTCAGCAAGAGGATCGTATACAAGGCGCTCTTGTCGCGCCGATGTCCTCGTAGATGACACGTTCGTTGAGTGTGACTTGTATCGTACCGCCGTCAAGGAGAGTCTGCAGCGTCTCAATCCGCTGTGCATCCGCTTTCTCGAGCAGTGCACGCAGGATGCCGTTGCCCGAAGTATTGACCCAGTAGTCATCGAAGCGATCATTGCGGAAAAAATTTGAGGACCGACCACGGATTGTAGATCTCTGCTTCACCAAAGCGGTATCCATCGTACCACTTACGGATTTCAGGCAGGCGATCTTCGCGATGCAGATCATTCGCCATCTTGCTGACCTCATCCGGCGTGAACCCGATGATATCCTCATAGCGCGTGCTCAGGACAGAGCAGACATCGAGGTTGTTGAGGTCACTGAAAATGCTTTCCTTTGCCACGCGCAGGACACCGGTCAGCACAGCGAATTCGAGGTTATCGTTGCTCTTGAGCGCGCTTCCTAGCAGTTGTTTCTGGAACGCGATGCACTCCCGGTATATCCCTTCCGCAATTCGCAGAAGTCCTCTACACCGATTGGCATCGCTTTGCGCATACTGTCACCACCTTGTATGTGTCGTTTTCCCCATTACGTTATATTTATTATAAATACCAAATAATAATATTCGTATTTTTAATAAATTTCGCTGTTCACTCTTTCTCGCATCAAGCGCAGCCGGAGCCGCAACGAACGCTCATCGAAAGGGCTACTACAGCTGGGCGCAACGCTACGCCCTCTATCCCGTTTGCATTCACGTTCGGGAATACTTTTCGCATGATCTGGTAGGCACCGTTGACATCGGCATTGATTTTCCGGCC
>ENA-OQCL01000408-OQCL01000408.1-human-gut-metagenome-genome-assembly--contig:-NODE-408-length-21137-cov-3.187768_pt1 | contig 21137 bp, 28 predicted proteins | sample MGYA00242502_ERZ504586 | MGnify/ENA primary metagenome ERZ504586 (study PRJEB26092, sample SAMD00036316) | human gut metagenome | host: Homo sapiens | study: EMG produced TPA metagenomics assembly of... | reverse complement strand
TTCGTGCTCCCCATGGATGTCGCTCATGAAATGCTTCCGTCGGTTTTCGGCAGCGCAAGAATTGAGCTCAGGTTAACGATCTCGGTCATTGCGTATTCGACTGTCGGGAAAGTTTTTTGAAAGTTGGGTAAGGAAAAGATAGTTTTCATTGAGTTCTTTTTCGGTGAATGCCGTGTTCATGAATACCTCCGATATTAAATATTCCTCATCAACGTTATGCACACAAAAAACAGACAGAAGCTGTCTGTGTGCTTCTTTAAGCAAGTATAACATCTTCTTTGATTTTAATCAACCCCCGAACATTCATTTCACGCCGAGGAGGGATTGCTTTTTTCATATCGATATTACAGTTGCAGAACAACTGCCGGAACTTAAAAAACCCGTCTGCCCCATGCCAAATGAGTATTGAACCAATTGCCTGCATTGGAAATCACAACCGAACCCGCTGTTGCGGAAGCATGGAGAAAACTGTTGTTTCCGAGATAAACGCCTACATGCGAAATTCGGGAATAAGCATCATCATAAAAGAAAACGAGATCTCCGCGAATAAGGTTTTCTTTGCCGTCGATTCGCTGCCATCCGGCATAGTTTGAATAACCGGCGGCGTTAAGTCTGCCTATGTTCAGTCCTGCCTGACGCAGACAGTAGTAAACAAGCCCGGAACAGTCAAACGAATCAGGACCTGAGCTGCCGAACACATACGGCTTGCCAAGTTGCGAATACAACGCATCTATGAATTGTTCAAGCCCTTGTGACGGTGCGGGCGCTGTTGTCGGGGTCGGTGCAGGCGACGGTGTCGGACTTGGTGTCGGCGTCGGCTTTGGCGTCGGTGTGGGTCTCGGCGACGGTGTCGGGGCTGCGGTCGGTGCGGCGGACGCAGTTGCAATTGCAGTTGGTTTCGGCGACGGCGTTGATGCCGGCGCGGGCGGCAGTGTGGGTGTCGGAGAAGCAGCAGGCGTCGGCAATGATGACAGCACCGGGGAGGGAGCGGGGGAAACGGTATAATACGGTTCACCGGTCTCGAAAGGAAGATTGCCGTCATCCACAGCATAAGCGGAAAAAATCAGATTAAAAGCTTCGGTGTCCACAACGCTGCTTTCGGGCAGGTTGTTGCTCAGCCGAAATTGCTCAACAGCAGTCCGCGTTGCCGTTCCGAAATAACCGTTGATTTTTTCGGAATAGTATCCGAGCTGCATCAGACGTTCCTGAAGCATACGAACATCGTTTCCGACGTTGCCGTATTCAATAACATATTCGGCAGGTGCATCCGAATACAGCAGACGGAGAAGAGCCTCATCTGCCTCACCGCTTTGTGCCAAATGATTCGCACGCTGAAAAAGTTTAACGGCTTGTTCGAGCGGTTTGTTAAAAACATCCGAAGGTTCATCGGAAGGCAGATACCCAAGCAGCATAAGTCTTTGCTGCATATCGCTTACATGTTTATCACAATCTCCGAGTTTGTATACCTTGCCCGGAATTATTTCGTATTTGCTTTGATACACCGAACCCGCATTGTTTGGTGCAGGCGTTGCAGGCATCGTATCGAAAAACGAAAGGTCATTGTCGGGACTTGCAGCCGCGTTCCGCAATGCCGAAACATCAAGATTCCGATAATTTTTATTTATAAAAATAAATGAAAACAGCATTAAAAACAGAACAAGCAGTGCGGGAAGGCGCACCGACCGAAGGCAGCTGCCGGCAGCCGCGGAAGCTTTTTTCTGCAAAGAGTGATTTGAGCCCCTGTTTTTTTCATTTCACGGATTCACCCCGAATCTTTTGTTTGACTGTTTCTATTATACAACAAAACAAGACTTTTTTCCATGAGAAATCCGAGCCTGCGCAAAGGAAGCAGAATAATGCTCTTTCCGTTAAAGTCGGAATTAACGGTCACATAAATCTTTAAAGCATTTATCTTTGAAATATATACGTACTTTGACTGTAATACGTTCGATATTCAAATAAATATATCGCAAATTCGGTTGTAAAGGCGCGAAAACGGCTGTATAATTATAATTGCCGCAGAATGCGACGTAAAAACATGACACGGAGACACGAAAGCATGAGTACTAACTTTGACAGGCTTACAGTAAACACAATCCGCACTCTCGTTGCAGATGCTGTTCAAAAAGCGAACAGCGGACATCCGGGACTTGCTATCGGTGCAGCACCGATGGCTCTTTCCGTTTTCAAGCAAATGCGGCACAACCCCGCAAATCCTTCATGGCGCGGCCGTGACAGATTTGTTTTGAGCGCAGGTCATGCATCCATGCTTGAGTATTCGCTTCTTCATCTTTTCGGCTATGATGTATCAATTGACGACATCAAGAATTTCCGTCAGCTCGGCAGCAAAACGGCAGGGCATCCCGAGTACGGCAACATTGCGGGAATCGAAGCCACAACCGGCCCGCTCGGACAGGGATTTGCAATGGCTGTCGGCATGGCGATGGCAGAGAAGCATCTCGCTTCGGTATTCAACCGCGATGACTTCCGTGTATATGACAATAACACATACGTGCTCATGGGTGACGGCTGCATGATGGAAGGCGTTGCTTCGGAAGCAGCATCTCTTGCGGGGACGCTGGAGCTTGGCAAGCTGATTGCGCTTTATGACAGCAACAGGATAACTATTGAAGGCAGCACGGACATTACTTTCTGCGAAGACGTCCGTAAACGTTTTGAGAGCTACGGTTGGCAGGTAATCAGCGTTGATGACGGTGAAAACATGACGCTTATCGCCGATGCTCTTGAAAGCGCGAAGAATGAAAACAAAAAGCCCTCGCTCATCATTGTCAGGACGAACATTGCACAGGGCACACCCAAGCAGGGAAGTGCCTCTTCTCACGGTTCACCTTTGGGCGAAGATAATATTTCCGAATGGAAAAAATCCATCGGTTGGGATTATGAACCTTTCACCGTGCCTGCCGAGGTTTATGACTATCTTGCCGACTTTGCGGCAAATAATCGCGAGCGTGAGAATGCCTACAATTCGATGATTGCAGAATATGAGCGTCGTTACCCGGAACTCTATGCCGAGCTGCTCCGCTGGAACTCCGCAGAATTGCCGGAAGAACTTTATAACGATGATAGCATTTTCGAGTTCGAAAACAAAAAAAACAGCGACACGGTCCTGCTCCGGTACTGTGCTCAACAGACTTGTGAAGTATCTCCCGTCCATGTTCGGCGGCAGTGCGGATCTTGCACCGTCCAACAATACAGAACTGAAAGGATTCGAGTTTTTCGGCAGAGAAACACCGCAGGGAAAGAATATCCACTTTGGTGTTCGTGAATTTGCTATGGCAGCAATCTGCAACGGCATTTCGCTTTACGGCGGTTTGATGCCTTTCTGTGCAACCTTCCTTGTTTTTTCCGACTACCTCAAGCCCGCAGTGCGTCTTTCCGCACTGATGAAGCAGCGTGTGCTTTACATTATGACACATGACAGCATCGGCGTCGGAGAAGACGGTCCCACACATCAGCCGATAGAACAGCTGGATATGTTCCGCGCAGAACCGAACACATATGTTTTCCGTCCTGCGGACGGCAGAGAGACAGCGGCAGCATACCTCAGTGCGCTCAGGTTGGCGGCTCCCTCCGTTATTGCGCTTTCCCGCCAGAATTTGCCGCAACTCGACGGTTCCGGCAAATCGGCAATGAAGGGCGGATATATAATCGGTCACGAATATGCAGAAAAGAATCTTGATGCAATTCTGATTGCTTCCGGCAGCGAAGTCGAAACCGCACTCGAAGCAAAAAAACTGCTTGACGCAGAAGGCAAAAACGTACGCGTTGTTTCGATGCCCTGCATGGAGCTGTTTTTTGAACAGGATGAAGCCTATCGTGAAACAGTACTCCCCAAAGCAGTACGTTCAAGAGTTGCGGTTGAAGCACTCGGCGGCATGAGCATGTACAAGCTTGTCGGTTTGGATGGAGAAATTGTTTCAATGGAAGGCTTTTGCCCTGGGCCCGGCCGCGGGGAAAAATTCCCCCCGGATCCGGGCATGGGCAGGCAGCCGACATTTTCCCAAAGCCCATTCTCCGATCCGCCGCCAAGCGGGAGAAAGGCATTGCGTGGGCTGTGGCCTCCTCCTTCCACCTGCCGGCGGCGGACGGCGCGGCGGCACCCGCCGTGCCTGTCAAGGATACCATCAAGATCGCGGACGGGGCAGGCCGTGTAGCTGCAACGCCCGACCGCGCATCGCTCTATGCTGTGCAGACGCCGCAGTGCTTCCGCCGCAGCCTGTATCTGCAGGCGCTGTCGGCAGTTACCGGCGAAAAGGCAAGCCTTGTCACCGATGATTGCAGCCTGTTTGAGCTGGCGGGCCTGCCCGTCACCCTGACCGAGGGCGATTACGCCAACTACAAGATCACCACCAAAGAGGATCTACAAAAGGAGAAAACCATGCGCATTGGCCACGGATATGATGTTCACCGCTTAGTAGAGGACCGCAAGCTCATTCTGGGCGGCGTTGAGATCCCGTTTGAAAAGGGCCTGCTGGGTCATTCCGATGCCGATGTGTTGCTGCACGCGGTCATGGATGCCGTGCTGGGTGCGGCGGCGCTGGGGGACATCGGTCAGCATTTCCCCGACAACGACCCCGCCTACAAGGGTGCGGACTCGCTGCAGCTGACCCGCGAGGTGGCAAAGATCATCGCCGCCCACGGCTACAGGGTCGGCAACATTGATGCAACGATTCTTTGCCAGCGCCCGAAGCTGGCCCCCCACATCCCCGCAATGCGCGAGAAGATTGCCGATGCCTTCGGTCTGCCGGCGGACGCCGTCAGCGTCAAGGCCACGACCGAGGAGCATCTCGGCTTTACCGGCGAGGGTCTTGGCATTGCCGCCCACGCCGTTGCACTGATCGAGTGAAACCATCATCCTGACCCGGAAAGGGGGACGCGGCAACCATGCTGCCCAACCAGACGCTCAACGCTATTTTAAGCAGTTTGCGCACCTTTGACCCGCTGTCCGACACGCTGGACATCCTGATCATATCGTTTGTGTTTTACCAGCTTTTGCAGTTCGCCCGCAAATCCCGCGCGGGCCAGCTTGTCAAGGGCATCCTTCTGATTCTGGTGTTCTACGGTCTGGCGGTTATGCTGAACCTAAAGACCGTCACATGGGCGCTGAACAATGTCATCACCATCGGCTTTATGGCTGCGGTGGTCATCTTCCAGCCGGAGCTGCGCCGCACGCTGGAGCGGATGGGCCAAAGCACGATGTGGGCCAACCTGATGCTCGGCAATCGGCGCAGCGACCCCTCGCTGCGCGGTGCATGGCAGAGCGCTGTCGTTGCAATCTGCGATGCGGCAGAGCAGCTTTCGGACACCCGCACGGGCGCCCTGATGGTGCTTGAGCGCAACAACAATCTGGACGAGATCATCCGCACCGGCACGCCGATGCACGCCGATGTGATCCCCGAAATGCTGGGAACGATCTTCTATGAGGGGACGCCCCTGCATGACGGTGCAGTCGTGATTCGGGACGGTGTGATCGTTGCGGCCGGCTGCGTGCTGCCGCTGTCCAACAACCTCGAGATGGGCAAGGATATGGGTACCCGCCACCGCGCCGGTCTTGGTATGAGTGAGAATTCCGATGCCATCGTTGTCATTGTCAGTGAGGAGACCGGCATTATCTCGATGGCCAAAAACGGCGTTCTGATCCGCCGTCTGGACCGTCAGAACCTGTTCAATCTGCTGCAGGAGGAGATCGTTCCCCCTGAGGAAGCCGAGGCCGAAAAGGCCTCGCCGCTGCAAAGGCTGCTGCGCAAGGGAGGTGCACTGAACCATGCCAAGCCCGAATAAGCCCGCCGCCCCGGGGCCGATGGGGGCAGTGCCCAAGGGACCGCGCACCTTCTGGAACAACCCAGTCTTTATGATGGTGCTGGCGCTCATCATGGGCTTTGCGACTTGGACCATTGTAACGGTCTACATCGACCCCCAAGGCTCCAAGACAGTGACCAAGGTACCCATCAACTACACCAGCGGTGCCTCCGCCTACACCTCTCAGGGGCTGGACATCGTGGAAAAGCCTGACCTCGAGGGCGTTACCGTCAAGGTCGAGGGCAATGGCACGATCATCGGCAACATTCAGAACTCCGACATCATGGTCTATCCCAGCTATGCCGGTGTCAGCGGCCCGGGCAAGGTGACGCTGCGCCTGCAGGCCCGCGTGACCAACACGACCGACTTCCCCGGGACATCGAGTGTACGGTCGAAAGCCCCGATACGATTGATGTTGTCTTTGATGAGGTGAGCGAAAAGACCTTCCCGGTCACGGTGGACGCCTCCGCCGTGCCGATCTCCAACGGCTATATGCTCAATAAGACCACTGCTGTGCCCGCTGAGATCACGCTGCGCGGCCCCACGAGCGAACTGGATCAGGTGTCCAGCATCGTGGCCCCTGTGCAGATCGACGGCGAGTTGGCCGATACCACGACCGTGCCCGCAACCCTGCAGCTGCGGGATGAGGTCGGCAATGTCTTTACGCCGCAGTATATCTCGATGGAGAGCGACTCCGCCAATGTGACACTGACCGTTTATCAGGTGCGGGAGCTGCCGCTCAAGGTGGACTTCATCGGCACGCCGAACGGCTTTGATGTGGAAAGCCTGCATTATTCGCTCACCCAACAGACGCTGCGCGTGGCAGGCCCGGCCCGCACCATCAGCACGCTGGAATCCCTGACCGTCACCGATTTTGACCTTGCCCGCGAGTTTGAGCCGGGCCGCGACTACCAGCGTCTGATTGAGCTGCCGGCCGGTATCGTTTCGCTGGACGGTGTGACCAATGTGACGCTGGATTTTGACACCTCCGAGATGGGCTCCACCAAGCTGAATGTATCGAACATCCGCGCCATCAATGTGCCCAGCAACTATGAGCTGCAGATACTCTCCAGCCTTGTCAGCGGCGTCACGCTCTACGGCCCGGCGGATGAGATCGAAAAGCTGAACGCCGACAGCATTGTGGCGCAGATCGACTGCCAGAGCCTGAACCTGACAGTGGGCCAGCAGACGATTGCCGTCAGCATCCAGATCCCGTCCGCGACCCGCATCTTTGCCACCGGCAGCTATACCGTCCAGTGCGAGGTCACATCGAAGTAACGCAACGCAGTAGGGGCCGGGCATGCCCGGCCCGCAGCCTACAGGAAACCGCTCTATAACGGGAAAGCCGAGGGCCGGACATGTCCGGCCCCTACATGGCGCATACAAAATACCATCGTTTAAGGAACCTTATCTATGCTTCTAGTCCGCAATATCCGCCTGCCGCTGACCTGCCCCGACCCGGACGCCGAGGCGGCGGCCAAGGCTTTGGCCATTCTCCGCGTGCCCGCCCGCAAGGCGGCGCACTGCGGTGTGGCAAAGCTCAGCGTGGACGCCCGGCACGGTGCGCCGGTGCTTGTCTACACCATCGCAGTCACACTCAAGGACGAGGGTGAGGAATCGGCGCTGGCCGGGGCCTCGCCCTGCGTCTGTTTCACACAGCCGCCTGCCTTTACCTTTCCCCGGGGCAAAATGCCGCTGGCACACCGCCCGGTGGTCGTGGGCCTTGGCCCGGCGGGCCTCTTTGCCGCGCTGCTGCTGGCCCGCAGTGGCTACCGCCCGCTGGTGCTGGAGCGCGGCCCCGCCCTTGATGAGCGTATCCGCGCGGTCAGCCATTTTGAAAAGACCGGTGAGCTGGATCCGAATGCCAACATCCAGTTTGGCGAGGGCGGCGCGGGGACCTTCTCGGACGGCAAGCTGACCACCCGTGTCGGCGACCCGCTATGTGCCTTTGTGACGGGGCGTTCCTCGACCACGGCGCGCCGGCAGATATTGCCTGGCGGCAAAAGCCGCATGTCGGCACCGACCTTCTGCGGGATGTGATCCGCAGCATCCGCGGGGAGATAGAGTCTCTGGGCGGGGAGGTGCGGTTCAACACGGCGCTGACCGGCCTGCAGATCCGAAACGGTGCCTTGACCGGCATTGATACTACGGCAGGCAGCGTTGCCTGTGAGCAGCTTATCCTTGCCGTGCGGGCACAGCGCCCGGGATACCTTTGCCATGCTGCATGAGCTGGGCCTGCCGCTTGCGTGCAAGCCCTTCTCGGTCGGCTTCCGCGCCGAGCATCTGCAGACGGAGATCGACAAAAGCCTGTACCACGGTGCGGCAGGGCACCCGGCGCTGCCGAAGGGCGAGTACCAGCTCAGCCAGCATGTCAGCGGCGGGCGCTGCGTCTATACCTTCTGCATGTGCCCGGGCGGCACGGTCTGCGCCGCCGCCAGTGAGGAGGGCGGCGTTGTCACCAACGGCATGAGCCTGCACGCCCGCGATGGCAAAAAACGCCAATGCGGCGGTGGTCGTCAGCGTGGACGGCAGTGACTTTGACAACGATCCGGTTCAGGCGGTGGCGTTCCAGCGTCAGCTTGAGCAGGCCGCTTACCGCGCAGGCGGCGGGGAATACCGCGCCCCGGCGCAGACGGTCGGCAGCTTTTTGGCGGGGGGCAGCGCATTGGCGCTGGACCGTGTGGAGCCGACCTACCCCCGGGGTGTGACGCCCTGCGATCTCGGCAACCTGCTCCCCACGGAGTTGGGCGGTGCCCTGCGCGAGGGTATGACGGCCTTTGGCCGTAAGCTGGCAGCCTACCGCGCCCCCGATGCCGTGCTGACGGGTCTTGAGACCCGCACCAGCAGCCCGGTGCGCCTTGAACGCGGCAAAGAGGACCTGCAGTGTACCGGCCTGAGCGGCCTTTACCCCTGCGGTGAGGGTGCCGGTTATGCAGGCGGCATCATGACCGCTGCCGTCGATGGTGTGCGCTGCGCCGCCGAGCTGATGAAGAATTGGGCACCTGCAGAATGACCCGAGACGGCGGTCAGTCCTCTGACCGCCGCACGGCAGCAGACGATAAAAACAAACAGATGGGACAAACCATGCCAGACAACAAACACAATTACGAATATAACTACGAATATAACTACGAATATAACTACGACCTTGGCGATGTGATCGACAATGCGGTCGAGATGGGCAGCAAAATCGGCTCCTCCGTGCTGGGCAGCATTGCCAACGCGCTGGAGCAGGCGGGCGATGCCATGGGCGTGAAGCAGCCCGACAGCTTCTCCGCGTGGAAACGCCGTCTGGAGCGCAAGTGGAAAACGGCGGCCAGTCTGTCGGCATGCGCTGACGGCGCTCGGCTGGACCTTTACGGGCTGCTTTGGCATCACGGCGCTCGTGCTGGGCATCCTGACGGCAGTCGGCGCAGGGCCGCTGGGGCTTTCCCAACAGGATTTTATAGCCCTGCCGATTCTGACGGCCGTATTTACCCCCGCAACGCTCGGCTTCCTCTTTATGGCCATCGTGGGTATGAAAAAGCTGGCCTATTTCGGCCGCCTGCGCAAGCTGCTGCGCGCTGCCAATGACTGGACCTGCGACCTGCCCGCGCTGGCCCGCAAGGCGCAGATCAAGCAGGAAAAGGCCTATGAAACCGTTGCAAAGGCTGTGGCGAACGGGGATCTTCCCAACGCTGCCATTTCCGATGATTACAGCACCCTCTATCTGGATGATTCGCTCCTGCCATCCGCGCCGCAGCCCGCTGCCGCACCGCAGCCGGCATCTGCTGCGCCGCTGACCGAGGCCGAGCAGTTCCAGCGCGAGGGCGTGGATTTTCTGAACTATTTAAAGGCTTGCTGCGGCAGACTGAGCAGCGATGCCGATGAAGAATTGGTGCAGATGCGCAAGATCTGCGCGTCCATTCTTGGCTTTGTGCATAACCACCCCGAGCAGCTTGGCCGGGTGCGCCGCTTCCGCGAATATTACCTGCCCACGACCCGCAAGCTGCTCGATACAGCGCAAGGTCTTGGCGATACGGACACCGCCAATGCCGCTGAGATACGCCGCGACATCACCGGCATTTTGCACACGCTGAATCAGGCATATGCAAAGCTGTATGATACGCTGCTGCAGGATGTGAGCATGGATGTTTCGACCGAGATCGACACGCTGGAAACGATGCTGCGGCAGGACGGCCTGACCCATGATTTTGAATCTGATTTTAACACAAGGAGTTAAACTGTATGAATTACCCTGCGTGGCAACTGAAAAAGGGCGATCCCGCCGCCGAAACCTCGCTGGCGGGTGCCGGGTGCGGTGTACTGCTGCGCCGGGTGCTGGCCGCCCGCGGCTGTACCGAGCCCGCCGCTGCGCAGGCATTGCTGGGGCAGGGCGAGCCGCTCAGTGATCCGTTCCTGCTCAAGGATATGGACAAAGCAGTCGCCCGCATCGAACAGGCTGTTGAAAACGAGGAGCTCATGGTCATCTACGGTGACTATGATGTGGACGGTATTTCGGCAACGGCTATTTTGTACGAATGTCTCACCAGTCAGGGCGCGCATGTGCGCTGCAAGCTGCCCACGCGCGGTTCCGGCTACGGCCTGACCCGCGCTGCGCTTGAATCGCTGGCACAGAAGGGCTTCAAGCTGGTCGTGACGGTGGACAACGGCATCTCCGCCGTGGAGGAGGCAGCCTGCGCCAGAGAGCTGGGGCTGGACCTTATCATCACCGACCACCATCTGCCGGGCAATACGCTGCCCGATGCCGTTGCCGTGGTGGACCCCAAGCGGGCCGACGATGAAAGCCCGTTTAAGGATCTGTGCGGTGCGGGCGTTGCCTTTAAGCTCTGCGCCGCGCTGGAGGGCTGCGACCCTGCCGAGCCTTTTGGAGATGTACGGCGAGCTTGCCGCGCTCGGCACGGTAGCCGATGTCATGCTGCTGGTGGGGGAAAACCGCACCATCGTCCGGGAGGGGCTGGACCTTCTGCAGGATACGATGCGCCCCGGCCTGCACGCCCTGCTGGAAAGCGCCGGCTGTGCCGGAAAGCCGGTCACGGCGGATACGGTAAGCTACAGCCTGGCCCCGCGCCTGAACGCGGCGGGCCGCATGGATAATGCTGCCGTGGCGCTTAAGCTGCTGCTCTGCGGGGACGAGGAGCAGGCAACCGGCATTGCGGACCGTCTGGCAGAGATCAACACCGAGCGTCAGCAAACCGAGCAGCAGGTATTTGCTGCCGCGTTGGAGACGCTGGAAAAAGACCCCGCCCGAACCCGGGACCGGGTGCTTGTCGTCAGCGGTGAGGACTGGCACCCCGGTGTCATCGGCATCGTGGCCGCGCGCCTTATGGAGCGGTTCGGCCGCCCGGTCATCGTTATTTCGATGCATGAGGGCGAGGGACGCGGCAGCGGCCGTGCCCCTGACCCGTTTGATCTGCACAGCGCGCTGGCAGGGTGCGCACAGTATCTGACCCGTTTTCGGCGGCCATGCGGCAGCAGCCGGTGTCGAAATTGAGGAGGACAACCTGCCCGCCTTCCGTCAGGCCATCAATGCCTGGGCTGCCGACCACGCCGCGCAGCCCGAGGCCGTCAGCCTGCAGCTTGATGCCGCCGTAACGCTGGGAGAGCTGAGCCTTGACAATGTGCAGGAGCTTGGCCGTCTGGCCCCCTTCGGCCGCGAGAACCCCACACCGGTGCTGCTGGTGCAGCACGCCTTTGTGGACGGCATCTGGCCGATGGGCAGCGAGGGGCGGCACACCCGCCTGCGGTTTGCGGCAGGGCAGCGATACCCTGTTTGCATCGACCTTCGGCGTTGCACCGCAGGCGTTTGCCTACCCGGTGGGCAGCGAGGTCGAGGCTGCCCTCGAGGTGTCGATCTTCAACGGGCGCAGCGGGCCGATGGTGTCGGCGCATCTCAAGGCCATCCGCCCTGCCGGGCTGGGCAATACCCCCAGCGAGCAGGCCGCATGGTTTGAAGCGTTCCGCACCGGCGGCACCCTGCCTGCAGACCGCGCCGCTGTGCTGCTGCCGGACCGTGCCGACACCGTGGCGCTCTACCGCCGCATCCGCACGGGGCAGGTGGCTGCAGCGGACCTGCAGCCGGTGTTTGCGGCGCAGGGCGTGCAGAACACCGGCCGTATGCTGGCCAGCCTGACCGCACTGCAGGAGCTGGGCCTGATCGAGGAGCAGGACGGCCGCTGGCTGCCTGTGCCGGTCACGACCAAGCAGGATCTGGCCAGTGCGCCGGTTTTGCAGCGTTTGGCGACCATGGCGAAACAAGGATAAAACGCGGTTTTATCCGGGATTGTAGGGGCGGATGCTCGCATCCGCCCGCGGAGCGTGGCGACAACGGCGATGTTCCCGGGTCGATGCCGAGCATCGACCCCTGCAAAGAGCTGTGCGATTTTATAAAAACGGAGAGGGAATGGACCATGGAAAACACAACCGTGCAGGAAGTAAAAATGCCCATCACCTATGACGACCTGAAGGCAAGTATGATCGACAGCGGCCGTCCGTATGACTTTGAGATGATCGACCGCGCCTACGAGCTGGCCGCCAAGGCGCATGGTGAGCAGCGCCGCCGCAGCGGCGAGCCGTATATCTGTCATCCGCTTTCCGTGGCGCAGATCCTTGTGGAGCTGGGTATGGACAGCGAGAGCATTGCTGCAGCCCTGATGCACGATGTGGCGGAGGATACCCCCGTATCGGTAACGGAGATCCGGCAGAAGTTCGGCCCCGAGGTCGCGCTGCTTGTTGACGGCGTTACCAAGCTGACCCAGATCAAGTTCTCCAATGTCGAGGACCGTCAGGCTGAGAACCTGCGCAAGATGCTGCTGGCGATGAGTCAGGATGTCCGCGTCATGATCATCAAGCTTTGCGACCGGCTGCACAATATGCGCACCGGTGACGCCTGGCCGGAGCAGAAGCGCCGCGACAAGGCCCTTGAAACGATGGAGGTCTATGCGCCCATCGCCCACCGCCTCGGCATCTCCAACATCAAGGAGGAGCTGGAGGACCGCAGCCTGCACTATCTGGACCCGGTCGGCTATGAGACGATCCGTGACCTGCTGAACAAGCACGGCGATGAGTTTCTGCATCAGGTCTGCCATACCATCGCCAAGCATCTGGCGGAAAACGGCATCCAGAAGGCCACCATCCGCCACCGCGTCAAGAGCATCTACGGCATCTACCGCAAGATGTATATGCAGAACAAGGACTTTGAGGAGATCTACGACATCTACGCCGTCCGCATCATTCTGGACAATGTCCCCGAGTGTTACACGGCGCTGGGTCTGATCCACGATATGTACCATCCGCTGCCGAACCGCTTTAAGGATTACATCTCGACCCCGAAGCCCAACGGCTACCAGTCCCTGCACACGACAGTCATCGGCCGCGAGGCCATCCCGTTTGAGGTGCAGATCCGCACATGGGATATGGACCGCATGGCGGAGTACGGCATCGCCGCCCACTGGAAGTACAAGGCCGGCATCACCGGCAGCGGCGATAAGCTGGATGAGCGGCTGGCGTGGGTGCGCCAGCTTTTGGAAAGCCAGCGCTCGAGTGCGGATGCCACCGACCTGCTCAGTGACATCAAGAGCGACCTGCTGCCGGAGGAGGTATTTGCCTTTACCCCGCGCGGAGATGTCATCAACCTGCCGGCCGGTGCCACGACCATCGACTTTGCCTACGCCATCCATTCGGCTGTCGGCAACCGCATGATCGGCGCAAAGGTCAACAACCGCATCGTGCCGATCGACCACAAGGTCCAGACCGGTGAGATCATCGAGATCATCACCGGCCCTGAAAACCGCGGCCCCAGCCGTGACTGGCTCAACATCGTCAAGACGAGCGAGGCCAAAAATAAGATCCGCAACTGGTTTAAAAAGGAGCGGCGGGAGGAAAATGTCCAAGAGGGGCGCGATGCGCTTGAGCGCGAGATGCGCCGCAACCTCATGACGCTGAGTGATGAGCAGCGCCCCGTCTTTATGGAGGCGCTGGCCCGCCGCAACCGCTGCAACAGTGTGGAGGAGATGTACGCCGCCATCGGCTACGGCGGGCTGCAGCTCTCCCGCATGCTGCCCAAGCTGAAGGAGGAGTACACCAAGCTGCAGACCACCGAGCCGCGGCCGGTCACGGTCGAGCTCAAGCGGATGCACTCCTCCGAGGGCGTCGTGGTGGAGGGCATCGACAACTGCCCCATCAAGTTCGCCAAGTGCTGCTCACCGCTGCCCGGCGATGAGATCATCGGCTTTGTCACCCGCGGGTTTGGTGTTTCCATCCATAAGCGGGACTGCGCCAACGCCCGCGAGAGCATGCGCCACCCCGAGAATATCGACCGCTGGGTCCGCGCCTACTGGGATGACGAGGCCCGCGAAAGCTATAAGGCAACGCTCGATATCGTCTGTATGGACCGCCCGAACCTTGTGTCGGATGTGGCGCTGGCGCTGGGCGATATGCGTGTGCCCATCTACTCGCTGACGGCGCGCGCCGCCGAGCAGGGGCGTGCCCGGATGAGCGTGACGGTGGGCATCACCAACACCGAGCATCTCAACAGCGTTGTGGCCCGCCTGAAAAAGATCAAGGATGTCGTCAGTGTGACGAGGAACTGAGTTTGAAGGCCTTCCCCTGAGGGGGGAAGGTGCCCCTCATCAGTCGCCTACGGCGCCAGCTTCCCCCAAGGGGGAAGCCTTACATGGAAGGAGCACCCTATGCGAGCAATCATTCAGCGCGTAACCCGCGCAAGCGTTACGGTCAACGGCGGCGAGCCGCGCGCCATCGGCCCGGGTCTGGTCATCCTGCTGGGCGTGCGTGAAACCGATGAGATCGATATTGTGCCGAAGCTGGCTGACAAATGCGCGCACCTGCGCATTTTTGAGGACGAGGATGGCAAGCTGAACCGCAGCGCGGTCGAGCTGGGCTATTCGGCGCTGGTGGTGTCGAACTTCACCCTGTACGGTGATACGGCCAGAGGCAAGCGCCCAGGCTTCAGCCATGCCGCCAAGGGGGAACTGGCGGTGCCGTGCTATGGAAAAATTCCTTGATGAGATGAATCGGCAGGGCCTGCAGGAGGTCAAGCACGGCGAATTCGGCGCGGACATGCAGATCGACCTTGTGAACGATGGCCCGGTGACCATCGTGATCGATACCGACGAGTGGCAAAAAGTAAGCAAAATTCAAGGGAGGACGCAATGAACATCCAGCATATCCACGGCGTTCCGCCGCTGTACACGAATACCCTTTTTAATTATCACGAACGCCAAGCACGGCATCCTGATCGATGCCGCGGCCGAGCCTGCCACCTATCAGAAGGCGCTGGACGAGGCGGGCGCAACGCTGAGCCATATCCTGCTGACCCACGGTCACTACGACCATGTGGGGGCGGTGGCAGCCCTCAAAAAAGCAACCGGCTGCAAGGTCTATATGGACCCTGCCGATGCGCAGGGCAGCCAGCTGCTGCCCCTGACACCCGATGTCATCACGGACACATGGCCGGCTGGTGACGAGCTTACGATCGATGAGCTGACCTTCAAGATCTACCACACCCCCGGCCACACGCCGGGCGGCGTCTGCCTGTCCTGCTATGGGCTACTGTTCAGCGGCGACACGCTGTTTGCAGGCTCCTGCGGGCGGACGGATTTCCCCGGCGGCAGCATGCAGGAGATGGCAAAAAGCCTGTCCCTGCTGGCAGAGCTGCCGCTGCCCGATGCAACAAAAGTCCTGCCCGGGCATGAGGATTTTACCACCCTTGGGCAGGAGCGCCGCTCCAACCCTTATATGAATGAGGCATGGTTTTGATGCAGATCATTTTACGCGGCCCCGCAGCGGGCTATGAAGCTGAGCATACCGCACGGCTGTTTTTTCCCCGGTGCGGAGAAGTCGGAAAATCTCCCGCAGGAGGGTGATTTTGTGCTGGCGCAGAGCCACCAATGCACCGATCTGGCCCTGCTGCGCCTCAACGGTAAGCTGCAGTGGCAAACCGCCCTGCGCCCGCAGGGCGAGGATGCGGAGTACGCCCTGTGCCGGCTGCTGTACGGTATGCTCTGCCGGGCAACCGGCATCACGCCGCCATGGGGCATGATGACCGGTGTGCGGCCGGTGCGCATCATTCACGACATGCGCGCAGCCGGTGCGGGTGAGGACGAGATACGCGCGCGCTTCCTTGACCACTTTGGCTGCGCGCCGGAAAAGTTTTGCGCTTGCGCTCGGCATTGCCGACCTGCAAAAGCCGGTTCTGGACGCCGCCGACCCGATGGACTGCAGCGTCTATGCGGGCATCCCGTTCTGCCCGACCCGGTGCAGCTACTGCAGCTTTGTCTCCCGCACGGTGGGGGATAAAGCCACCCGTGCGCTTGTGCAGCCCTATGTCGATAAGCTTTGTGAGGAGCTGACCGCCATCCGCCGGACCGCCGACCGCGCCGGGCTGCATATCCGCACCTTCTATATCGGCGGCGGCACGCCCACCAGCCTGAACGCGCCGCAGCTGGAACAGCTGATGTCCCACATCGCTAAGACCTTTGATTTAGCGAAACTGGACGAATACACCGTTGAGGCCGGCCGCCCCGACTGCACCGATGCTGAAAAGCTGCGCATCATCAAAAAATACGGCGCGACGCGTATTTCCATCAACCCACAGACCTTTTCGGACACGGTCTTGCAGAACATCGGCCGCCGCCATACGGCGCAGGATATTATCGACTGTTTTGCGGCCGCGCGCGCTGCAGGGCACACCAACATCAATATGGACCTGATCGCGGGCCTGCCGGGGGACACGGTCGAAGGCTTTGCAGCCAGCCTGCGTCAGGCCATCTCGCTTGCGCCGGAGAACATCACGGTCCACACGCTGACCCTCAAGCGGGCGTCCAACATCGTGGTCGAGCATCGCGCTGCTGACTATGCCGATGTTGCCGCCATGCTCGACAGCTGTAGTATGCTGGCCGAGGCCGGCTACCGACCCTACTATATGTACCGCCAGAAGGGCACGCTGCAGAATCTGGAAAATATCGGCTGGGCCAAGCCGGGTTTTGAGTGTCTGTATAATATCTATATTATGGAAGAGGTCCACACCATTCTTTCGGCCGGTGCGGGCGGCTCCACCAAGCTTGTCATTCCGGGGCAGCGCCGCGGCAAGATCGAGCGCATCTTCAACTTCAAGTATCCTACCGAATATATTGACCGCTTTGAGGAGATTCTCGCCCGTAAGCAGGGCGTGGAGGACTTTTATGCGCGCTACACAACAACGTAAACGTTTCGTCAGCCGGGAGCTGGTCGCCCTGGCCGCCAACCAGCCCCAGGCCTTTGCCGATTACAGCGAGGGTCAGTACCGTGCCCAGATCGAGTCCATCGCCAACGAGGTGCTGTCCAGCGGGCGGCATATCGTGATGCTGACCGGTCCGTCTGCCGCCGGTAAGACCACCTCAGCCCACAAGATCGCCGATGCCATCGCCGCCCGCGGTTGCCGCAGCGCGGTGGTCAGCCTGGACGATTTCTATGCCGGCGCGGGCCGCTACCCTAAGCACCCAGACGGTACCGACGACTACGAGAGCCTGGGCTCGCTGGACCTGCCGGTGCTGCAGGAGTGCCTTGCCAAGCTGCACACCGAGGGCGTCTGCAAAGCGCCCATCTTTGACTTTAAATTCAGCAGCCCAACGGCACCCGGACCATCGATTGCCGGGACGGCGTGGTCATCATCGAGGGACTGCATGCCCTGAACCCTGCCCTGACTGAGCGCCTGCCCGCCGACGCCGCCCTGTCGCCTGTACGCGGGTCTGCGGGAGGAGTATGCCGCCCCCGACAGCACCCGCTGCCTGGCCACCCGGGACATCCGCCTGGCCCGCCGCCTGGTGCGGGACTGTCTGTTCCGCGGCCACGGCGCCGCCTTTACGCTGGGCTTGTGGGGCAAAGTCTGCGCGGGCGAGGACCAGTACATCAAGCCCTTCAAGCCCCGCGCTGACCTGCTGCTGGATACCACCCACACCTATGAGGTCTGCCTGTGGCACGCCCTGCTGGACACCATGCCCCAGGACGAGGACCTGACCGCCACCCAGCGCCGCCAGCTTGATACGCTACGGGCACGGTTTGCGGCTTTCCCGCCGCTGGATACCGCCCTGGTCCCGGCGGACAGCATGCTGCGGGAGTTTATTGGCGCATAATTCACGGAAAATATACATTTGCGCGTTGCAAACCGCGCCGCAATAGGCTATAATAGACCTAAATCGCACGGCACAGATGCCGTGTTCAGGCAAGAAGAAAGAGGTGCTTGACTATGTTTGAACTGGATATTGAGATGCTGAAGGAGCAGGGCCTGCAGTTGGTGGATTCCGCTAAAAAGACGGCGCAGGATCTGGCAGACAAGGGCAAAAACAAGCTGGATCTTCTGAACCAGCAGGCACGACTGTCCAAGGCACAGCGCCAGCTGGGCGCTCTGGTCTACAGCCTGCACAAGGCCGGTGAGGAGAACCCCGCACTGGTCGAAAAGTATATCGACGCCGTGGCAGAGGTCGAGAAGGCTATTGAGGAGATCAAGGCCGGCATGACCGAGGACGAGCGCGCAGAGGTCGAGGCACAGGAGGCCGCTGACACCGCCGAGGATGCCCCCGAGCAGGAGCAGGAGGAAGAAATCGAGGAGGAGCCTATCCAGCTGCGCGGCGAGACCAAGATCTGCCCCGTCTGCAAGGCCGAGGTCGATGGTGACGCGCTGTTCTGCAACCATTGCGGCGCACAGCATGTAAAAACAACACTAACAGCGAAAAAATGCAGCCGGGCGGACGGCCAACACTTGACAAATCCGCCGATTTGTGTAAAATGTAGCGTATTGCATTTTCTGTGAGCGCGGAGAAGGTCTATGAACGCCATAACCCCGAAAAACAGCAGTATACGGCAGACGACCTTGCTGCGATCATTGCGATCCTGCGGGACCCGGACTGCGGCTGCCCTTGGGACAAGATACAGACCCACACCTCGATCCGGATGAACTTCCTTGAGGAAGCCTACGAGGCAGTGGATGCCATCGACCTGAATGACCCTGAGCTTCTCTGTGAGGAGCTGGGCGATGTGATGATGCAGGTAGTCTTTCACGCGCAGATCGAGCGGGAGGCCGGGCACTTTACCTTTGATGAGGTATGTGACGGTGTCTGCCGCAAGCTCATAGAGCGTCACCCGCATATTTTTGGCGGGGACGAGAGCATAAAAGATTGGGATTCGCTCAAGAATAAGGAAAAGGGCCGTCTGACCCTCGCAGATGATCTCGAAAGCGTCCCCAAGGCGCTGCCTGCCCTGATGCGCGCCGCCAAGCTGCAAAAGCGTGCTGCCCGCTACGGCGTGCAGACAGAGTCGGCAGCCGATACGGTCGCTGCTGCGGCTGCGGCAGTTGAGACCGCACCAGACAAGGCCCGGGCGGAGCAGGCGATGGGGCAACTTCTGTTTGCTGCTGCGGCGCTTGCACGCAGTGCAGGCATCGACCCGGAACAGGCCCTGCAGAAATGCAACGCTGCGTTTACCACAGCGCACGCCGACAACCCAGAAAGCTAAGAAGTGAGCCGAGCGGGACGGAGCTTTCCGCAGCTGCTTTTTGCTGATATAACACTTTGGAGGTATAATACCATGACGAAAGTTGAACTGATCGCCGCTGTTGCGAATGAAGCTAACCTGACCAAGAAGGACGCCGAGGCTGCTGTCAACAGCGCCCTGAACGCCATCACCAACGCCCTGAAGGAGGGCGATAAGGTCGCACTGGTCGGCTTCGGCACCTTCGAGGTCCGTGAGCGCCCTGCACGCAAGGGCCGCAACCCCCAGACCGGTGAGGAGATCACCATTGAGGCCTCCAAGCTGCCCGCTTTCAAGGCCGGCAAGGCCCTGAAGGACTCTGTTCAGTAAGTAATGGTCCGCTCCGCCCCGCCGCGCTCCTGCGGCGGGGCGGTTTTGTATCGAAAGGAAAACATCTATGCGTCTGGATAAATACCTGAAGGTCAGCCGTGTTATCAAGCGCCGCACCCTCGCCAACGAGGTCGCGGACGCGGGGCGTGTGCTGGTCAACGGCAAGCCCGCCAAGGCCAGCTATACCGTAAAGCTTGGCGACATCATTGAGGTCACCTTCGGCAACCGCCCTGTCAAGATCCGCGTCCTGTCCGATGTGGAGCAGAAGGGCAAGGATGTCGCACGGGAAATGTTTGAGATCATCGAGGAATAATGCCCCGCTGCTCGGCGCGGGGTTCTAAAAGCGGTGCCTGCCGCATACAGTATCACTGTAACCAAGCAGGGGAGGGACCGCCATGCCGGAAACAAAACTGGAGCCGCGCGCCGGCCAGCCGCAGCAGCAAAGCCACGGCCTTGCCCTGCGGGACCGCCGCCATCTGGCCGTGACCGGTGTCAGCCGTGTCATCAGCTGTGATGAAAGCGCCGCTGTGCTGGAAACGCCGCTCGGCAATCTGACCATCGGCGGGCAGGAGCTGCAGATTGGGGAGTTGTCCACCCAGAGCGGGCAGGTGCAAATCTCCGGCAGGATCGAATATCTGCAGTATGCGGAAAACCAGCAGTCCGGCGGCGGTCTGCTGGCACGGCTTTTGCCGCTAGATGGCCCCGTCACCCGCCCCGTGGGCGGTGCTGGGGGATGTGCTGTGGTGCCTTGGGCTGGGCTGCCTGCTGGCGGCGCGCGGATGCCCGTGCGCCTTGCACTGGGGGAGGGCGCGCTGCGCTGCCTTTTTCCGGGATATAGCGGCCTTTGCTGCGGCGGCGGTGCTGGTGCTGCGGCTTCGCTGCCGGGGCCAGTGCGGGCGGTCTAGCCCGCTGGTATATGAGCGCCGCGCTGCTGCTGGGGGCGGTATGCTGGCACTGGACCGTGCAGCCCGCTGTACACCACTGTGCAGCTGCAGCCGCTGTCTGCCTGTTGGCACCGCTGCATGCGGTGGAGAAAACCGTTGTCCAGCCCCTCAAAAAGCGCCTTGCCGCCGCCCGCAGCCGCCGCAGAGAGCGCAAAAAGGCAAAAAAGTCCGAAAAAAAGCAAAAATCCGCTGAAAAACAGTTGCAAAAACCTTCGACCATATTATATAATTAGCTACAAGTGGTTGTGCGTGCATTTTTGGGAAAGGGGGCATCCCGCTATGAGCAAAAAACAAGGGAAGGTCCCAGCGTGGGTTCCTGCCGTGGTGGATCACCGTTCCGGTGTTTCTGATCGTCTGCGGCTCGCTGTTCGTCAATCTCGTGCAGTATCAGGTGTCCATTGCATCCAAGCAGCAGGAGCTGCAGTCTGTGCAGAACCAGCTGAGCACACAGCTTACCGAAAAACGCCGAGCTGTCCGGCACGCTGGATCAGGGCGAAAGTGCTATTATCGAGCGCTACG
>ENA-OQCL01000407-OQCL01000407.1-human-gut-metagenome-genome-assembly--contig:-NODE-407-length-21154-cov-6.720455_pt1 | contig 21154 bp, 23 predicted proteins | sample MGYA00242502_ERZ504586 | MGnify/ENA primary metagenome ERZ504586 (study PRJEB26092, sample SAMD00036316) | human gut metagenome | host: Homo sapiens | study: EMG produced TPA metagenomics assembly of... | reverse complement strand
TGAAGCGCGCAATATTACCCCGTTGAACGCAGAAGTTCATTATGATAAACAAGGCATCATGCACTGGGCAGTCCATATAGTAAATTGGATCAAGCGTTAGGAGGAACACAAATATGAATGTGGCAGAATATTTGAAATTGGTAGAAAATATGAAAATTGATTCAGATAAAGTTGAAACGGTGCAAAATGTTTATGAAGCAAAGCTTCCGGAATTGCTCCAAAAAATTGTATCAAATGCAGAAGAACCTGTTTTCTGGATAATGATGTGAGAACTCTTACTTATAAAGAGATTCTAAATGCAGAACAGGACTTGCATGTTGATTTTAAATCCAACCGTATAATTCCGGTGGCGGATTGCGGAGATAACGACTTTGCGGTTTACTATTTAGATAAATGCAAATGGTCGAGATTTAACATTATCGATGAAACTGCATTCAAGGAGAGAACAACATTGGAAGATGTTTTGTAACGGATATAAAATTTATATTGAGATAGAATAAAAACTGTATCTAAAAGTCCACTGCACTTTCAGGTTATTACAATCACGGTCGATTGCACATACAATACAAGTATCACTTCACAAAACGGAGGGTACTTGTACTATGGTGGACTACGCCGACATCGGAAAACGCATCCGTGCCTGCCGCCTTGCAAAGGGCATGACGCAGGAACAGCTGGCCAATGAGGTCGGCGTTGTGGTCACGCACATCAGCCATATCGAAACAGGCAACTCAGTGCCTAGCCTGAAAACGCTGATCGACATCATTAACGCACTGGACTGCTCCGCAGACGAGCTGCTGTGCATCGAGATCAAAAAAGCAAAGCCGGTGTTCGACAGCTGGATGACCGAACAGCTTGCAGATTGCTCCGCCGATGAGGCAAAGATCATCAAAGAAACGGTGGTCAGTCTGAAAAAATCGCTCCGGAAGGTGTATGGAAAGTCCTCTAAATACAGATATGACTAAAACTTCAAAAACTGAATGCCAGTTGGTAGGCATTGAGTGTCTGAAAGAACACCAATAAACAGAATGAACCGCCTCGGTTTCCATAGTAGGAAGCCGGGGCGGCTTTTTTATACAAAAAATGAAATCGCTTTTTTTTGTAGCTTTGATGAATTGGCGCGGAGCCGTTGACAGCAGAAGGGCAGAAGCGTATCTTTGGAACAGAAGGCGGAACAGGGCCATAAATAGCAGTTTTCTTTACCTTGCAAGGACACTTTCGTTTTGATGAGGCACGCCCCGGTGTGCCGCTTTTTTCATTTGCGGAGATAAAATGCAAAAAGTACGGATTATAGTACACATTATCTGCTATGCTCGGTACACGGAAAGCACACACCGGAAAAGGAGCAAAAATGCGCTGGACGTTGAATAAAACAAGGCTTTTGGCTGGTAAAACGGACCCGGAGAATACCAGCCTGTGGCTGCCGCTCTGGATGCACCTGTGGGATACGGCGGGCATCATGGAGCGGCTGGTCCGGCAGTGGCTCCCGGAAAGTGCAAAACGGGCCATGGGCTTTGAGCGCGAGGAAGCGTTGCTCGCGCATGCCCGGTTTCTGGGCGGGATCCATGATATAGGCAAGGCTACGGTAGCCTTTCAGGCAAATATCCTGCGCACTCTGCCGGAGGCGCGGCAGCGGCTGGAAATGCTGACGCCGCTGGACTGTCCTGAACAGAACCGCCGGGAGTCGCCGCATGCCCGGGCGGGAGAGGCAATCCTGCTGTGGGATGATTGTCCCGGCGGGCTAGCCTCCATTGTGGGAGCGCATCACGGCAGGCCACAGAGCTGCGCGGCGGTCGATGACCAGTTGGAGTGCTGGGAGAGCAACTACTACCCCAAGGGACAGGAAAAGGTCTGGCAGGGCTTCTGGACAGAACTGCTCATGACTGTTTTGCAGGACTGCGGCTTTGATGATACGGCGGAACTGTACGACCTGGACCCGCAGGAGGAAGTGCTTCTGACCGGACTTCTGATCATGGCAGACTGGATCGCCAGCAATACGGAATACTTCCCCCTGATCCCGGTAGAGGAGCTGGGCAGCATGGAGGATTACCCGGCGCGGGTGGACAGGGCTTGGGAAAAGCTGGCGCTGCCCTTCCCGTGGGAGGCACAGCCGAGCATCGCAGACCCGCAGGAGTTTGCGGTGCGGTTCGGCTTTGCGCCCAATGCGGTGCAGAGGGCTGTTCTGGAAGCTGCAGATACCGCAGCGGAACCGGGCATTCTGATTTTGGAAGCACAGATGGGCGTGGGCAAAACCGAGGCGGCGCTGGCCGCTGCGGAGATCATGGCCAGCCGGTTCGGGCTGGGCGGTGTCTTTTTCGGGCTGCCCACACAGGCCACGGCAAACGGCATCTTTCCCCGGCTGCTTGGCTGGGCAGACACGCAGTCTGAGGAGACGCTGCCGCAGGCTATAAAGCTGGCGCACGGCATGGCGGAACTGAACGAGTGCTATCTGCGGCTGCAGGGGCGCGGGGTGCAGCTGGAGGAGGACGCGCAGGAAGAGCATCAGGTGCAGGTACACCAGTGGTTTCGGGGAAACAAGCAGGCACTGCTGGCAAACTTCGTGATTGGCACAGTGGATCAGCTGCTGCTGGCGGCACTTGCCCAGAAGCACGTTATGCTGCGGCATCTGGGGCTTGCGGGCAAGGTGGTCATTATTGATGAGTGCCACGCCTACGATACCTACATGAACTGCTATCTGGACCGCGCACTGGAATGGCTGGGCTGGTACAAGGTGCCGGTCATTCTGCTGTCGGCCACCCTGCCCGCCCGGCGGCGCACAGAGCTGGTCGAGGCCTACCAGCAGAAAAAGGCCGCCCCGGACGCTCCGTGGGAAACCAGCTGCGGCTATCCGCTGCTGACATGGACGGATGGCGCAGAGGTAAAGCAGACGGCCATCTCATCGGCTGCACCCGGTCAAACGGTGCAGCTGACTACGCTCACAGAGCCGGAGCTGCCCGCGCTGCTGCGCCGGAAGCTGGCCGAGGGCGGCTGCGCAGGAGTGATCGTAAACACGGTCAAAAAAGCGCAGAAGATCGCGCAGCTGCTGCGGGAAAGCCTGCCGGACAAAGAGGTGCAGCTGTTCCATGCGCAGTTTCTGATGCCGGACCGCGCGGCGCGGGAAAACCAGCTGATGGCACGCATCGGCAAGGAATCCACGCCGAAGGAACGGAATGACCTGATCGTGGTGGGCACGCAGGTGATGGAGCAGTCGCTGGACATTGATCTGGACGTTCTTGTCACAGAGCTTTGCCCCATGGATCTGCTGCTGCAGCGCATTGGGCGGCTGCACCGCCACCACCGCAGCCGCCCCGCTCCGTTGCAGCAGGCCTGCTGCGCGGTGCTGGACACCGGGGAAGATGCCTTTGACGCGGGCAGCGAGGCGGTATATGGACAGTGGCTGCTCTGGCGCACCCGGAACTTTCTGCCCCGGAGCATTCGGCTGCCGGAGGAGATCTCTCCGCTGGTGCAGCGGGTCTACGGCTGGGAGCGGGAAGCCCCCGGCGGAGCACAGGGCGAGGAAATGCGCTCCATATATGAGCAGACACAGGAGAAAAAGAAAGCACGCGCCGAGGCGTACCTTGTGCCGCAGCCGGAAACGCACCGGCTGGCGCAGCTGAACACGCTGGACGACTGGATGCAGAACGAGGGCGCCTGCTCCGACCCGGCGGCGCGGGCGGCAGTGCGGGACGGCGACCCCTCGGTAGAGGTGCTGGTAATGCAGCGTCGGGCAGACGGCAGCATCCACTTTCTGCCGTGGCAGGAGGGCGGCAGTGCCGTAGCTGCCGACAGCCCGCCCCCGCCGGAAACGGCGCTGAAGATCGCCCGGCAGAAGCTGCGGCTCCCGGCGGTGTTCGGCAAGGCGTGGAAGGTGGACAGGGTCATCCGGGAGTTGGAAGCGGACAACCGCAGCCGCCTTGCGGCGTGGCAGCTGTCGCCGCTGCTGCACGGAGAACTGATCCTGCTGCTGGATGAAAACCTGACTGCCCGGCTTGCGGGCATGGAACTTTGTTATGACCGTGAAAACGGCCTGTATTACCAAAAGGAGGAGACGGATGAAGGAAATTGAATTCAACCTGCTGACCGAACCGTGGATACGGGTGCGGCTGCGGGACAACACGGTGCGGGAGGTGTCCCTGACCGAGGCGCTGGTGTCGGCGCAGGATTATGCGGACCTTGCGGGCGAGATGCCCACCCAGAACGCCGCCGTGCTGCGGCTGCTGCTGGCGGTGCTGTTCACCGTGTTTTCCCGGGTGGATGTAAAGGGAGAGCCCCGCCCACTGATGCAGAGCGATGATGCACTGGAGCGCTGGAGCGCGCTGTGGCAGCTTGGGCATTTTCCGGCGGCGCCTGTCCGGGACTATCTGGAGCAGTGGAAGGACCGCTTTTGGCTGTTCCATCCGACACACCCCTTCTGGCAGGTGCCGCAGGCAAAGATCGGCACGGAATACGGTGCGGCCAAACTCAACGGTGAAATGTCGGAAAGCAGCAATAAACTCCGGCTCTTTCCGCTGTATGCGGGGCAGAGCAAGGAGCAGCTGAGCTATCCGCAGGCGGCGCGGTGGCTGCTATGCGTGAACGGCTATGATGACACCTCCGCGAAGCCAAAAGGAAAGGGTCTTCCATCCGTAGGAGCCGGGTGGCTGGGCAAGATCGGTTTTATTCAGGCACAGGGTGATAATCTGTACGAGACCCTGATGCTGAACCTGACGCTGCTGCGCGACGGCCGGGAATGCTGGGGCGAAAGCAAGCCCTGTTGGGAATTGGAAGCACCAAAGAGCGCGGAACGGACAGAAATTTGCTGCCCGGATAACCCGGCACAGCTGCTCACCCTGCAATCCAGAAGGCTGTTGCTGCACAGGACAGGGGAGAATGTAGATGGGTTCTGTCTGCTGGGAGGAGATTTCTTCCCCAGAGAAAACGTCTTTGCCGAACAGATGACCATCTGGCGCACGATGCCAATCAAGAAAAATGAACCGGTGGTGTTTGTGCCCTGCCGTCATGACCCGGCCAAACAATTCTGGCGGGAGTTCCCGGCGGTTTTTTTGTCAGGACAGCGGGCATCGCCCGGGCGTTGTATGCTGGATCGAAAAGTTGCAGGAAAAGAGATTGAAACTTCTGGATCCCCGCAGAAAGGTACATTTCCGTATCTCCGGTGTCCAATATGGCGATAAGGACTTCTTTGTAAATGATTCTTTCAGCGACAGCCTGACCTTTCAGGCAGGGATTCTGGATGAGATAGGGCGCCCATGGCAGAGCCGGATCGTCAGAGAAATCGAGCGCTGTGAACAGACAGCGGCGCTGATCGGGCGTTTTGCGCAGGAACTGGCAATTGCCGCCGGTGACCGGAATGAAAATGCAGGCGGCGCGGTTCGTGCACAGTTCTACTTTGCAGTGGACCGGCCTTTCCGGCAGTGGCTGCAGGCGATCGACCAGGAGCAGGACGACCCGGATGAGGCAGCACTGCGCTGGCAGACACGGGCGCGCAGCATCGCGGAAAAGCTGGGAAAGCAGATGGTGATGGAGGCCGGGAATGCCGCCCTGAAGGGACGCCGCATTGTGGTCGATAAGGACAAAAAGACCGAGCGCACCATCCTGTATACCGCGCCAAAGGCCTATAATCATTTCCGCACAAGGCTTTGGGAAATCTATCCCAAAACAGAACCATAAAGGGGGAATTGTATGAAAACACAGGATGTCAAACTGTATGCGGCGCAGCAGCTGCACAGGCTTCAGGCTCTGCCGGACAACCAGCGGCGGGCAGAACTGGCAAAGCTGCGGCGGGGTATCGGCCACGCACCCGGCGAGCTGCCGGAGCTGTGGGGATGCTTTTTGCTGGGAATGCCGGAAAGCTTTCAGGGCCGCAGTGCTCCCTCGGCGGCAGAGTGGGCGGTCTACCTTGCCCTGACCCTGTATGCTGTGCATCAGCAGGGGAATGACCGCCCCATGAACTGCCCCGGCAACACGCTGGGGCGTGCGGTGCGGCAGCTGGCAGAGCGGAACAGTGCCGGACAGGACTGGACCGAGGCCAGTGTGCTCCGGCGGTTCAATGCGCTGGCCACCGCAGAAGAAATTACCGAGATCAGCCACCATCTGCGGGGCATGATCCGGCTGCTGAGCGCGGCAAAGGATGGCGGCATCCCGCTGGACTATCCGCAGCTTGCGGCAGACCTGTATGAATTGCAATGCACCGACCCGCGGTATGCACAGATTCCCGCCAATGTCCGTCTGCGGTGGGGGCAGGATCTGTACCGCGACCCGAAGCCTGCACCGGAAGAGAAAGAAAAGGAGACTTGACCATGAAGAAGCGCCTGTATGTTGATTTCCACATTTTGCAGACCGTCCCGCCCAGCTGCATCAACCGGGACGATACCGGCAGCCCCAAAACGGCAGTGTACGGCGGTGTGACCCGTGCCCGGGTATCCTCACAGGCATGGAAGCACGCCATGCGTGCAGCCTTTGCGGAGAATGCTCAGCTGGACGTGGGCAAGCGCACCAAAAAGGCCGCAGAACTGGTGAAGGCGCAGATCCTTGCACTGCCCGGAACTGGATGCGGACAAGCTGGCAAAAAAAGCGCTGGAGAATGCGGGCATCAAGAGCGACGATAAGGGCACCAAGGCACTGTTCTTCATGAGCACTGCACAGGCAAAGGCGTTGGCAGAGCTGGCTGTGGAGGGCTCTGCGGATAAAAAGCAGTATCGGGATGCCCTGAAAGCGGCGCCCTCGATGGACATGGCGTTGTTTGGCCGCATGGTGGCAGATGACCCTTCTCTGAACTATGACGCCGCTGCGCAGGTGGCGCACAGCATCTCCACCCATGCCGTGCAGAACGAGTACGATTACTTTACCGCCGTGGATGACTGTCAGGCAGAGGACAACGCCGGTGCAGGCCATCTGGGCACGGTGGAGTACAACTCCTCCACCCTGTACCGCTATGCTACGGTGAACGTGATGGAGCTGGCCGGGCAGCTGGGTGCAGCGCAGGCAGCGGAAACGGTGCGGGCCTTTGGCGAGGCGTTCCTCTTCTCCATGCCCACCGGCAAGCAGAACACCTTTGCAAACCGCACTCTGCCGGACGCGGTATATGTGACCCTGCGGGAGGATCAGCCGGTGAACCTGTGCGGCGCATTCGAGCGTGCCGTGCCCCGCAGTGCGCAGGGTTACGCCGCACCTTCCAAGGCGGCACTGGCGCAGTATGCGCAGCAGATGTACAGCAGCTTTGCCGAGGCTCCGGCGCAAAGCTTTACCGTGGGCAGCGGGCTGGAGGTGCTGGCTCCGGCGCAGACGGCAAAGGCGATGCTGGACGCACTGGAAAAGGCTGTCCGGGATGCGCTTGCCGGAAATGAGGTGGGGTAATGGCAACGCTGTTGCTTCGGCTGGCAGCGCCTTTGCAGGCGTGGGGCGCGGACTCTAAATTTGAGACCCGCAAGACGGGCCGGGAACCCACCAAGAGCGGCGTGATCGGTCTGCTGGCGGCAGCTCTGGGGCTGCGGCGGGACGAGAGCGAAGCGCTGACCCGGCTGACCGGGCTGCGGTTCGGCGTCCGCGTGGAGCGGGAAGGGCAGCTGCTGGTGGACTACCACACGGCAAAGACGCAGGACGAAAAGACCTCTTATGTGACCTACCGCCATTATTTGCAGGATGCCGTGTTTCTGGCCGGCATTGAAAGCACCGACACCGCCCTTTTGCAGCAGCTGCAGCAGGCACTGCTGCACCCGGCGTTTCCGCTGTATCTCGGTCGCCGCTGCTGCCCGCCTACCCTGCCGCTCTGTCTGGGCGTATGCCCGGGCAGCTTGCAGGAGGTGTTGCAAGCGGAACCGCCCCTGTGCCCTGGACGGCAGAGCCGGATCCTATTGGACGCCGATCCGCTGGAGCCGGGCACGGCTCCGCAGCGGGATGTGCCGGTGAGCTTTGACCCGCATCATCGGCAATACGGCTACCGCTCGGTACGGGAACTATGGCAGAAGATGCCGGACAGCCCGGAGGCTACGGAGCACGATCCGTTCCGGGAATTGTAAAAAGGGGGCGAGAGAATGTATTTATCACGGGTAGAACTCGATCCCACCCGCCGCAGCACCATGGCTGCGCTGGCGGCACCGCAAAAACTGCATGGCGCAGTGGAAAGCGCTTTTGCAGGGGAGCGCCGCCGCAGGCTGTGGCGGTTGGATCGTCTGGGAGAGCGGCTGTATCTGCTGCTGCTCAGCGAGGACGCGCCGGAGCTGTCCGGCGTGGTGGAGCAGTTTGGCACCGGAGCGGCTGCGGAGACCCGCAGCTACGACCCGCTTTTGCAGCGGGTGGAGCCGGGCAGCTGCTGGCAGTTCCGGCTGACTGCAAACCCCACCAAAAGCTGCAAAGACACCCAAAACCCCGCAGCGCGGGGAACCGTGGCCGCACATTGCACAACACAGTACCAGAAGCAGTGGCTGTTGGAGCGCGCCGCAAAGCGCGGCTTTGCCCTGCGGGAGGAGGGATTTACCGTGACCCGGGTGCAGTGGCAGCATTTTGCCAAGCACGGCACCCGGCCGGTGACCCTGTTGGCAGTGACCTATGAGGGCGTTTTGCAGGTGACCGATGCAGAGCAGTTCCGGGCACTGCTGTGTCAGGGCATGGGGCGCGGCAAGGCCTATGGCCTTGGGCTGATGACCGTTATGCGCGCAGGAAACTGAGAGGAACGAGATGCCGGGCATGATCCTGCCGGACCTGCAGGCGCTGCCGCAGCATTTTCAGCTGGCAGAAAAAGTGGGGCATCGCGCCCTGCCGGACTGCCATTTGATACAACAGGTTTATTGCAAACTGAAGGAAACAGCGGTACAATAGCAACGGGAGGCACGGTGCTACGGGATCTTTTTAGTCTTTTCCCCGCATACGCGGGGGTGATCCTTGCGGTTCGTTTTGTACGATTAGCGTTCGCGCCTTTTCCCCGCATACGCGGGGGTGATCCCATGTGATAGTGTGGTCTTGCTGTCTGCTCTCCCTTTTCCCCGCATACGCGGGGTTGATCCTATGCATATGGCTGACTGCAAGCGTCAGGTGGCCCTTTCCCCCGCATACGCGGGGGTGATCCCACAACACAGGGGTAGAATGCCATGGTGTCGCGCTTTCCCCGCATACGCGGGGCTTACCAAAAGACCCCTCGCAAGGTTTTGCGTGAGCGCCTGAAAAAGCACCCCTAAAGCAAACGAACCGCCCCGGTTTCCGTGATGGAAGCCGGGGCGGTTTTGTATGCAGGAGGCGGGAGCAAGGGCAGTTCCTCCGACCTTGCGCTTTCTGGCGTTTCAGGGAAAAATGCGCAAACAAAAAGCAGGCAGTGTCGTGGAAAGGAGGAGGAAAGCGACACTGCCTGCTGTATAGGAACCCCTGAACATTGCGGCTTGATCAGGAGGGATTTGGTAGTCTGTCCGCCGTTCTGGCTATTGCCTCGCATAGAAACGGGAGACAGTTTTTTATGGGCCTGCTGTGCGCCGCTGCTGCGGCCGCACCCGCAGGGAAATGTGCCTGCATGGGCTTTTGCGGGGAGAACCTTTCGGAGGTTATGGGGGATGTCCGTTCCGTTCTCCCTGAGTGCACCCTTATTATGCCAGACAATCGTGGCAATTCTTTGTGGTAATTTTGAACAGTTTGCAAATAAACGCCTTGCCCATGAAAAAAGACTGCTGAAAAGTCCGCACATTTCAGCAGTCTGAATCTGTAATTTTTCTGCGTTACACCCCAAAGAATTCCTTGGCGATGTCGGCGCTGCGCTTGGCGTCCTTTGCGTACCAGTCCGCGCCGATCTTTTCGGCGTATTCCGGGGTCAGCACGGCACCGCCCACCATGATCTTGCAGTCCAGCTTAGCGGCGCGCAGGGCGGCGATGGTCTCCTCCATGCTTTTCAGGGTGGTGGTCATCAGTGCCGAAAGGCCTACCAGATGCACGTCCTTTTCCCGCACGGTGTCCACCACCGTCTCCACCGGTACGTCCCGGCCAAGATCCAGAACCTCAAAGCCGTAGTTTTCCAGAATGACCCGGACGATGTTCTTGCCGATGTCGTGTACATCGCCCTTGACGGTGGCAAGGACGATACGCCCCTTGCTGGCGCTGCCCTCGCCCTTTTGGGCAATGGCGGTCTTGATCTCCTCAAAGGCGCTCTGGGCGGCGCTGGCAGCCTGCAGCAGCTGTGGCAGGAACAGGGTGCCTTTTTCGTACTTGGCACCCACGATGTCCAAAGCGGGGATCAAGGCTTCGTCCACCACCTCCAGCGGCTGTTTTTCCGCCAGCAGGGTGCGGGTATGGGCGGCGGCGTCACCCTTCAAGCCCTTTTCCACCGCTTTCATCAGGGCAGCGTAGGGACCGGTGAGTTCTGCTTCGGCGGCACTGGCGGCAGGCACGGCTTTTGCAGCCTGTGCCAGCGCGGTGCTGGCAGGCACACGGTCGGCAAAGCGCTCGATGTACTTTGTGCTCTGCTTGTCCCGGTTGGTCAGCACGTTGTAGGCGTACACCGCCGCCATCATCTCCTCGCTGGAAGGGTTCATGATGGCAAGGTCCAGCCCGGCGTACATGGCCATGGTCAAAAAGGTGGTGTTCAGGTAGGTGCGGCATGGCAGACCAAAGCTGATGTTGGACACGCCCAGCACGGTGCGCACTCCCAGCTCCTTTTTGCAGGCTTCCAGCGCTTGTACCGTGGCCAGCACATCCTCCTGCTGGGCGCTGGCGGTCAGGGTAAGGCAGTCGATGTAGATATCTTCCCGAGGGATGCCTGCTGCCAGCGCTGCCTCGGTGATGCGGCGGGCAATGGCCACGCGGTCTGCGGCTTTGGGCTGGATGCCTTTTTCATCGATGGCCAGTCCCACGATGGCGGCACCGTACTTCTTGCACAGCGGCAGGATGGCGGCAAGCTTTTCCGGCTCGCCGTTGGTGGAGTTGACGATGGGCTTGCCGTTGTACACCCGCAGACCCCGCGCCAGCGCCTCCACGTTGGAGGAGTCCAGCTGCAAAGGCAAACTGGTCACGCTTTGCAGCGCCTTGACCACCTGCTCCATCAGCACCGGCTCGTCCACGCCGGGCGCGCCCACGTTCACGTCCAAGATCTGCGCCCCAGCCTCTGCCTGACTGACGGCCTGTTCCAGCACATAGTTCATGTCGCCTTCCCGCAATGCCTGCTGGAAGCGCTTTTTGCCGGTGGGGTTGATGCGCTCGCCCACCACCGTGATGCCGTCTACCGTGACCGTGTCCACCGGGGTGCACAGCACTGAGGGCATCCGGTGCGCGGGACGCCCCGGGGTGCAGCCTGCAAAGGTGCCGTTGAGCAGCTTGATGAACTCCGGGGTGGTGCCGCAGCAGCCGCCGGCGGCAAACAGGTGCAGCTCCCGGTAGGGCTTCATCTGCAAGGCAAACAGCTGCGGGGTGATGTCGTAGCCGCTGCCGTCTGCCCGGGGCAGACCGGCGTTGGGCTTGACGAACACCGGGAAGTTGCCGGGTACAGCCTCGGCCAGCCGCTTTGCCATGGGGAAGATCTCTTTGGGTCCCAGCGAGCAGTTGATGCCCACGGCGTCTGCCCCCAAGCCCCGGGCGGTGGCGGCAAAGCTTTCCACTGTGCAGCCGGTAAAGGTGCGCCCGCCCGCTTCAAAGCTCATGCTGGCCAGAATGGGCAGATGAGTATTCTCCTTGGCAGCCAGCAGGGCGGCCTTCAACTCGTACAGGTCGGTATAGGTCTCAAAAAAGATCAGGTCTGCCCCGGCGGCTTCGCCTGCCTTGACGATGCGGGCATACTCGGCCACAGCATCCTCAAAGGCCAGCGTTCCGCTGGGCTCCAGCAGCTCGCCCAGCGGGCCTACGTCCAGCGCGGTCAGCGCACCGTAGGGCGCACAGGCGCGCTTGCAGTTTTCAATGCCTGCGGTGATGACCTGCTCCAGCGTGTAAGCACTGCCTGCCAGCTTGTGGGCAGAAGCGCCGAAGGTGTTGGCGTTGACGATGCGGCTGCCCGCCGCAGCGTACTGCCCATGGATGCCCTCGATGAGCGCCGGATCGGTGATGTTCAGCTCCTCCGGGCGTGCGCCCAGCTTGAGCCCGGCAGCTTGCAGCATGGTGCCCATGCCGCCGTCCAGCAGGATGGTATTGCTCTGTCTGAAAAGTTCATTCACTTGCACAGGTCTTTCCCCTCTTTCTGTATTCGCAGCGGGTGCGCAGCACACAATGGCCGCACCCGGCCAGTTGCCCCTTTACCGGGTGGTCGCTGACCCCCAGCAGGGCGGTCACGCTCTTGCGCGGGGTCATCAGGTTGGTGTCGGTGACGCACAGCCCGGCCTTGCGCACGGTGTCCAGCGCCGCTGCCACCAGCGGCTGCACCGCGATGTCCCAATCGCCGTAGCCGGGCGAAAAGCGCCCGGTCAGATACTTTCCCTCGGTCGCCGCCCACTGGCGCAGCTGCGCCTCGGCGGCATCGGCGGCCTGCTCGGCCAGTGCGCTGCCCAAGGCATCGGAGGCTACCCCGGCGGCAATGTCGCCCACGCCTGCCCGGCGGATCTGGGCATCCACCCCGGGGCCCAGCGTCACTGCCAGCAGAATGGCCTGCCCGCAGCCGGTCAGGTGCTTGTGCACGTCCTCGCCGGGCAGAAGCCCGGCCTCGGTCAGGGCGGGGGTGTCTGCCAGCAGCCACACCGCCTGGGGCATCGCCACTGCCAGCAGCGGCACCGCGCACTTTTGCAGCAGCGCCAGCGTGGCAGCGTCCGGCTCGCCGTGCGCGCCGAAATACCGCGCCGCCTGTACAAGATCTACGGCCTGCGGTTTTTCTATCGCCAGCGGGCGGGGCACACCGATCGCCATGGGCCGCACCTCCTTACTTCGCTCGAATAAAGTACTATTCAGTATACCGCACTTGTGGGCTTTTATCAATCCCGCAAAAGGGGAGGAAATAGAAAAAGGCTGCTCTGTTTTTGGAAAACGGTCTTGCAGTGTGCGCAGTTTTTGCACACTTTCAGATATCCTCCCGGCAATTTCAACAACAAAACAAAAACGCACGCTGATCCTCATCGAATCAACGTGCGTTTGCAGGATCGAGCAGAGCTGGACAAATCCGAACTATTTCCTGCCAATTCATCGGCAGCCAAAGTATCCTCGAAGCGGACGGTTTGAGAGCCGTCTTTATAATTGAACGTGATCAGCATTCTGTCATCGTAGAGGAAAATGGCGTTCACAAAGATCTCAATCAGTGCCTTGCGCTGCTTTTGCTGCGATACATCGAACTTTCTGAATTTCATCAACCAGAATCGGATTGAAGTCAGCATTAAAGGAAGGCTTTCTTAGCTTTTCGTCAGCAATTTTGGCGGTCAGTTCATCCTTTTTGCGCTTCCAGCGCATCCAAACGCTCTTTGGTCGTCCGGGTGAACAAGCCTTCCTCGATTTGCTTTCATCAGGTTGTCCAGTTTTTCGGTCCACTTCCCGGAGCTGTTTTTCCAGCAGAGGGATCGCGGTATTCTCCTGATTTTGGAAATCCATGACCAGCTGAACGATTCGTTCAATCACTGCATCATCCTGAATCAGCTTCATCGTCTCCTGAACGACCAGAGTTTTTCCAACCACTCCTTTCTGTACGGTTTTCTTGTTACAGCCTTTCTTCCTTTTTTGGCAGTGGCACATTTATAATAATAGTAGGTTCGCCCGGTAGCACTTGTTCCGCTCTCGCCGAACATCAATGCCCCGCACTTACCGCAGAACAGCTTTGTGGTCAACAAATATTCCTCATCTGCCTTTCCGCGAGCCGGAGCACGTTTGATTTTTCTCCATACGCTTTTTGCACACGGTCAAACAAATCCTTGGGAACGATGGCTGGAATTGCATCCGGGACAACGATATCCCGGAAAGAAAGTTCTCCAATATAGCGGCGGTTCTTTAACATGGTGTTCATGCTGCTGCACGTCAGCTTTCCACCCAGCATATTACGAACCCCATTTTTCGTTGAGGTAGTTCATGATCTCAACGACTTTTTTCACCGTTGTCGTACCGCTGAAAAGCCTCCAATACAAGCGGTGAAATCAGCGGGTCGATGCGATAGAACTTATCTGCGTCGATTTTATAGCCAATCGTTCCTGTGCCGCCTGTGCATTTGCCTTTCAGCGCATTTTCGGTCTGGCCACGAATGACTTTTTCGGAAAGTTCCGCCGAATAGTATTCTGCCATACCCTCCAGCAGCGTCTCCACCAGAATGCCCTGCGAGCCTTCTGCAATCGGCTCCATGACCGATATCAGATGGACATTGTTCTTTTTCAGAATCATCTTGTAGTTTGCACTGTCAAAGCGATTCCGAGCGAAACGGTCAAATTTCCAAACCAAAACGATTTCAAACAACTTTTTATTGCTGTCCCGAATCATCTGTTGAAAATCCGGTCGATTGTCTGTTTTGGCAGAAAGTGCACGGTCGATATAGTGCCTGACCACTGTAATGCCGTTTCTTTCAGCATATGCTGTGCATTCCCGAATCTGGCCCTCAATGGATTCTTCACGCTGGTTGTCACTGGAATAGCGAGCGTAGATCACAGCATTCATGGAAAGCACCTCACTTTTACACATCATTGAACGAATGTACGTTTATTCAAGGCTGTTCTTCGTATAATGTATATACCATATTTTGCAAGGGAATGCAAGCTGTGTTTTTACTTGGATTCTTTGCTCTTTAATGTGCTCTTCCGATACTGCATCGGGCTCTGGCCGGTGGCCTTGGCAAAGCGGGTGGAGAAGTTACTGGCATCCCCGAAGCCTGCTTCCTGTGCGATCTCACTGATGCTGTGGTCGGTGAGCACCAGCAGCTCTTTTGCCTGTGTGATGCGGAAGTTGACCAGATAATTGTACGGCGTTGTGCCCATGTACCGCCGGAACAGGCGCAGAAAATAACTCTTGCTCATGTGCGCACTTGACAGCAGATCGGCAAGGGAAAGTTCCTGCCGGTAGTTCTTGCGCAGGGTCTCTGCCGCCTGCAGGATCAGCTGGCGGTTGGTGGTCATCTCCGCCTGCGCAAACAGGCTCTGTGCACAGAGGGCAAGCATCTCGTGCAGGGCAAGACCTGTCTGCACCATGCTGTCCACCGTGCCAAGCTCCATCTGCTCCAGAACAAGTTCAAACAATTCCTGCATCCTGACCCCGGTCAATTGGACCGGGGTCAGTTTTTTTGTCCGGCAGAAGCAGCGGCTCCATGGCCGCAACACCGGCACCGTCCAGATGCACCCAGTAGTGGTGCCAGCAGCTCTGCCCCGGTGCGGTGCAGTAGCTCTGTGCCGTGCGGCAGTTGAGCAGCAGTGCCTGCCCGGTCTCCAGCACGACATGGTTCCCATCCTGCTCGATGAGACCGGCACCCCGGAGGGTGTAGAACAGGATATAGCTTTCTTTATCGGTGCGGGCGGTGGAGAACCGCTGTTGTGCATAGAATAGCCCCGCCTCGGTGCAGGAATAGGGCTGTGCACGCTCCGCTTCGCTGAGCGTCGTGCGCTTCCAGATGCTTTCCGGGGTCACATCCATGTTGTAAGTCAGCATTTTTCTCCCGCCTTTCTGCTTCCAGTATAGCGGCTTTTACCCTGTGATGCAAGAGTGGACTTTTCACAAAGAATGCGTCACCTTTGCGGATGGAATCCGCCTTTCCGGGCCGCTATACTGGTACCGGAAAGAGACAGAAGGAGGCGCACTATGCACGAAAAATTTCTCGCCATCGACATCGGCGCATCGTCCGGGCGGCATATCATCGGCTGGATGGAGGACGGGACCTTGCAGACCGAGGAAGTCTACCGCTTCCCGAACAGTGTCCGGCGGGTGGACGGCCACCTGGAATGGGACATCGACAGCCTGTTTGCCAACGTGAAACAGGGCATCAAAGCGGCTTTTGCAAAGTACCCCGCCATCAAAAGCCTGTCCATCGACACCTGGGCGGTGGACTACGTACTTTTGAAAAAGGAACAGCCCCTTTATCCGGTCTATGCTTACCGCGACGGCCGGACACAGGCCGTTCTGGATGAGGTGCACGGCATCCTCCCGTTTGAGAAGCTCTACGAGCGCACCGGCATCCAGTTTCAGCCATTCAACACGGTGTATCAGCTGTATGCGGACAAAAAAGCCGGGCGGCTGGCGCAGGCAGACGATTTCCTGATGATTCCGGAATATCTACTCTGGAAACTCTGCGGCGTCAAGGCCCGTGAGTACACCAACGCCACCTCCACCGGCCTTGTCAACGCCCAGATCAGAGAATACGACCCGGAGATCCTCTCTGCGCTGGGCTTGCCGGAAACCATGTTCCCGCCGCTGACCGCACCCGGCACGGTGCTGGGTCCGCTGAAGCCGGAGATCGCCTCCGAGGTGGGCGGGCAGACCAACGTGGTGCTGTGTGCCACCCACGACACTGCCAGCGCGGTGGAGGGCATCCCGATGGAGCAGGGGGAGGCACCGTTCCTTTCTTCCGGCACCTGGAGCCTGTTGGGTGTCAAACTGGCACAGCCGGTCACCACTCCAGAAAGCTGCAAAGCAAATTTCACAAATGAAGGCGGCGTGGGCTACATCCGCTATCTGAAAAACATCATGGGCTTGTGGATCATCCAGTGCGTGCAGAAGCAGCTGGGCATCTCCTTTGCGGAGATGGTGGAGCTGGCAAAGGCCAGCACCTACACCCGCATTTTTGATGTGAACGATGCGCGTTTCTCGGCTCCGCAGGATATGAGCGCGGAAATCAGAGCTGCCCTTGCTGAGACCGGTGCACCGCCTGCCACGGACGCTGACCTCATCAACTGCATCTATCATTCGCTGGCGTACTGCTACGGCGAAGCCTACCGTGAGATGGAAGCCGTCACCGGGCAGCACTGGGACAAGCTCTACATTGCAGGCGGCGGCGCCAAGAATGCCACCCTGAACGAGCTGACCGCCCATTATACCGGAAAACAGGTCGTGGCCCTGCCCATTGAGGCGACCGCCATCGGCAACCTGAAAATACAGATGAACATCCACTAAGGAGGACAAATTATGCTGGTTGAAACCAAAGCCCGCGTTGGCGTGTTCGCCATTGCGCTGGGTGCCTACCTGCCCCAGTTCCCGACCCTCGTGCCCGAATTTGAGCAGCAGTACGCTGCCTTCAAAAAGACCATCCCGGACACCGTGGAGGTCATCGACGGCGGCATCGTCACCACCAAAGAGCTGTCCATGGCGGCGGGTGATAAGTTCCGCGCTGCAGATGTGGACCTGGTGATCCTGCAGCTGCTGACCTACGCCACTTCCTACAACATGCTGCCTGCTGTGCGGGATCTGGATGTCCCGGTCGTGCTGGTGAACGTCCAGAAGAAGAAAGCCCCGGACTACGCCAACACCGATACGCCCACCTGGCTGGGTGAATTGTACGCCTGCGGTGCCGTGGGCGAGATGGTGGCCGATCTGGAGCGTGCCGGCAAGCGTCATGCCGTCATCACCGGTGTGGTAGAAGGCGGCGACCCGCAGGTGCAGGCCGAGATCGAGGACTGGTGCCGTGCGGCTCAGGTGCGCCGCCGTTTCCGCGACACCAATCTGGCCCAGATCGGCCGCCCGTATCCCGGTATGATGGACCTGTACATCGACGAAACGAATCTCTACAACCGGATGTGGCTGTATACCAAGCAGTTCGACTGGGAAAAGATGTGGGCCATCGCCGACAACATCACCGACGAAGCTGCCATCCGTGCCAAGGCAGAGGATATCCTGAATACCTTCGATATCGAAGGCGGCGGCACGGTGGAAAAGGTCTGGGAGATGGCAAAGTATGTCGTCGCCTTTGAGCAGTGGGTCAAGGACGAGAAGATCGCCTTCATCGCGTCGCATTACGATGGTTTTGCCAAGGGCAAGGCCGGTGTGCTGGACAGCATGCTGATCCCGGCCTTCTCCATGCTTATCAAGCAGGGCGTTGCCTGTGCCGTGGAGGGTGACATCAAGGTGGCTATGGCCATGTCCATCCTCAAGACCATTGCAGGCTGCGGCCAGCTGAGTGAGATGTACTCCATCGACTTTGACGAGGATATCTGCATCATCGGCCATTCCGGTTCCGGCGATGCCAACATTTCCGAGAAGAAGCCCACCATGAAGATCGTGCCGGTGTTCCACGGCAAGACCGGCGGCGGCTATCTGACCCAGTTCTATCCGCACCTTGGCCCCGTGACCTATCTGGGCATCACGCAGGACAAGGACGGTCACTTCAAGTTCGTGGTGGCCGAGGGCGTCAACGAGCCTGGCCCCATCTTCACCTTTGGTGACACCAACATGCGCACCCGCTTTACCTGCGGGGCACGGGAGTTCTGCAACCGCTGGAGCGAGGCAGGCCCCACCCATCACATGGCTGCTGCCACCGGCCGCCACATCGATACCATCCTGAAGGTGGCAAAGATCTTCAATATTCCGGTGGACGTCATCACCCGATAAGCTGAGAGAAAAGAGAGGTATTTTATCATGGGCATTCTGGATATTGCAATCGTCAAGGGCTACATCCGCATGTGCAACGACGGCTGGCTGCAGGGCTGGCACGAGCGCAACGGCGGCAACCTGACCTACCGTATGAAGGAAGAGGAAGTGGCCGAGTGCCGTCCCTTCTTCAATGCACAGCCCGGTGAATGGGTCAACATGGGCGTGCAGGCCGACAACCTGGCCGGGGAGTATTTCATCACCACCGGTTCCGGCAAGTTCTTCCGCAATGTGGAGCCGGACCCCATCCACAGCATCGGCATCGTGGAGATCAACGACAAGGGCGACAGCTGGCGCATCGTCTGGGGCCTGGAAGGCGGCGCAAAGCCCACTTCCGAGTTCCCCAGCCACTTCATGAACCACAGCGTCCGCAAGGCGGCCACGAACGGCGCAAACCGCGTCATCTACCATTGCCATGCCACCAATGTCATCGCTCTGACCTACATTCTGCCCCTGACCGACCGCGACTTCTCCCGTGCTTTGTGGCAGAGCGCCACCGAGTGCCCGGTGGTCTTCCCGGAAGGTGTGGGCGTCTGCCCCTGGATGGTGCCCGGCGGTGCAGACATCGCCATGGCCACCAGCGAACTGATGAAGAAATATCAGGCAGCCATTTGGGCACAGCACGGCCTGTTCGTTTCCGGCCCGGATTTTGACATCGCCTTTGGTCTGGCTCACACCATCGAGAAGAGTGCCGAGATCTATGTCAAGGTGCTGAGCATGAGTGGCGGCCTCATCCGTCAGACCATCACCGATGATGACCTGCGCGCCATCGCCCGCGACTTTGGCGTGACCCTGAACGAGGAGTTCCTCGACTGATTTTCTTAATTACAGTGATGAGCCTTTCAAGAACAAGAAACGATTGATCGATAAGAAGGAGAATAAGAGATTATGAGTGTTTTCCGCGATGATTTCCTGTGGGGCGGTGCATGTGCAGCCAACCAGTTCGAGGGTGCCTGGGACGTGGACGGCAAAGGCCCCAGCGTACCGGATATGTGTACCAACGGCTCCCACACCAGCCCGAAGTGGGTGACCACCCACATCCACCCGGACCGCCTGTACCCCAGTCATGAAGCCATCGACTTCTACCACCACTACGAAGAGGACATTGCTCTGTTTGCGGAGATGGGCTTCAAGACCTTCCGCACCTCCATCAACTGGACCCGCATCTTCCCCACTGGCATGGAGAGCGAGCCCAACGAGAAGGGCCTGGAATTTTACGACCGCGTTTTTGACTGCTGCAAGAAGCACGGCATCGAGCCGCTGGTCACCATCAGCCACTGCGAGCTGCCCTACGCTCTGGTGGAAAGGTACAACGGCTGGGCCAGCCGCGAGCTAATCGACTTCTACATGAACTACTGCAAAACCATCTTCGAGCGCTACAAGGACAAAGTCAAGTACTGGCTCACCTTCAACGAGATCAACACCGGCACCATGCCCATAGGCGGCATCCTGAACACCGGCACCATCCAGGGATACGAGGGTTCCACCGCCGATGTGCCAAACGACGAGCAGGCACGCTTCCAGGCCCTGCACAACATGTTCGTGGCCAGCGCCAGGGCTGTCAAGTATGCCCACGACAACTACCCCCAGTTCAAGATGGGCTGCATGATCTGCTCCATCACCAGCTATCCCATGACCTGTGACCCCGCCGACGTGGTGGCCAACCAGAAGCAGATGCAGATCATGAACTGGTTCTGTTCCGATATGCATGTGCGCGGTGAGTATCCCTATTATATGAAGCGTTTCTTCGCCGAGCACAACATCACCATCCATCAGGAGCCGGAGGATGCCGCCATCCTGAAGGCCGGCACCGTGGACTTCTACACCTTCAGCTACTACATGTCCAACTGCGTCACCACCCACAAGGACGCCGAGGACGTGGGCGGTAATATCGCCACCGGCAAGAAGAACCCCTACCTGAAAGCCAGCGACTGGGGCTGGCAGATCGACCCCATTGGCCTGCGCTACACCCTGAACGAGATCTACGATCGCTATCATCTGCCCATGATGGTAGTGGAAAACGGCCTGGGCGCTTACGATGTGAAGAGCGAGGACGGCAAGATCCACGACAGCTACCGCATCGACTACCTGCGCCAGCACATCGAGCAGATGGCCGAGGCCGTGAAGGACGGCGTGGATCTGATGGGTTACACCCCCTGGGGCTGCATCGACCTGGTGTCTGCGTCCACAGGTGAGATGGCAAAGCGCTATGGCTTTATCTACGTCAACAAATTTGATGACGGCACCGGCGACCTGAGCCGGGAGAAGAAGGACAGCTTCTACTGGTATAAGAAAGTCATCGCCTCCAATGGCGAGGATCTCTCCTGATTTTCTGGATCATCTCTGATATCGCGCGATTGTTGTAAAACAGTTTTTCCAAAAAAATTGAGATAGACGGCCCGAAAAGAGGCTGGCCTGTCTCATTTTTTCAGTCGCATTTCTGAAAGTGTTATGAAACAGAAACGACAAGAACAGCATCAAATTCCACCTTTTCTGTCTGGCTTCTGACCCGAAGAAGTCCTTTTCCAAATTTATAACGAGACAAACTGAAAACGCATCCTTTTCTACGAAAAAAATTCAGAACGATCGTATGCGTCAAACCATTAGTTGCTCCGCAATATACCTGTTGAAAAATTCATGTGGGGAAGAAATTTTGAACATTTTTAAATGGTTTGCTTTTTCAACGCGCACAGTCAAAAACCACCGGCTGAGCCGGTGGCTTGAGTAA